>ERZ780037.287-NODE-287-length-17850-cov-4.19017_pt1 | contig 17850 bp, 10 predicted proteins | sample MGYA00511854_ERZ780037 | MGnify/ENA primary metagenome ERZ780037 (study PRJEB29588, sample SAMEA2148063) | human gut metagenome | biome: human gut; feature: human-associated habitat; material: faeces | place: Denmark | collected 2008/2010 ... | reverse complement strand
AATGTGGCTTGAATTGCCCGGCTTGGTTAAGTATTGATCCTCAAAATCCGAACCATATTTATATGATTGAAGAGGCGAATAGTATCCGTTTGATAGATGTGGAAGCGAAAAAAATGTCTACTGTTATAACGGTGGGGCAGATGAATATAACGAGTCCGCGTACTTTGAGTTGGAGTCTGACCGGTGATACTCTATTTGTGAATAACTGGGCAGATTGGGAAGCAGCTCCGATTTCTATTGTTATGCTTTTGAGAAAAGAAGAATTTAAGAAGCCACATGTACTTCTTTCTGGTCGTAATCATATTATTGCGGCAATTACCCATCCAAAAACTGGTGATATATACTTTACTCAAGAATCTGGTGGTGGCGTTTATCAGTATAGTATATCAACGGGAGAGGTGGAACAAATGTTTACGATAGGAGGATCTTGGATATGGGTATATCCTTATTTTCATCCGTCGGGCGACTTTGCCTATATCCTTCGGCCGCGTGAAGGTACTATTTTAAAATCTAAGTTTGATAAAGAAACCAATCAGTTGGAAGCTCCCTCTGTTTTTGCGGGAAACTGGAATTGGGGGCATAGAGAAGGGGTAGGAACCAATGCTAATATGGGAGTTTTGTGGCAAGGAGCTTTTGTGAAAAATGAGGAATATGCGAATCAACATAAGGAGGACATATATGACTTTTATGTAGCTGACGGAGAGTTATGGGGCACACATCCGGGTGATTTGATATGGCGGGTCACTCCTACAGCTGAAGTTATCCGCTATGCCGGTCGTGGAAGCACGGCCATGGATGGTAACCATTGGGGCTATGTGGACGGTGATTTGCTTAAGGAAGTTCGGTTCAATGGTCCGCACAGTATTGCATTCGATGAAGAAAATAAAATCTTTTATATAGGTGATCAGTATAACCACCGTATTCGTCAGATTATTGTTGAATAATAAAATATCCTGTAAATTATGAAACAAAAACTATGGGCTATCATAGCTTTTCTATATTGTTTTATGTTAGGAATAACTGCCCAGCAGAATAACCAAAAACAAATTGTGGTGTCCGGTGTAGTGACCGATGCCAATAATGAACCGTTGATTGGTGCTAATGTGACGGTGAAGAATGTGCCGGGATTAGGTGCTATCACTAATATTGATGGAAAATATACCATTAAGATGCAACCCTACAACCGCTTGGTGTTCTCCTACATCGGTTATGAGACTCAAGAGATTTTAGTGAAAGAGGAACATACTGTCAATGTGGTGATGAAAGAGAATAAGGAGACAGCCTTGGATGAGGTAGTCATCACTGCTACCGGTGCGCAGAAGAAGTTGACAGTGACGGGTGCAGTTACTACCGTCAATGTAGACCGGTTGAAGGCGTCACCTTCGGGTAGCATTTCCAACTCACTGGCAGGAAACGTAGCGGGTGTGATAGCCCGTCAGACTACTGGCCAGCCGGGAAAGAATGTTTCTGAATTTTGGATTCGCGGTATCTCTACCTTTGGGGCCGGGGCAGGTGCATTAGTTTTGGTGGACGGATTTGAACGTGACATGAATGAACTGAACTACGAAGATATTGAATCGTTCACCGTGTTGAAAGAGCCTTCTGAAACTGCCATTTACGGTTCGCGCGGTGCTAACGGTGTGGTATTGATTACCACTCGCCGTGGTAAGGTAGACAAGATTACCATTGATGCCAAGGTAGAGACCATGTACAACACCCGTACTTTTACGCCTGACTTTGTGGATGGCATTACCTACGCCTATATGGCGAACGAGGCACGCCGTACGCGCAATCTCGATCCTATCTACACCGGCAACGAGTTGAAACAGGGTCTCGACCCCGACTTGCTACCCAATGTAGACTGGATGGACGAATTGCTGAAGAAAGGTGCTATGAGTTATCGTGCCTCGTTGAATTTGAGTGGTGGTGGAGAGAATGCACGCTATTTCGTTTCTGCCAGTTATCTCGATGAAGGCGGTATGTATAAGGTGGACAAGTCTTTGAAAGACTATAACACCAACAGTAACGCCAAACGTTGGAACTATCGTATGAATGCGGATATCAATATTACCAAGACTACCCTTTTGCAGGTGGGTATCGGTGGTGCGTTGAAGAAGATGAACGAATCGGGCTTGACTTCGGATCAAATTTGGACCAGTCTGTTGTTTCAGACTCCCACTAGTATGCCCAAAATGTATTCCAACGGTTACGTGCCAACTAATGCGGATGGTAACCTTAATCCTTGGGTGGCATCTACTCAATGTGGATACAACGAACAGTGGTGGAACAATATTCAGACCAACGTCACTTTGAATCAAAAATTGGACTTCATCACCAAAGGATTGAATTTTGTGGGACGTTTCGGCTTTGATACAGATAACTACAATTATATCCGCCGTTTCAAATGTCCTGAGTTATGGAGTGCTGACCGTTATAGAAAGGATGACGGTTCCATCAACTTCACCCGCCAAAAGAAAGAGCAGGTGATGGATCAGACTTCAGGCAATAGTGGAGAGCGCAAAGAATATTTTGAAGCGGAACTTCAGTATGCCCGCAATTTCAAGGGACATATGCTGAACGGAACATTGAAATACTCGCAAGACTCCAAAGTGAGAACACAGGAAATCGGTAAAGAAATCGTCAATTCGCTTCCTTTCCGTCATCAAGGGTTGGCCGGTCGTATTGCCTACAACTGGAACTATCGTTATTTCTTGAACTTTAACTTTGGCTATACTGGTTCAGAAAACTTTGCTTCTGGTCATCAGTTTGGTTTCTTTCCCGCCTATTCGACTGCCTGGAACATCGCCGAAGAACCCTTTGTCAAGAAGAACCTGAAGTGGATGAATATGTTTAAAGTGCGCTATTCGTGGGGTAAAGTAGGCAACGATAAAATGTATGAGCCCAATGGTGTACAGATACGTTTCCCTTATCTCTACACAATAGGTTATGGCGGTGCCCCTGCTAATATTTGGGGAGATAATAACGGATATTATTCTGCGTTTGGAGGATATAACTGGGCGGATTATGGCTATGGAAGTCTTGGTACTACTCTTTTTCAAGGTTTGCGCTATACATCGTATGCTAACCCGGGTGTGACTTGGGAGATCGCCACCAAACATGATGTAGGTTTGGACATGAGCATCTTTGATGACAAATTCATGCTGACTGTGGATTATTTCCAGGAAAAGCGTAAAGGCATCTTTATGTATCGTAATTTCTTGCCTGCTACCGCCGGTATTGAGGGCGGGATGACCAATCCGAGAGCTAATGTGGGCGCAGTATTCTCTAAAGGTGTCGACGGTAACATGACCTGCAAGCAACAGATTGGCAAAGTGCTTTTGACTGCACGTGCTAATGCCACGCTCTCAAAGAACGAAGTGAAGGAAAAAGATGAACAAGAGAACATTTATCCTTATAGGATGGAGCGTGGCTACCGTGTCAACCAGGCTAAGGGACTTATTGCATTGGGCTTGTTCAAGGATTACGATGACATCCGTAATAGCCCCAAACAGACTTTTGGCAATTATATGCCGGGCGACATCAAGTATAAGGATGTCAATGGCGATGGTATCATCGACGACCAAGAGCAAGTGGCTGTGGGGGCTACTACCGTACCCAACTTGGTATATGGTATAGGTGTCTCCGCACAGTGGAAAGGTTTGGATGTGAATGTCCATTTCCAAGGAGCCGGGAAGTCTTCTTTCTTTATTGATGGAGAGGGGGTGCGTCCTTTTGCTAGTGGCAACCGGGGTAATTTCTATCAGGAAGTAATAGACGGACGTTGGATTTCAAAAGAAGAATCGGGCACAATAGCTACGGAAAATCCGCATGCCAAATATCCTCGCTTGAGCTATGGCTACAACGACAACAACAACCGCAACTCATCTTACTGGTTGCGCAATGGGTCTTATCTGCGTTTGAAAACGCTGGAAGTGGGCTACACACTGCCCAAAAAGATCGTAAATAGAATCCACTTCAACAACATTCGTATCTACATGATTGGCACCAACCTGATTACGTGGTCGAAGTTCAAGATGTGGGATCCGGAAATGAACAGCAGTAATGGTGCAACCTATCCGTTGGCCAAGTCTGTCACTGTGGGATTAAATGTTAACTTATAACAAAATGAAAGATATGAAATGGTTATATAATATGGTTATCACGTTTTTTGCTGCTGGCTGTTTGACGGCATGTAGTGATTATTTGGAGGTAGATTCCAATTTCAAAGACCGCTTGACAATTGAAAAAGTATTTACTGATAAGGATTATACGGATGCGTGGCTTTCCAATACTTATTCTTATCTGCGAGGCCAAAATCAAGATGTGGGTGGAAAAGAGAGCGTGCCTACGAATTTTGCCGATGACATTTATTGGGCGGATTGAAATAATGAGGGAAATGGTAAATATACCAATGGTAGTTATTATTCTTTTTTCAGAAATGTGGAATACAATGAAAATTGGTATCAGGATTCTTATAAAGCGAGTTATTTAGGAATCAACAAGGCCTGTGTTTTCTTGAATAATATCCACATGAACCAACAACTCACAGACGAAGAACGGGCTGATTATGCGGCACAGGCACGTTTTGTCCGCGCTTATTACTATTGGTTGCTGTTACGCAAATACGGTCCAATCCCTTTGATTCCTGATGAAGGTGAAGACTATATGCAGGACTATGATGGCTTGGCTCGTCCGCGCAACACCTACGATGAGTGTGTGGAATACATCACTTCCGAATTGGTGAAAGCGGCACAAGATCTTCCGTTGGAACGTGGAACCAACAACATCGCACGTCCCACCCGGGGCGCTGCTTTGGCTGCTCGTGCTAAAGTCCTCTTGTATGCCGCCAGTCCGCTAATGAATGGCAATACTGACTCTTATGCGCAGCAAATGGTAGACGACAAAGGTAACAGACTTCTTGCTGCTGAATACGATGAATCGAAATGGGCTAAAGCTGCCGCTGCCGCCCGAGACGTAATGGAATTACCGGGAAATAATGATGGTCATCGCTACCAATTGTATGTAAAGAGCCGCATTACAAGCGGAACCGAAGATTATCCGGAAACAATAGAACCGTTTAAGGATAGAAATTTCTCGGAAAACAACTGGCCATACGGATATGCGGACATTGATCCGTTTGAGTCATATCGTTCCGTCTTCAATGGCGAACTCTCTGCTTATGAAAATCCGGAGTTGATTTTTTCGCGTGTGGATAATATAACTGTTGATAATTCATCAGGAGGAATCACTTCACCGGATGCTATTGCAAATATGGTGCTTCACCAATTGCCTACACTGGCCGGAGGTTGGGGTGTTCACGGAATGACTCAAAAGCAGTGTGACGCGTATTATATGAATGATGGTACGGATTGTCCGGGTAAGGATAAAGAGATTGGAAGAGGAGATGGAAGCAGCCGGCTAACCGGTTACGTGACTTCTGATGATGTGGATGCCGGTCGTTACAAACCGCTGCGTGCAGGTGTGTCTTTGCAATATGCTAACCGTGAGCCTCGTTTCTATGCGTCAGTTGGTTTTAATGGCAGTGTATGGAATATGACTTCATTAGGTAACAAGCAAGGAGCTACCCAGCCTAATCAGCAAGTTTGGTACTATCGAGGGACTTCAGAAGGATATAATGGTGGTAATCGTATATTTACAGGTATCGGCATCAAGAAATATGTGAATCCTTATGATGCCAAATATCAGAATGAGCTTTTGTACAGACAAAAAGCAGAACCGGCTATTCGTTATGCAGAAATTTTATTGATTTATGCCGAAGCGTTGAATGAATTGGGAGAGGGAGCAAGCTACGACATCCCTTCTTGGGATGGAAGTATCACCTATACAGTTAGACGTGATGTGGAAGAGATGAAGAAAGGTATTCAGCCTGTTCGTATTCGGGCCGGTGTTCCTGATTATTCACCTACAGAATATCAGAATCAGGATGTTTTCCGAAAGAAGCTGAAACGCGAACGTCAGATTGAGTTGATGGGCGAGAATCATCGTTATTATGATTTGAGACGCTGGAAGATAGACGCTCCTTTAGAGGAAGAAACGTTGATTTACGGATGTAATATGCTGATGGATGACGGTCATAAAGCTCTATTCCATACACCTGTGGCTATTATGTCATTGCCTGTTCGCTTTGTGGAGAAAAGCTATTTCTGGCCATTTAGTCATGAACAGTTGCAACGTAACAAGCGTCTGACGCAAAACCCGGGATGGACTTATTATGATTAATCTTTATATGACAATGAATATGAAAGAAAAAATATATTATCTGTTATTTGCCGTGTTGATGGCTTTGTTTTGCACGGCTTGTAATGAAGAATGGACCGATGAACAATATGAGCATTATGTTTCGTTTAAGGCACCGATGGATTATGCGAGAGGTGTAACTGATATTTATGTGAAATACAAGCTGAATGGTGCGGTGACTTATCAACTGCCGGTTATTATGAGTGGCTCTACATTGCCCGGGCACGATACAGAAGTGCAGATAGCGATAGACTCGGACACGTTGAAAAGTATCAATTGGGAGTATTTTCACAATCGGACAGATCTATATTATAAGGAGCTTACCTCCGATTATTATGAGGTGGAGAACATGAATGTGGTAATTCCGGCAGATGATTGTGTGGGATTGTTGAATGTCAATTTTAAATTAGGTGGGATAGACTTGGTAGATAAGTGGGTATTGCCGCTTACGATTAGAGAAAGTCCTATCGGCAGTTATACTCCTCATCCTAGAAAGAACTACAAGAAAGCATTGTTGCGTGTTGTTCCTTTTAATGATTATTCCGGTATTTATTCAACAACCACAATGGAAGTCGGTTTTACTGATTCGGGGACTAAAATGACTACTAATACGCGTACGGCATTTGTAGTGGACGAACATTCTGTTTTCTTCTATGCAGGCTTGATGAATGAAGAAGAACTGGAACGTGGAAAGTATAAGATAATCTTCAGGTTTAACGATGACGGGACGGTTACGCTTTCTGCACCTGATCCGGACATTCATTTCAATCCGATAAAAAATCCAACTTGGAAATTGGCGGAAAAAATGGACGTTTCGTTGCCATATCTAAAACATAAAACGATTACTATAGAAGGATTTAAATATGAATTTGATGATGTCACATCTGTTCCTGGTACTCCTATAAGATATGTAGTTGAAGGGACTGTGAATATGGAACGTAAAATTAATATTCAGATTCCGGATGAAGATCAAGCAATCGAATGGTAATAATTTGTAAGTCGGAGTGATATGTATAAATGGATTATATTAATGTCGGGATTATTTGCGTCACTGACCGCTTGTGCCAAAGTTAAGTTGTCTCCTTTATTTTCCGATAATATGGTACTTCAGCAAGAGGCTGAAGTACCTGTTTGGGGAAAAGCATCTCCAGAAATGCGAGTTATAGTGATTCCTTCATGGAGTGGGGAGAAATATGAGAATATAGCTGACAGGACGGGTAATTGGAAAGTAAACATCAAAACCCCAAAAGCCGGGGGACCTTATCATTTAGAAATAACGGATGGAGAAAAAGTAAGATTGGAGAATGTAATGATTGGTGAAGTATGGCTTTGTTCCGGTCAGTCGAATATGCAAATGCCAGTAGAAGGATGGGGCAAAGTGAAAAACTATCAACAAGAGGTGGCACAGGCCAATTACCCGGATATACGCTTGATGACTGTGAGTAATACTATTAGTCTAAGTCCGTCGCAGGAGTTTACTGCTGTCGGAGGAGGATGGCAAGTGTGTTCATCGGTTACTATCCGGGAGTTTTCAGCAACAGCCTATTTTTTCGGTAGGGAAATAGCACGCACGCAGCAGGTACCGGTAGGACTTATCTGTGCTCATTGGGGCGGTACTAATATAGAGCCGTGGATAAGTGCTCAAGCATTGGGCGAAGTTCCCGATTTTGTTGAGCAATTGAAGCTTATCCGAAGGTTGGGAAACAAGGATTGTGATTTACAGGCGGAGGAAGAACAAAGGCAGGCAAAGATTTTGTCGTTAGATAAAGGAATGAGAAATGGAAAGCCTTTTTGGAATACTCTTTCTTATAATGATGAAGGATGGATATCTCATTCTTTCCCCGGAAATATCGAAAAGACTTTTCCTGATTTTGATGGTATTGTTTGGGGGCGAAAGACGGTGGATATTCCAGAACAATGGGAGGGAAAAACGTTGAGTTTACACATGGGGTATGTGGATGACGAGGATATTACTTATTTTAACGGAATCGAGATAGGGAGCACGAAAGGATATACTCGTTCCCGTACTTATGAAATACCGGGTAATTTAGTAAAAGCGGGCAAAGCTGTAATTACTGTTCGTATCGTGGATACTGGAGGAGGGTGTGGCATCGGAGGTGAAATGAAGTTAAGCAAAGATGTCGGAGACTGGATTCTTATATCTGGTGAATGGAAGTGTAAAGTTGCCGCTCAATCTCATATTGACCCAGTGTTTGAGATGAATCCGAATGTGCAAACTGTGCTTTATAATGGGATGATTCATCCATTGGCACCTTACAAATTTCGTGGGGTTATTTGGTATCAGGGAGAGAATAATGTAGGGCGTGCTACACAATATAGGATATTGCTTCCATTACTTATTCAGAGCTGGCGTGAGGAATGGGGGAATGATTTTCCTTTCTACCTTGTGCAATTGGCTAATTATTTAGAGAGAGCAGATGAACCGGGAGACTCACAGTGGGCTGAATTACGAGAAGCGCAGCGCCAGACAGCTTTGTATTATGACAATGTGGGTATGGCCGTTACCATAGACATCGGCGATATGAATGATATTCATCCCAAAAACAAACAGGAAGTAGGGCGTAGACTTGCCTTATTAGCACGTGCCGATACCTATGGTGAGCGGATTGTTTGTAGTGGTCCGGTTTATCAGACTTACCGTGTGAAAGGAGACAGGGTTATTCTCTCTTTTGAGTGTGCAGACGGAGGATTAAAAACGTCTGATGGAAAAAAAATGACAGGGTTTGCCATAGCAGGGATAGACGGAAAATATCATTGGGCGGAAGCTGAAATCTGTGGAAATGAAATCATTGTATCATCGGAAATGGTAAAACATCCTTTGACTGTTCGCTATGGATGGGGAGATAATCCTACATGTAACTTAATTAACGGTGCAGGATTACCGGCCTCTTCATTTCAAACTTTACGTTAAACTTAAAAAAACAAGAAAAATGAAGAAACTTAACTTTTTATTTTTAGGCTTATTATCTTTTATGCCAATCTGGGGATGTAACGATGATGATTCATTACCGGAGGCTGTTGTTGAAGTCAAGGAAGGGCATAATGAAGATATTGTATCAGTCATTGATTATGATATTAAGAATGATGGAACACTGATTGGTTCTCAACTTAATAATTTGGTCGGTCAGTCTTATGGGAAAACGCTTTATTTTCCTGCCGGAACTTATAACTTGACGGAGCCTATCGTTCTGCCATTGGAATATACCAAAAATGTAAACCTTATTTTTGATAAGAATGCAACGGTTAAAAGTGATGTCCATTTGGAAGCATTGATTAAAGTAGGTTATTCAGAAACCTATTTTACCGATGTTTCACATCGGCGATTCTCTTATATCGAAGGAGGAATACTAGACTGTTATAATGCAGATAATGGAATTCTAGTAAACGGAAGGAAGCAGTTGGTGCAGATACGTACGATGAGTCTGGTGCGAGGACGTAATACACATATCCGCATACACGTTCCTGAAGGTATTGGAACTGGTGGAACGGGTAGCTCGGATACAAAGATAGATAATGTAACAATTCAAGGCATCTCTTCGAATGATAATGTATACGGTATCTATATAGATGAATCTTGTTGTGATTGTAAGATATCTGACACTTTTATTTATTGTACAAAGGAAGCTTTAGTTACGAAATCTGCCGGTCATATATTGAACAATGTACATATTCTTTCTTGGGATACTACCGGAGGGACCCATCTTGAGGATGGTAAGAATTACCGTTCAACAGTCGGAATACGTATAGCTAGTGGCGGATTTTTTGTTTTCAATCAAGTCTATTATGATACGATTGATAGAGGAATCGTCGTGAATGAGGGTTATAGTCCGGATTTGATGCTGGACCAACAGATTTCTTTTTCATATTTGAATAATTTTGGAACCAGCTTTATTCAGGCAGAAGGGAATAACCCCAATTTGAAAGTGAAGTTGTCCAATTCTACTTTTACTGTATTAAATGATAATTTTAAGATTCTAGATTGTCCTGTTGATTTGGTGGGATGGGATATTGCGGATAAGTTTTCTTTCCTGAATTGTGTAGTTGCTAATTCACAGCGTTTGTATCCTTACGAAACGACTTTGATGCAGAAGCTTAGAGGGGTAAGTTCTGACGGGATAATATGGACAACTTTAGCTAATTATGATATGAATTGGAATGTATTAGGGGCTGTCATTTCTTCTCCAATGCGGAATACCCTTGAGATAGATTTAGCCGATAATTTGACTGTAAAACTTAATTTTATGTTTAAAGGTGTTGAACCTCTCTTGCAAGGTTATGAAGTGCTGGGAGAGGGAGTAGAGGATATTGAATTTGGATATGCTGTTTCCGGTCAGTTCTGTGTGTTGCTGTTCAGGGCAAAAAGGAATGCTTCTTTCAATCCGATCATTTACGATACATTAGGTTCCGGGCGGTTTATGCCGACTCCGTATAAAGGCAAAAAATATACACTTGTTGATTATGGGTTAAGTGATTCGGATATTAAGATTTTATCTCATTAATGTAAGTATCTAAATAATGAAGTGATTATATAATAAGTAATAAACATGAAATATCAATACTTGTTATTAGGCGTTCTATATGGGTTGTTATTGTCTTCCTGTTCATTGTCGGCTGAAGAAGGAGATAAAGAGATGGATCGATATATTGCCAATCTGATGGGAAAGATGACACTGCACGAGAAGTTGGGCCAATTGAATCTTCCTTCCGGGGGTGATTTGGTTACTGGTAATGTAAATAGTGCCGAACTTACGAAAATGGTTCGTAACCAGGAGATTGGAGGTTTTTTTAATGTGAAAGGAATAAGAAAAATTGTTGATTTGCAGCGTATAGCCATTGATTCTACCCGTTTGGGAATTCCTTTGCTGGTAGGAGCTGATGTTATCCACGGTTATGAAACCATTTTCCCGATTCCTTTAGCGCTTTCTTGTAGCTGGGACACACTAGCTGTTGAACGTATGGCACGCATTTCTGCTGTAGAAGCCAGTGCGGATGGTATTTGCTGGACATTCAGCCCGATGGTTGACATTTGTCGTGACAGTCGTTGGGGGCGTATTGCAGAAGGTAGTGGTGAAGACCCTTATTTGGGTTCCCTGTTAGCAAAAGCCTATGTACGCGGTTATCAGGGAAATAATATGCAGGGAAAAAACGAAATTCTTTCCTGTGTAAAACACTTTGCATTATATGGCGCATCCGAATCAGGGAAGGACTATAATGTGGTTGATATGAGTCGCCAACGTATGTATAATGAATATCTTGCCCCATACAAGGCAGCTGTTGAGGCAGGTGGGGGGAGTGTGATGAGTTCTTTCAATTTGGTGGACGGCATTCCGGCTACGGCTAATAAATGGTTACTGACCGATTTGCTCCGGAATGAATGGGGCTTTTGTGGGTTGTTAGTGACGGATTATAATTCTATCGCCGAAATGTCCTCACATGGGGTTGCTCCTTTGAAAGAGGCTTCTGTACGTGCTTTACAGGCGGGTACGGATATGGATATGGTTTCTTGCGGTTTTCTGAATACATTGGAAGAATCTCTGAAAGAAGGGAAAGTTACGGAAGAACAGATTAATGCCGCTTGTCGCCGTGTATTGGAAGCAAAATATAAATTGGGCTTGTTCTCTGACCCGTATAAATACTGTGATACCCTGCGTGTGGAAAAAGAACTTTATACGACTGCTCATCGCGCGGTGGCGCGTGAAATCGCAGCTGAAACATTTGTTCTGTTGAAGAATGAGGATCATCTGCTTCCGCTCGAACGGAAAGGTAAGATTGCTTTAATTGGTCCTATGGCTGATGCCCGTAATAATATGTGTGGGATGTGGAGTATGACGTGTACTCCTTCCTGTCACGGGACATTATTGGAGGGAATTCGTTCGGCAGCAGGTGATAAGGCTGAAATACTGTATGCGAGAGGTAGTAATATATATCATGATGCGGAACTTGAAAAAGGAGGAGCTGGTATCCGTCCGTTAGAACGCGGCAATGAACTGCAATTGTTGGATGAAGCTTTGCATACGGCTGCCCGTGCAGATGTGATTGTTGCGGCTTTGGGAGAATGTGCTGAAATGAGTGGTGAATCGGCTTCACGTACGGAACTAGGGATTCCTGATGCTCAACAGGATTTGTTGAAGGCGCTGGTAAAGACGGGTAAACCCGTAGTGTTGCTTCTTTTTACAGGGCGTCCGTTAGTTCTGAACTGGGAGGATGCCAATGTTCATTCTATCTTGAATGTCTGGTTCGGTGGAAGTGAAACAGGCGATGCTATTGCTGATGTATTGTTCGGTAAAGTGACTCCGGGCGGCAAGCTGACTACGACTTTTCCCCGTTCAGTGGGACAGCTTCCTCTGTACTATAATCATTTGAATACAGGTCGTCCCGATCCTGACAGTCATTCTTTTAACCGTTACTCCAGTAACTATCTGGATATGAGTAACGAACCTCTTTATCCTTTTGGGTACGGTTTGAGTTATACAAATTTCTCTTATGGGAATTTACAACTTAGTTCGGATGTACTGTCCAGAAATGGGGAGTTGACAGTGTCTGTGACTGTAACCAATGACGGAGATTTTGACGGATATGAGATCGTACAAATGTATCTGCATGATATTTACGCTGAAATATCTCGTCCAGTGAAAGAGCTGAAAGGCTTTGAACGTATCTTCTTGAAAAAAGGAGAGAGTCGTGAAGTTAAGTTTGTTATCACGGAAGACGATTTGAGATTTTATAATTCAGGATTACAATACGTTTATGAACCGGGAGAATTTGATGTCATGGTAGGAGCAAACTCTCGTGATGTGCAGACTGAACGTTTTAGGGCAGATTGATCGTATATAAACTTTCTTTTTCTAAGATGTAAATATTCTTTTGATTATAACTAAATTATGGTTGCCGCTTTGGACTACAAAACAGAAACTTTCGGTTGTAGCTAAAGGCGGCAACGTTGTGATTGGAAGTTCCGTTTATCATTTGAACTTAAAGATGCTTGACTTATCTTTTTATTTAGGATTTAGTTGTTTACCATTCGCAATTTGGTTGCAGGTACATTATTTAACTGCAAACTTAACTATTTTTCAGTTCAAAATGTGTATTTTCGCCCGTTAATATAGTAAACGTGTATTTATGAATATTCAAGTTATCAATAAATCGAAGCACTCGCTTCCGGCTTATGCCACTGAATTGTCTGCAGGAATGGATATCCGTGCTAATCTTTCCGAACCTATCACATTGGAACCGCTACAACGCTGCCTGGTGCCTACCGGACTATATATTGCTCTTCCACAGGGATTTGAAGCACAAATTCGTCCGCGTAGTGGTTTGGCCATCAAGAAAGGGATTACCGTTCTCAATTCTCCGGGAACCATTGATGCAGATTATCGGGGAGAGATTTGTATTATTTTAGTTAATCTGTCATCGGAAACTTTTGTGATTGAAGACGGTGAACGTATTGCACAAATGGTGATAGCAAAACATGAACAGGCCGTATGGCAGGAAGTGGAAGTATTGGATGAAACGGAACGGGGAGCCGGCGGCTTCGGTCACACAGGAAAAAAATGAAAAGGATACTATTATTCTCGTTGTTAAGTACTTTGCTGCTTACTTCCTGCATGGCTGTGCAAGTGGTGGGGAGTGTAGCAGGAGGTGCGGTTATGGTGTCGGGATATGCTCTTGGCGCGAATGCAGTTACAAAGAAGGTTAAGAAAAAGAAGGATAAAAAGAAAAAAGTTCAGAAGGAAGAAGCTTTGGCTTCTCAATTAACAGAGGAGCAACAGCGTAAGTATGACTATTTTTTTCTGGAAGCCATGCGGATGAAAGAAAAGAAAGAGTATGACGCGGCTTTCGGATTGTTGGAACATTGTCTGGACATTCACCCGAATGCTTCTTCTGCGCTTTACGAAATATCCCAGTATTATATGTTTCTCCGTCAAGTGCCGCAAGGGCAGGCAGCCTTGGAAAAGGCTGTGACTTATGCACCTGATAATTACTGGTATAGTCAAGGGCTGGTGAGTCTGTATCAACAACAGAATGAGTTGGATAAAGCTGTTACGTTGCTTGAAGAAATGGTAACCCGTTTCCCGACCAAGCAAGATCCTCTGTTCAATCTTCTCGATATCTATGGACGACAGGAGAAGTACAGTGATGTAATTTCTACACTGAACCGGCTGGAAAAACGCTTAGGTAAGAATGAACAGTTGTCGATGGAGAAATTCCGTATTTATCTTCAGATGAAGGATGACAAGAAGGCTTTTCAGGAAATAGAGAGTCTTGTCAATGAATATCCGGCAGATATGCGTTATCAAGTGATACTGGGGGATGTATATCTTCAAAATGGAAAAAAAGAGGAAGCATATGAGGCTTATCAGAAGGTATTGTCAGTAGAACCGGATAATCCAATGGCTCTCTTTTCAATGGCATCTTATTATGAACAGACGGGTCAGAAGGAATTATACCAGCAACAACTCGATACGTTATTGCTGAATAAGAAAGTTACTCCGGATACAAAAATCAGTGTCATGCGTCAGGTGATTGTGGAGAATGAACAATCATCGGTAAAAGATAGTACGGAAGTGATCGCCTTGTTTGACCGGATGATGGAACAAGATCTGGATGATCCGCAGGTTCCGATGCTTTATGCACAATATCTGTTGTCGAAAAGTATGGAAGCAGAGGCGGTGCCGGTACTGGAACAGGTTGTTGATTTGGATCCGACTAATAAAGCTGCCCGTCTTATGCTGATAAGTGCGGCGATAAAGAAGGAAGACTATAAACAGATTATAAAAGTCTGCGAACCGGGTATTGAGGCTACTCCGGATGCATTGGATTTCTATTATTATCTAGCCATTGCCTATCATCAGGCAGAACAGCCGGACAGTGTGTTGAGCGTTTGTACCAAGGCGCTGGAACGTGTGACGACTGACACGCGGAAAGAAATAGTCTCGAATTTCTACTCAATTATGGGGGATATCTATCATACCAAGAAACAAATGAAGGAAGCATACGCAGCCTATGATTCGGCTTTAGTGTATAATCCGTCCAATATTGGTACATTGAATAATTATGCTTATTATTTGTCCGTGGAACGCCGCGATCTGGATAAGGCGGAAGAAATGAGTTACAAGACGGTGAAGGCCGAACCTAACAATGCCACTTATCTCGACACATACGCTTGGATTCTTTTTGAGAAGGGCAACTATGCAGAAGCTCGTATCTACATTGATAATGCAATGAAGAGTGACGAAGAAAAGAGTGATGTGGTTGTGGAACACTGCGGTGATATCTATTTTATGACCGGTGATGTGGAAGGTGCACTGAAATACTGGAAGAAAGCATTGGAAATGGGTAGTGAATCGAAAACACTGAAAGAGAAAATAGAAAAGAAGAAATATATTGCAGAATGAAAAGAATAGTTTTTCTATTGTTGGTTGTAGTTGTGCTGGCCGGGTGTAAGAGCTCGAAGCATTTGGCGACTTCGGAGAAGAATGTTCAGGTGTCCAGCTATCTGACTTCCAAACTTCAATTGACTATTCCCGGTAAAAAGGGGGGAAGTATGTCTGTTGGGGGAACTATGAAGATGAAAACCCATGAGCGGGTACAAATATCCTTATTAATGCCTATCTTGCGTACGGAAGTAGCGCGTGTGGAAGTTACTCCTGACGGTGTGCTATTGGTAGACCGGATGAACAAACGTTTTGTCCGTGCCACCAAAGATGAATTGAAGGGCATGCTGCCGAAGAATGCAGAATTTTCCCGTCTGGAGAAGATATTGTTGGATGCCTCTTTGCCCGGTGGGAAGACGGAATTGTCCGGAAAAGATATAGGCATTCCTTCGTTGGAAAAGGCTAAAGTCCAACTTTATGAGTTCTCGACAAAAGAATTTTCAATGACTCCTACGGAACTTACTTCTAAATATCGGCAAGTTCCCTTGGAAGAATTAGTAAAAATGCTGGTAGCTTTCTTATGATGAAACATTTCTTTGTAATTCTGATTGGTTGCTTATGGTTGGCAATTCCTCTTTTCGCTCAGTCGAACAAGCTGATTCGTGAGTTGGAAAGCAAACGTGGTGCGCTGCAAAAGCAGATCTCCGAGACGGAATCAATCTTGAAGGATACAAAGAAAGATGTGGGTAGTCAGTTGAATAGTCTGGCGGTATTGACCGGCCAGATCGAGGAGCGGAAACGTTATATCATTGCTATCAATAATGACGTGGAAGCGATAGAACGTGAACTGACTTCCTTGCAACGTCAGTTGAACGGTTTGCAAAAGGATTTGAAGGATAAGAAGAAAAAGTATGAGGCTTCTGTCCAATACTTGTATAAGAACAAGTCGATTGAAGAAAAACTGATGTTTATTTTCTCTGCCAAGAATCTCGGGCAGACTTACCGCCGTATGCGCTATGTTCGTGAATATGCTACTTATCAACGGTTGCAAGGTGAGGAAATCCTGAAGAAACAGGAACAGATACGGAAGAAAAAGGTGGAACGGGAACAGGTGAAAGCCGCTAAAGAAAGTCTGTTGAAAGAGCGTGAAGGCGAGAAGACCAAACTGGAAGCGCAGGAGAAGGAAAAACGTACGCTTGTGGCCAATCTGCAAAAGAAACAGAGAGGGTTGCAAGGTGAGATCAATAAGAAACGGAGAGAAGCTAACCAATTGAATGCCCGCATTGACAAGTTGATTGCAGAAGAAATAGAACGTGCCCGCAAGCGTGCCGAGGAAGAAGCCCGACGCGAGGCTGCCGCCCGTAAGAAAGCGGAGGGTAAAGAAAGTCAAACTGCCGGAACCGGAACAACCGTTAAAACGAACTCGAAGCCTCTGGAAACTTATACAATGAGTAAAGCCGACCGGGAATTGTCCGGCAATTTTGCAGCCAATCGGGGAAAACTTCCTATGCCTATATCCGGTGCTTATATTATCACCAGCCATTATGGACAATATGCTGTGGAAGGTCTTCGTAATGTGAAACTGGATAATAAAGGTATTGATATCCAAGGAAAGCCGGGAGCACAGGCACGTGCTATCTTTGACGGAAAAGTCGCAGCAGTATTCCAGTTGAATGGATTATTTAATGTGCTAATCCGCCATGGCAACTATATTTCCGTTTACTGTAACTTATCATCGGCTTCTGTAAAGTCCGGCGACATGGTGAAGACCAAGCAATCTATCGGACAAGTTTTCTCTGACGGCACTGATAATGGAAGAACGGTATTGCACTTCCAGTTACGCCGGGAGAAAGAGAAACTGAATCCGGAACCTTGGCTGAACCGATAGTCAAGCAATGTAAGGCATACGTATACAAGAAATATGTCAAAACTAAATCTTTTCTAGGTAAGTTATTGCAAATGAAGGGTGTATTTGGCATCTTTTTTCTAATGTATTATTCTAAAAGTTGAATTAATGATTAATTTTTATCCTTTATTGAACAATTTGTTTTAAAAAAACAATTAGTTTTTTCTCATCTTTGTAGAATGAATTTTAGATTTCTTTTGGTAAGTCTGTTTAATAGTAATTAATTAATAAAACACCATGAAAAAGTTATGTGTATGGGCAGTTGCCGCCCTTTTAATGGCAGCTTGTACT
>ERZ780037.264-NODE-264-length-18630-cov-3.3944_pt1 | contig 18630 bp, 15 predicted proteins | sample MGYA00511854_ERZ780037 | MGnify/ENA primary metagenome ERZ780037 (study PRJEB29588, sample SAMEA2148063) | human gut metagenome | biome: human gut; feature: human-associated habitat; material: faeces | place: Denmark | collected 2008/2010 ... | reverse complement strand
CCGGTATTTCAGGTGGCATCAGCGTACCTCTTGCCAAAGCCTATGGCTGGCAGTTATCCCTTTTTATCTGGATCATTCCTGCCGCTACGGCACTACTTCTGTGGCTGCCAAATAGAAACACGGTATTGGCGGTAAAAGCGAAAAGAGCATCGAAAGGCGGCTCTATTGCAAAAGATTCCATGACATGGCTCATTTCACTTTACATTGGCGTCCAATCGCTGCTGTTCTATTGTTTTGTCGCCTAGTTTGCAACAATTTTACAGAGCAGGAGATTTGATTTCTCCGTCTCTGGCTATTATAATTCCATTTATATGCTGCTGGGCATCCCCAGTTCCCTGGTTGTTCCTATCCTGGCCGAAAAAAGTAAAAAATCAATCAAAGTTGGGCGTTGGCCTGGGCATTATTTATATCATCGGACTTGCTACCATGTTACTGTCCGATGGAGTGCCGGCTTTGATTATCGCAATTATCTGCTGCGGTTTTTGCTCCGGTGCGTGTATCAGTTTTTCTATGGCGCTCTTTGACCTCCACACGAAAAACGCGGCAGATACTTCGACGTTGTCCGGTCTGGCACAGTCTGTTGGGTATTTGCTTGCTGCGATTGGGCCTATTGCGTTAGGGAAAATCTACGATGTTTGTCATAGTTGGACAATGCCTTTGGTATTACTGCTCATCCTTGCACTCGTATTGACGGTGTTAGGATACTTGGCAGGCAGAGAAAAGATTATCAATAATTAAGATGCCGTTGAACTCCTGCGGTTTTATCAATAAATCGTAAATGTTCCTTCCTGTTTTTGGTCGTCCCCTATCCTAACAGAATATTGATAAAGCCCTTTGTTCCACTTGCCCAGTTGAGAATATCCTACCCCATTCCAGCAAGCTATTGTATTTGAATTAAGTGCATGCAACACGTATTTATCACAAAACACCGAATTATCTTCTAAGCAGGTAACTTTTATAAATATCTGAACCGTCATATCATTTCCTGGTTCATCAATAAACAGCTTAAAGTAAATATATTCGAGTGACTTTGCCTCAAAAGCGGACTTATAGTTATCTCTGTCCTTTTCAAGTGCGCCACTTGATTTAGAGGCAAACAGCTTGACATCTCTTACTCTTACACCGCTCTTGGTAAGTTTCCCACCATAGATTCTAAATTCCTGACTATATGTCTTATCTCCATCAAGTTCAACTACCCATTTGTATATTCCATCGCTATAACCGTAAAAGTTTTTATTGCCCCAGCCGGTTGTCTTGAAGTTAGAGGTTCCAGGTTTTAAGGTGTATTCATCGCTAAAAACATTCGAAAAGGCGTTATCTCCATCATAAATTTGTGAACGAACCTTAATCTTACGTGTTGTCTTTAGTGGTTCAAAATAAACTCGCGCGGCCAGATAATCTATGTCTCCCGCAGTAAAATACAAGCCAGAATACCCACAACTTTCAAAAGACATTCTCTTGTACCGTATAATCTCAGATATGTTAGTGCTTTGATTGACTTTTGCTTTTTCCTTTGGAGGTTCTACCTTTTTCGTCACAGAGTGCAAGTGGGAACGCTCTTTAAGGTAGACATCTGAGTATCCTTCATCCGCGTACTCTTTCAAATTGCGAGTAGCATTAGAGTCATTTTCGCTCTCAAAAAGCAACAAGTCATAATATAACCCACATATGCTGACATCTCTCTTGTCTACTGTCAGCACACGAAGCTCGGACATCACTTCTTCGGGATCAGATTTTGTTCCCCACCCCAAATATCTCATAGCAAATAGATAGGGCTGAACTTCTGGAACATGATTCAGATTTTCAAATCTCTGATAAAGTTCCTCATAATCCTCTGACGAAAGATTGACTCGCGCATAAGATTTTGCAATCTCGTCAAAGAGATATTGATCAAATACATCCATGATTAGACTCCTTTATTATGTTTCTTTAAAGTACTCTTAATGCCGTCGATTCTCCTTGATAAATTCAAACATTTCAGGAGCTATTGTTTTATATATTTTGAGCATATCTTCATTTGCAAACGTTATAATTGCTTTCCAGATTTGTTTTACAATATCTCTATCAACATCATTTAGATGCTCATTAAAGCAACGCTCCCTAAAAGCCGGGTAAATAAGTTCATATTCATCAAGAGCGTTAATTACAGATTCTTCATCGTTACTATTAAGCAATGAAAACTCACCATAATTTTCAAATTCAAAGTAATCTACAACTCGCTCTGACTGCATATCTAATACAATCTTTGCTAATGGTCCCACACCTTTATCTCTTGTTTCCATTACACTATACAAGAAGAACGAATCCAAAAGCACCCCATTCCTTCGCTCACAAACTGCTTCAGAATATGCCAATCCGTCTGGTATAAAGTCTTCATTTTCTGCTCTAAAGATAGCTTTAATAATATCCCTATATCTCATAATCTCACCTAATAATTGTTGATGTTATATTGCATTCACGTTCAGATAGTGCTTCTTCAATTTCTTCTGCTGTATAATAAGTTGCACCCGTTCCACCCAACGCAAATGCATTTGAATCACATACATAAAACCCAAGAATACTTCCTGTGTTGTCCTTCTTAACGCTTGTAATTGTAATAGCATGTAAATCGGCATGAATCGGACGTCTTTTAAAGTAGAGCCTCTCCGCATGTACAGATGCGATAACTCCATGTCCCGTCGATACCGCATCAGCTATCGTTTCAATGGATTGCGTTGCCGTATAGCTGGGAACCCCAAAATGCTCTAAGATCTTTTTTCTTGCCTTTGCCGAAGTCCCTCCATTTGAAGAGGGTGCAGAGCCAGTGCGACAAAGTGTTCGCCCAGTTAAAGAAGCCACAAAGGAATTATTTGCGTCTTCATAGGTGGTCGATGCATATCTTACAATATCTGCTTCAGAAACCGAAACTCCTGCCATTCTTAAAACATTTTCACAAGAACAAAGGCCGCATGTGCCTCCAAAATTCTCAACTTTTCCTTGATGAAAATCTAATTTTTGCCCTGTTTCTATTGGAGAATTGTAGGTTAAGTTGCCTTCACCATCTTTTTCCCATCCCTGAGTGGTTTTGCTAAGCGACCTTGCTCCTATTATTCTATGTAAATTCTGAGACGGCTGTACACCCTTCCCCGCGAGAATCTGATTTCTTGGTGGAGACATAGGCTCATAACTGCTGATTCCACCAGTTCCAGAACTGCCCTGTGAAAGGTGTGTTAGACCGAAGATAGTTAATAATCCTCTCTCATAATCCGAAATATCACTTCTTGTTCTTTCACGAACTCTTTGTTCGTCATCAGAATCAGAAGATGAACTACCGCTACTTAGAGATATTGGAGACACATTGACTTTCAACCTTTGTTCGAATTCTTTTCTGCGATCAGATGCAGATTGAACTGTTATATCTGGTTGAGACTTTGTTTTTGAATTGCGATCAGATTTAGAACTTAAGGTACTCAAAATAAAACCTCGTTCTAATTCGTCCGCCAGTTCACGCTCGCCTCTGTCTGGTGCGTTGCTATCCGAACTCCCAGAGTCAGTGTCAGATGAACCAGATGGTATAGGTGTAAAGCCGACTTGATACTGCTGTGCCCATTTTCTTTTCTTTTCTAAATCTGGGCGAAAACTCTCTTCCAATTCATGGCTCTCTTGATTACTCTGAAAGTTTAAGTCATTGGAACCATTAGAGTTGGCATCGTCACTTGTATCAGTCAATGATGAAACAATATACGCGTTTGTCGCTTGTTCACTAATAAAATTTTGTGGCTTTTGCGCATTAATGGTAGTCTGCCCGGAATGAAAGTTTGGAAGAGTACCTGGTGTTGAATTCTCAGTTTGACCAGATGAAAACTGTGACGCAGGAGGATTTGTGGCTGTAACTGATTCTTCACCAGTCTCTCCACCGGCAAAAGCAGCTAAAGGACTCGTTGACAATTCGCTTTGCGGATTGCTTCCTGTTAAAGATGCAGAATTACCTGCTCCCGATGTTGCATTTCCGCTACCTACAAATCCATTGCCATCAACTGAGCCACCAAGGATACTTGCTGCTTGAGACAATGCTGATAAGCTGGTCTGCATGGAATTCTGCAAAGACCCGCCAACCCCAGAATATGCCCCATACATACCTCCTGCAAGGGCGATGTTCTTTGACATTGTTCTCGCACGTTCTTGAATTTCAAAAAGTGTTTGGGCTTTTTCTTCTAATACACTCTCAAGTTCATTTTCAGACTGCTCCAGTTCACCGCCAGTACTATCTAAATCCTGCTCAACCCCTGACAGTTCGTTCTCTGCTGATCCTTTTTCAGCTTCAAGTGATGCAATAAGTCCATAGTCAGGATCGCCATCTTCGTCTGTATCTTCGTATGCCGCTGCTATGGCTGCTTCAAGATATGAAATCGTTCCGTTAAGCGAACTCTTTCTTCCTGAAAGCTCTGAAATGCGACCATTTAACTGCTCAATCTTGCCTTTTGTGGATAACTCATGGCTTTTGATTTCTTCTGCTATTCCTACAAAATCACGTGATCTAATAGCCATGCTTTTTCCTCCTTTCTCCACAATTTCAAGCAGTCATCATTCTTCTGATGCGTCGCAAATAGACTTCATAACGACCGACAGTTGATTCCAATCAGCTTTTTTATCTGTACTAATTCGTTCATCCTGCATCAGTCGCTTAATATATCTTGAACAAACCCTCCAGTTACCGTTGGAAGTATCTGAGATTGTTGTGTGTGTGTATGCCCCTAACCTAAGGATAGATTCCAAATATTTAACATAGTGATTAACAAGAATGCATTCATACTCAAACGAATCTACCCGAACTCGAGCATACATCTGAAACACCGTATTATATTGCAGACACATATTTGACAGGATCTCGGCACTCAGTGTCATTCCGTGTGCTTTATCCAATGTTTCCAGCCTGACCTGATGAAGATAGGAGAATTTTGCTCCCATCTCCATGCTAAGAATTTCGTTCGTTCCGGTCCAGATTTCAGAATATCTGTTCCAATCGGAAAGAACAGTTTCTGCTGACTTATCGCGATAGTCGACAACACTTCTGAAGGAGGCAAGCATTTTGCTCGTCCGAGTAAGTAAAGCTCTACGATTAATTCCGGACACACCAGAAACGCATTTAAATACCTTTACAACATACGCTGCAAGGGCTTTATACAATGCTTTCTTGCGACTCTCGTATTCAACCGCCCTTGTATTCGCTTCATTCCATTCAGCCGTATCTTTCTGGAAATCATTTTGCAACGCATTTTGTATCATCTCGGAGAGTCCATCAACTACTTCATAGTATTTCTCCGCAATTTTAAGCAGTCTGAAATAACTTTCTGAAAATGCGATTCCGAAATCTTCAAATTCCTGTTCAGCCTCTGTTTCGAGAGAGGCAAGTTTTGTGGCTTCTCTTGCAAATGCGGCCGCTTCTGCATCAAAAAAGTTAATCAGATAGTTCCCGCTTTCGTACACCGCATTGCTATATCCAGGGTGTTCTGAAAGCAGTACGTCAGCTTCAGTGAATGAAACATCCACATAATGACTAATGTCCTTTATGACCGTAGCTGTCTCTTTCAAGACTATCTCGTTCAGTCCCACAACATCGTGAAGGGATTTAAGCGTACTAAACAATGAAAAATAATTGTTGATAGTACACATATACATATCATCTGAGTGCGTAGAGTAGTTCTTTGATAGTGTCATATACGCAAAATACAGATTAGCAAATCCCCAACAAATCTTTTTTAGGTCACGGGTGATTGCTCCATTAAACTCAGATACTTTTTTATCATATGCTCTCTTCAAATCAGCAATATGCTTCTTTGTTTCTGCAATATCTCCAGCATCGCTCAGTCTAAGTAGCTTCTTTTCAAGCACTACAAGATTGCCGGAAATGGTGGTCATTTCCGCATACTTCTTATTTATGTCCGCCTTTATAGTTTCAGCCTGCCTTCTTTGCACATCAAATTCAGCTCTCATCTTTTCCTGCATAATTGACGCACTACGAGTCAATAAAGCATTGTAGATCACATTATCCTTTAAATGCTCGAAAAGTTGCAGGTTGGTAGGCGAATCGTATTTCTTTTGAGATGCTCCCTTTTCCCATTCACAAACACGCATTTTGAATGGCTTTAAAAGGTTTTCATAAAAAATCAATGCTTGACCCGTTCCAAAGGTTCCCTGTTCTTCTAACTGGTCAGCTGATGCGGACATCGTACTTCCAAGCAGATTCCGATCATCTTGTGCTGTAATTCTATGACCAAGTTTTAGACCTGTGTTTTTTAGTACCTCAGGTGCCATTGCAGTCGGAAGCTGATCTGCAATTACAATACCTTCGCCCAAAGCGCGAACTTCTGCCAGCATTTTCACGAGGTATTTCGTGGCAGATATCTTGGGATCAACAGAGCCTCCCACAGACTCGTCTGTGGTGGGACCAATGAGGTTATGCGCCTCCTCGTAGAAAATAATATGTTCAATTTCACGTTTTAGCGATCTTTCCTGGTCCTTTGACACATCACTGGTTTTGCGAATCTTAAGCACTTCTCGAATCAGCGTGGATATTAACAGTGACATAAAGTTAGCAGGACCCTCTCCAAGCGATTCCAATTCAATAATTACCGGACGACTTAACCAATCCTCCGGTTCCATGCTCGACTGCCTGACATTATAAACATTACCAATCTCTCTCCGTAAAAGACTCCCTATTCTGACTTCCATTACCGAACGAATATTAGCCTTTGATTCACCTTCATATCCCGACTCTTCAACAGCAACTTTCAAAGAATCGTACAGTTCCTGCATTGTGGGATACTCTTTCGTTCCGTCATTCCGTTCGTTAATATTCCATCCCTTATCCAGGTAGACTTTCTCTATACAGCCATCTATCAGAAATGGAGAGGGAGGAATCAGTTCAAAGGCACCAGCAAAAACAGCGTTCAAATTAGCGATGTGCTCTGCTAAAGTCAGACCTACAGGAAATTGAAACGGATTAATGTGTAACGGGAAATGCGTATCTGCGCCGGGAGAAAATACGCATAAGTCCTGCATGCCATCAATCATTGCCAATGCTCTATACTCTTGCTTTGCTGGCTCCAACACCAAAAATGGAACGTGCTGCTTTGTATCACGCCAGAGAGTTGTAACAAGATAAAGCATCGTGTTCGTCTTGCCTGCGCCAGGCACCCCTGCTATGAACGCATGCTTTTTAAATAGCTTAACAGGGAATGTCACATCATATCCCATGTTGCTTGTTCCAAGCGAGATGACCTCATGTACCTCACCAGTATCCTTATCGATTGTAACTTCTTTAGAGAAGGGGATAGGATCGGTTTCTTTCTGACATTCAATGGCTTCGCCTGGATATAAGATTGGGAACGAAAACATAGGCCTGATTTCTTCCAATGTATAGAGGGACAAGAACGGAGCTACATAGTTACCCGATTCTTTTTCCGTATGAAGGATTTTCGCATCACTCTCATACATATTGAAGCCCTGATTAGAACTCATGGTTTCAATTAGATATGTTCCTGATTCGACCGCCTCCGCCGCAACGCTATCAGCGAGCATAACTGCAATATCCTGCGAATCAGCAAATGCAACGACATTAGCAAGAAATTGAGGGAATTTCATCAGATTATTCAGATATTTATCCCAGGATTTTACGATGCTTTCGCTATTATCATCTTTTCCCTGGTTACGGTCCGAAATTCTCCGGCGTGTTTCCGAGTATGGAAGGCGCTGACGTATATTTTGCGTATGTTCGACAGGAAAGATATCTATACGCAGCACAGCGTTCCGATCATAGCCCTCCATGAGTTTAAGAACATTGTACAGACGACCTGTCTCACACGGTTCCCATTCCATGATGGAGTATAATGTCACTTTCCCCGCATTATCGGTGTTTAAACGGTTCTGAGCAGGGAGGGAATAATCTTTCTTAGTCAGAAAGGCTCCGTATGCGAATTTCTTTTCCAAAATAATCCGTCCAGTCTCATCGACAGGCATACGATTAAAACTGAGCATAGCATCTGCATCTGATGCAATTTCGCACACTATATGTGACTTTTCGCCTTTCTGAATATCTTCTTGCGCCTGCGTAACTTCTTCTGCCTTTGTTTTTCCAAGACTATACTTCTTAATCTTTCCAGAAACATTTATTAACTTGAGTACGGGCAGAGTTGTTCCATCGGAAAGCGGCTCCTCCTCAATGGAGAAATCTTTTGCCACCTCATAGCAAAAAAATTCATAGTAATTGCTTAAAACCGAAGTAGTCAGAAACTCTCGTATACCATCCAGCTTATTCTTGTCCTGTGCGGTAGCATAGAAAATGATGGACAGATGATGCCCTTTTGGAATGCTCTTGTCCGGATTATAGTAGTATAAGAGATGGAAATAGACACCAGAGGTGTACCCCAACCTATGCAATTGACGTAGAAACACCCCGTGTTTATCCATAATATTTTCAACGCTCGACCCATCAAACACACTATATTTTGTCAGCGTAAGGTCAGGCAATTTGTTGACAGAAAAGCATAGATAGTATAATTGATTCATCAGAATACTCCCTCTAATTCAGCAGCCATCTGTTCAAACTTAGACTGCATCTCATCATTTACCTGATCACTTTCTTCCGCTATATCTTGAAATTCCTGACCGCTCTCCTGGAGACTTTCCGAAAGCTCAGCCCCTGTTTCGCTAAAATCTCCCGTCATCTCCGAGGCTTTCTCCGCATCGGCCATCTCCGTTTCGCTATATTCTGTGGATTGCTCAGATGTCTCCTTTAAGGATTCTCCCACATCAGAGCCAGGTTCCTTGATTTCACTTTCTGCCAGTGCTTTTGCTATTCCATCAGATTCGCTACGAGCTGCATCAACCGCAGCCTTATCATCATCATCAATAGCCTCGATTTGCTCTAATGCCTGAGCTGATGTTTCTGCCTCCTCAATTTTCTGCTCACCGACCTCTTGAATCTCCAGGCCGCGTCCTTGATCGCTCTCAACTTTCTGCCGCTGCTCAAGTTTTAATGATCCCATTGTTTTTACCTCCTGTCATAAAATTTGTATAATACAAACGCATAATACATTGTGATGGCTTTTTAGAACATATCTTCTAAACTTTTTACCAATTGTTTCATTTTCATCTGCATATCTTCATTGATTTGGTCTTCTTCATCAGACATATCGTGAAAGTCAACGGAATCATCTTCAAATGACTTAACATCCGATAAATCATTCGTATAATCAATATCTATGTCTTCTGGTCGCAAAACACATATCATATCAGAGCTACCGTCTTCACATCCAGATTTCCCTTTCAAAGTGCCTGCGACTGCTTCTGCATTCTGCCTTGCTTCTTCGACCATATCCAAGTCATCGTCATCGATATCCTCAAGCAAGCCCAATATTTGATGCCAGCGAGAAGTTTCGGCTTCCATAATCTTCTGCTCACCGACCTCTTGGATCTCCTGGCCGCATTCCTGATCGCTCTCAACCTTCTGCCTCTGCATAACTCTCACTCACTTCAGTTTTTCACTAATCGTTTTCAGCCACTCTTCATCCGGTGCCTGGTATGGTCTGAACTTCTGGTTATCTCTTGCTCTGTTGTAATAGATAGCATTATTTTCACTCATCAAGCTCACATCATTTGCGCTGACAAATCTCGAATACTCTTCAGGTGACATGTCAAAGGCAACCTTCATGGAGAAGTAGGACATCATATCCTTATCATCCTGATACAGCGCATTGAAGCTATCTTGCCAAAGCAAAGTATGAACACCCTTCTTAGCACCATCTTTCACGATAATCCTGAACATTTCTTTAGGCGAAAGTTTAGGTTGATTTGTCCCACTCGGCATGATATTGAATAAGGTATCAATGTCTTCCGACTGCGTAAGCTTTGTTTCAGACTTCAACTCTTCAGCTCTCTGATATCCGAAAACGAAGAAATATTTATCTGTTATTCCTGAGGATGCAGAGCCCGATGCCACTTCATAAAGTTCAGAAACAATTGTCTGTACTTCGGCAATATCTCCGCAGGCAACATATCTCACATACTCCGGAAGAAACTCAGCAAGGAGTTTTGGTGTATCCTTAAAATAGCTGTCATCAAGTGGCTTGCAATTGAAAAGGGTAATAAAGGGTGTCTCCGGTGCCTTTCTGTTGACAATCCAGTAATTGATGCACAAACTCATAATGGCAAAGGCAAACATGCTTCGAGCTTTTTCCGTATCCCCGCCGATCATAAGAAGATTCGAATACTCACTTCTCGTAAGATCCATTGCCATATTATTTATAACACTGAGTGGCTCTCCGATATAGAGTCTACCAAGTGTTCTGTATCCAGCAGCATCATAATTCGTGAACTGGTTAAAGATGCTGTAATTGTTATCCTCGATATTAGAGAGGAGAATTCTGGTAGGCTGTTTGGAATCAGCGAATCCCCTCGTAGAGTCACTGATTTCCTGCAGCATGCTCCTATGCTTACTTGGATCAATGTATGCTACACGGAAATGACTGTTAAATTCCTTGTTACCCGCTTCAGAGTTATATACAGCGCGTCCAGGATCATCAATAGAAATCTGGTCAATCTCGCTACTACCGTTATCTAAGAGCAAATTCGCATCTGCCTTTGAGCATTTCAAAACAATTCGTACCGCCATCTGGTCAAAGACCGCACGATCAATACCTGTAATGTTCGAATAACTCTGGGAAGCAAGAATAAGATGGACGCCGAAAGCACGTCCCTGTCTCACAATTCGCTCCATAATAACGGCGGATTTTTTTGCGAACTCGTCGTTAGCATTTGAAAACAGTTCATGAAATTCATCCATGATGACAAGGATACGCGGCATTTTCTTGCCAAGTTCACGATATTCTTCGATTTTATCAACATGGCTTTTCTTAAACAGATCCGCACGGATTTTCTGCTCACGCTCAAGTGCCACTAAAATGTTGTACCCAAATTCTCGTTCACTCTCAATCGCCACTACTTTGAACGACGGAAGAACAAAGTCCGCATAAATCTTAAATTCAACACCGCGTTTAAAGTCAACAAGATAAACAGACAGTTCTTCGGGCGAATACTGTGTTAATGTCCTAAGAATTATGGTATGAAGCAAGCTCGATTTACCGGAACCTGCAACACCAGCAATAAGAGCATGGTGACTTCCTCCAACTCCCAGCGTAAGATACTGCACTTCATTGGCTCCATGGATGCCGATAGGTATGCGTATACCGTCCTTGGTTGTAAATGTGGTTTCTGCATCACTAACCTTTTCGATTCCAATTACAACCTTGCCCGCATTTTTAATACCCTTCTTCAGAGCAGCAATAATACCATCCATCTGGGTTTGACTTGGAAGAGGAAGTCCGTGCCAAAGCAGTGCCTTATCTTTCACTGTATCCCCAGAGCAAGAGATATTCGCACCATTGCTTGAGTAATCGAACTTCTGAAAACTGGTTTCTATATTCGAGATTAGTGGTTGCGAACGCTCAGACACTTTCTTATATTGGCTCTCATTGCGATAAATGATTGTAAACACGCCACATTTCGGACCGGAGGTCACAATTTGCTCTAATAACTTAAGAGATTGATCTGTCAATCCCGCCGGGAAATCCATAAGCATGATGACTTGATATGCCTCTGCATTTTGTTCAGCCACACGATTATATTCGTAGATGTTGTCAAATTTCCCTTGCAAACATCTCTGGGTTACATTAGAGATGTGATCCGTCATGATTTTCAGCTTGTCCTCGATATCGGCAGGTGCTGACCAAATCTTACCGTTGATAACCTCGCTTGTTCTATCATCTACATCGACCAATCGCGTAAACATGGCAAAACTCTCACCAAGGGTAACAGGATCAATGAAAGTAAAATTAAGTTTCCCAGGAGGAAGCATCATAAACAAACGCATCCCCAGATCACATGCGTCTTTTACGACCTTCTGACGCCCTTCTCCGTTAAATCTAAACAGATAATTGAATTCAGGTCCGAAAGATGCGCAATAGGGAATGCAGATTTTATTCCCTTTATACATGAAGGAATAATATCTGCTCAAAAAAGATTTTGTGTAATCGCTCAACCCAAGCGGCGTGATGTCATATTCCAACGAACTAATATGGACATTGCGATGCATCTCCCCACAACACTCATATTTTTCGTATGACGGTTCAAGGGCGTAAAGCCGTGCATATTCATCAGCAAGTTCCTTTGGAGAAAACTGCCTGCAAAATCCATCTACTAACTTTCCTAATCTCTGTCTTAATACGTCACCACAGGATGAGTAAACCTTTTCGGTTTCTTGACGGCTCGAATCTCTCTGTGTAGCAAACGCAGTAGCTGTTTCTATCAACCCCTGATTTACGGTAGCCCAGTTGGCCGTCATCTGTTCATGCGATCCACTGCCAACATTACTATAGTCGGAGTGCAAAGCATCTCTATTCTGAACAATCATGCCCCGGAGAGACACAATTTCTTGATTCAGAAGGTTTTCGGCCGTCCGACAGAGGCTATAGAACGAGGAGCAAGCAGTTGCCGCACCTTTTTTCTTGGAACTATTTAAAATCTCATTTACTTCAAACGCCTTCGCCACAAAATCCACTTTGCTATGCAAGAGATCCTCAATTGAAATGTCATAAGAAACAGCAGCATTACTTGTTTCAGCTGAATATGTCGCTTTATCAGTTATACTCTTCTCGGCACTCTCTACTAAAGTAAGCTGTTCCTTGCATTTTTGAAGTCTGGTGAAAATCCCACTTTTCTCCCCAAGATCACGCGAGAGCACCCCATCTACCTGTTTTTGAAAATCAGCAACAATGGAGTCAGCCTTCGATGCATAACCTTTAGCTTTCTGTTCAGCACTGGAACGAACTCTACTCCATTCATTTTTTTCACCATCATATCGATCCTTGACAACACGGGAGGCAACCTCAATTGTCGAACGACTATCTTTGTCAAAAGCAATCAGCTTCTTTAAGAAATCAACAAACAGTTTCTCTGTAAAATCCACAATCAACACCCCTTTCTTAGTCCTCGCTTAATCCCCAAGCTGCATAGTAATCTTCCATATCCATTTCGTCATCTGCATCTCCAGATTGCGTTTCATCAACCTCTGTGGAAGAAAACTTTTCGCCAGGAACTATGCTCACAGAAGAACTGACGCCAACTCCAGCACCTCGCAGAACATCATTGAACGCACTTGTTCCCAACAATGCAACCGCGTTCATAAAATCATATTTATCTGCGGCGATAAGAGCTGTTTTGTGTCGACTTTCGATGCGTTCAATTTCCGAAATTGTCTGCTGTACTGTTCTTTCGTAACTCGACAGCGAAGAGATCTCCGAATTAATAAGTCTCACCTTTTCATTTCTTTTGGTCACAAGATCAGAAAACGATTTGACCCAAGGATGTTGTTTCCTCATACTGTCAATCGAGTCTTTGGAAGATTCAGACTGTTGAAGCACATATTCCATCCGCACTTGGAGGGAATGGAGCTTCTCTGCCGTGCACTCTTCCATGCGATATGCTTCAGACTTGATTGCCGATGCTGCTTGAGCCGCTTTCTCCAAACCCGTCTGATGTTCTTTCATAAGTAATCGACAATCCATTTCAAGTGCGTAAAGCGAATGCTCCGCATCCTCCAAATCAGACCAAAGGGAAAACAATTTTTCCTTTCTACGTTCAATTTCCCCTTGCATTGTTTTCTTAATCCGCATGATATCAGTAGCAGACTTACTGCTATACTCATGCTCAGATATTTCTTTCTTCAGCGAAACTCTTATTTGAGACACAGTCTCTTTTATATCTTCATACGCACTGTGTTCTTCATCCACAGAGAAGTCCAAAGCATTGCAAAAATCTGAATCCTCATCGCAAGGAAACCCTTTGCAAATCAAGTCAATTGCTGTAGAACATTTATATCTGGCAAGAAGGCGAAACCAAAAAACTCCAGCCAAATTAGGCATCCATTCGAGAATTGTGTAAGATAATGCGATGGCTTCGTCGTATTTTTTGTCTTCAATCAGAATGTCCATGCGGGCATATTCTTGAGTTATATTTTCATGAACATCGCTACCGCTTATTTCTTCAAATCCTGCTGTGTTGCCGCAATGAAAACATTTCACGGCTTTATGGATATACTTACCACACTTTGGGCATCTAACTATTTTCATTACTTGGCACCACCCTTCTTTGATAACTCATCAGCAATCGAATCAACTTTTCCTTGAAGTTCTGCTGCTTTTGTCAATTCATTCATTATCTCTCTCATTTGCGAACTCGATTGATATGTTGTCGAAACCAACGGCTTATCCGCCGATTTATTTCTTTCACATGTATTATTTATATTCAGTGCCTTTTGTTTCGCCTCATCGGCCCACTTAACCCTTTGTTTACGGGCTTCCTCCGAATTTGCTGCATTTCTGCGGGCAGTCTCTTCATCGGCCGTTGCCTTCATCTTATAGATTCCGTATATTAAACCTATAACTGCCCCAGCTATCGTACAAAAGAGTAAGACATGTCCAAACGAATCTCCACTCCACATCCAAGGAATAGCATCGCCTCCATCACAGTTGCAGGTTAGAATCTGACAAGCACAATTCAGTAACTCAACGCCGAAGCCTAACACATATAGAATCAAAACAACTCCTGCTCCAATTCCTGCTCCTGCCAACATACATAATATTGCGGTCATACAGTTAACTCCTCCTTTACCTCATTTTTATTACATCTGCTATGCAGTGTAACAAGCAGATGTACCCAAATAAGTATGCTTATCACTTGACTGAATGAAACCCCAAAAATAACGCCGCGAACAAGATCCCCTCTGAAAAACTCAATGACAAATCTCCCAATGCTATATAAGAATAGATATCGCCTTAAAATATGCTTGTTTTTCCAGTCCTCACTCCGAACCAAGTGTAATAAGTACAAAAACAAGCAAAAATTGAAAGCCGCCTCTATCAACTGCGTCGGTATCCTGTATGCTGTTGTCACCTCATCAAACACCTTAGTCGTATAATTAATTGCTATGATGCTGTGACTCTCTTTGCCGAAACAACAGCCACCAAAGAAACAGCCGACCCTTGCTACCGAGTGGAATAGCGGGATACAGACAGCAAGAACGTCCATTATATAAACATCCTGCGCTTTCTTTGACATGATGCTATATGACACAAGCAAACCTATCAAACCGCCATAATACACAATTCCTGTTTGTTTTATTCCATCAAAAGTTATTTCCTTACTCATACCAACATCACGGTATATTCCTGAAATACAGCCGAAAATTCTCGCAAATGCAATCACGCATATGGCAACAATAAATAGCATGAGTAAATTTTTTTGTAAAGAATACTTTTTATCAGCTATTAAGGCTATGAACGCACTAATTGAAGTGACGAGCCCAATCACTGTAAAAAAGAAATATCCAGGGATGTCAAATATGGTAAATCCTACCGCATTAAACGCCTCCAACTTTCTTCCTCACTTCTGGTTTTATTTAGTGTTCTGGAGATTCCATCACCTTAGTCATTGAATCACCAAATCCATTTATTTGATCAATCATCGTTTTCGTTTGTTCATTATTTTGGAAGAAAGCTAATAGTGCCAAAAAAATAGTCCACGTCATTTCACGTTTCCCGGTTTCAATTCCACTATAGGTTTGTCTCGATATTCCAATTTTTTCTGCTATGACCTCTTGTGATGCTCTCGCTCTTGCTCGTAGCACCGGTAGTTCATTTCTAAACTGTTCCATTAGATTATGTTTCAGTTCGGTAATATCATCTGTACTAATACCCATGCTAATCCTCCCTTAAAATTTCTTAGAGTGCTTTACTCTACGACCTCAATATTTTCTATTATACACATTGTCGCGCCATTTGTCAAGATGTCGCAAACTTCGACTCTGTAAATTTTTCGCATTCTCTTTGTATAATAGTACTAAGAACCGCCTGTCTTCCGTCAAAATGGTGCTCGGAAGGAGGTGAGAAACATGCCGAAACAAGGAAAAAATATCTAGCTGAGAAAAGACGGACGATGGGAAGGACGTTACATCAAGGATCGGATTTCTGGAAAAACCCACTATGGATATGTATTTGGCAAGTCTTACGAAGAAGCAGAACAGAAGTTAGAAGAAGCCGAAAAATCAGCATTAATCTACGAAAAAGGAGGTTCGTTTGCAGAACTATCTACCGAATGGCTTCAGCCGAAAGCTCCTTAGCTCAAGGCGTCAAGCATCGCAAAATACACTAATCTGCTGAATTTGTACCTGTTACCCGCCTTTGGAGACAAGTCGGTTTCCGAAATTTCACGCTCTGCTATTATTCAATTGAGCAGCGAACTCTTGACCTCTGGAGGAGCAAAAGCTAAAGGCTTGGCACCAAAGATGGTTAACAGCATTCTTTCACTGATGACGAATATCCTGGAGTATGCAGCAAGAGAAAAAAGCATCCAAACCGCAGATACCAAGGACATTTCAATCAAGCAACCTCCAAAGCCTATACGAATTCTGAGCCGTGCGGAGCAGCAAAGGCTTAGTAGTTACCTAAGGGATAACCCGACACCGTGCAATATGGGTATCCTGCTTTGCCTTTATACTGGCTTACGGATTGGAGAAATATGTGCTTTGACATGGGAAGATATCCTTATGGACGAGCAATGCTTGTATATTCATCAAACCATGCAGCGTATACAGGTTAAAGACTGTGCTGGGAAAAAGGCCAAAATAATCATCATGCCGCCGAAGAGCGATTGCTCTATTCGCAGGATTCCAATCCCTGATGAAGTTCGTCAACTCCTGTTGCCAATTCAAAAGCATGATAAGGCGTATTTGCTTACAGGAACGGAGCATAGCTATGTGGAACCCCGCAACATGGAGAATCGCTTCAAAGCAGTAACTAATGAGTGCGATATTCACGATGTAAATTTCCATGCACTCCGTCACACGTTTGCCACGAGGTGCGTTGAGCTTGGATTCGATGTCAAGAGTCTGAGCGAGATACTTGGCCACGCAAGTGTTAACATCACCATGAATCGATATGTGCATCCGTCTATGGAACTCAAGAAGAAGAATATGAATCCGCTCTCTGAGCTCTTGACCTCAAAATAAGCCGTCAAACCAAATAGTCAAAAAGCCGCCAGAACCCTGAACTGACCCCAAAAAGTTAGACAAAGATTCAAAAGAAAATTTATGCAAAGCGACTAAGAGGAATCTTGGTCGCTTTTGTTATGCAGCTTCCTGTCTGAAATCTATAGGAGATAGACCATTAAGCTTAAGCTTGATGCGTTTGTTGTTGTACCATTCTATGTATTCATGAAGCTCTTGAATAAAATGCTCGACAGAATGAAATTCCTGCAAATAGAGAAGCTCTGTTTTCAGCAAGCCGAAGAAATTCTCGGCACAGGCATTGTCAAGACAATTTCCCTTTCGGGACATACTCTGTCTGATGCCTTTCTCTTTCAGCATTTTCTGATAGTGCTTGTGTTGATACTGCCAGCCTTGGTCTGAATGAAGAATCAGATTTGTGTTGTCCGGTATTTTTGTAAATGCTTTCTCAAGCATATCCGTTACCTGATTCAAATTCGGATGACGGCTTAGATTGTATGAAATCACTTCGCCATTATACAGATCAATGATCGGTGACAGATACAGCTTAATTCCAAACAAAGCAAATTCAGTAACGTCAGTTACCCACTTTTGATTTGGCTGATCTGCTTTGAAATTCCGTTCCAGAAGATTCGGTGCAATTCTGCCGACATCACCCTTGTATGAGTTGTACTTGTGCATACGAACACGGCAAAATATGCCCATTTTACGCATCAGTTTCTGTACTGTTTTGTGATTGACAACAAATTTCTTCTTCAATTCTTTGGTGATTCTCCGATATCCGTAACGACCTTTGCTTTCATCGTAAATGCGGCGTATTTCAGTTTTGATTTCAGCATATCGATCCGGCTTTGGATGATCAAATTGCTTACTGTAATAGTAGTAGGTACTGCGGGGAATATCAGCAATCTCAATGAGCAGCCCTATCTTATGTTCATGCCTCAGTTCCCATATCACTCGTGCTTTTTCTCTTGCCGTACCCGCTCGTCAACCAAGGCATTCAATTTTTTTAAGTATGCGTTCTCCGCACGAAGACGCTGTACTTCTGCAATCAGATCTTCTTCTTTCTTAATTTTCGGAGGTCGCCCTGTGGATTTCCTTCCTCTGCGTTCTGCGTAAAGTCCCTCCGCTCCTTCCTCAAGATAGATTCGTTCCCATGCTGTTACTCTGCTATTCGGTATGTCAAATTGACGTGCAGTTTCACGATAGCCTAACTTTTCTCTGTGCATTGTTTCCACTACTTTGATTTTGAATTCCGGTGTGTATCTTTTGTTCGGTTGTCCTTTTGGCATAAAAATGCCCCCTTTTGTTGGATTTTTTATTGGTATATTTCTATTATACCACATTGTCTAACAAAAGGGGAGCATTTCATAACCAAGCGGCGATTTCTTTTTTTGTTTTTTATCATCTATATATACCCATATTACAAGTACTATAATGCCTAATATAATAAGTTGCATTATTTTTCAGCTCCTTCATTTCTCCTCATACCTTTCCCCCATCGCCCCGATCTCTGCCAGCATATCCTCCAC
>ERZ780037.240-NODE-240-length-19878-cov-5.01498_pt1 | contig 19878 bp, 18 predicted proteins | sample MGYA00511854_ERZ780037 | MGnify/ENA primary metagenome ERZ780037 (study PRJEB29588, sample SAMEA2148063) | human gut metagenome | biome: human gut; feature: human-associated habitat; material: faeces | place: Denmark | collected 2008/2010 ... | reverse complement strand
GGGTGTTTTGCAGACGGAGGCGCAGGGAGCCGGATAATATTCTTTGCATCCCCACGGGCCGTTGTTGTCCTCGGGGCAGACGCAAGCAGCATATCTGGTGCCGTTGTCGTCGGAGCAGGCCTCACCTTTAATTCTGGGTGCGTCACAGGAGGCAAAAGGATACTGCGCAGTGTCACAGTAACAGCGATGTTTGCCGCCGCAGACGTCAACACTGAGGGTACGCGGTGAAGAACAGCTTGCCGGAGTGTAAATGTAAGCGGCATCGCAGCATTTATCATAAATCTTGTCGTTATAAGGGCAGGCGCGGTTAAACAGGCCGGAAGCACAGGATGAGACGGCAAACCCCAGCCGTTGGCAATAATCGTTGGAAGGGTCGTCAAAATTCTGTTTTCCGAAATCGTTGAAAGTAAGGCCTTGGTCCCCGACGATAAAATGAACGGCGGCGAGCTTGTAGGAGGGCAGACGGAAATCTCCGTCTGCCGTTGATACGGCTTCAAGACTTTGGCTTTGATTCGTATCTATGAGGCGGGCGGATGAGAAAAGGTCGGTTTTGGGAGTTCCGGCAAACGTCAAATGAGCGTCGGCGGGAACAGCTGTACAAGCAAATAACAGCGCGAACCAAGGAAGAACTTTCATCATACACCTCTCTATAACTGAAACCATACCACTTACAGAATGCCACAAGAGAGAAATAATGTCAATAAATAATTGCAACCGCAATTCCTTGCGGCTATTACTTCTTATCCTTTCGGGCAGAAAACTGTTCTTATCGGGAAGATTATCGCGGAGGCCGAATAGTGATTAATTGTCCAGATAAGAGGCGTTTTTATTGATTGTATAAATCTGCCTCGGGTTCGGGCGGTCATAATAAACATAAATCAAGTTGGACAGTTCACCGCTTTTCCACGGATTAAAATCACCGATGACCTGACGCTGGAGGTTTTGCGGAAAAACCGAGCGCAGCGTGTTGTCCAGATTCATACTGAAATCAGAAGCAAAATCAGGGCTGGCAATCAAATTCATGGCAACAATTCCGCCCGGGGCAAGATGATTTTTAACCCGCAGAAAATATTCCCGGGTAACCAGGTCCTGCGGAATGACCCGGGCGGAGGAATAAGTATCAAGTATGATTAAATCGTATTTTTCGCGGCTTTCTTTCAAAAACTGGTTAGCATCCTGAACTTCAAACTTTTTGTTTTTGCCCAGCCTGCCGTTCAGAAAATATTTTTCCGAAAGCGGCAGCAGAACCTTATCGACATCAACATAGACATAGCGGTTGAAATCATCGTCACGGCCCAGCGTAAAGCCCCCTGCCCCGAGAATCAGCACCTTGCGCGGCTTGTCGTGCGGCAGAGTTTTGATAAAATTATTTTCGATATAAGAAATATAGGGGAAAAGCAGGTTTTCATCGGCGGAAATTTTAGAGGACGAACTGCCGTTAATCGACATAAAACGCGATTGTCCGTTATCTGTCTCAAAGATTGAAATGGTGGAAACGGCATTATCTTCGACAATATAATAAAGCTTATAGAGCAGCGAACTGCGGTTTAGCAGTACCGCCGCCGCAATAATCAGCCCCAGCCAGTAAAAGTTAAATTTTTTATCCAACAGCACGGCACCCAGAGCGCACATTGCCACGACCAGAACCACCGTATAATTAACCCCGATCAGCGGCATCAACAGCAAAGTGGAAAGAATCGATCCCAACACCGAGCCGACCGTATCCACAGCCATCAGTTTTCCGGTAAAATTGCGGTTATATTTGTGCAGATAACGACTCAGCAGCGAAGTAATCTTGCCGAACAGAAATGACGGATAAGACAGCAAAGCCAGACAATAGACGAAGGTTTTGACAATGTTATCGTTCAGCCCGAGCCAATCCATCATTGAAAAATACAGGTCAATCAGAATATAACTGGCAGCCAGAACAGTCAGAATGCTTAGAGAATAGAAAGAAGCAACCGCCGGCTGCCGAACAGCTCCGCGTGCCAGGCAAAAAACCGAACCGGCATAATACCCCAGCGACATAAAAGCCATAATCACGCCGATGACGATTGATGCGGTCACTGCCGTGGCGCCGACAAAGCTGCTCAACTGGCGCAAGACAATCAGCTCCAGCGAAAGGCTGGCAAAACCGCCGATAAACACGGCAGCCAGCAAAATAAGTTTCAAACGGCGGGTCATCGCTTTTCCTTCCTTTCTGACCGGTTTTCGGTTTATCATATCCGGGAAGATTAAATAAAACACTAAAATGATTCCATAGCATAACTTTTCTTTAAAACTGGACTCAAGCAGGCTGCCCTCTTATCCTGTTTGCAGGTTGTTAACTGAAAGGACAGACAATGGTAAAAATCGCAGCCCCGAAAGTAGAAGTGCTGACTCCGCTGGACGGAGACGCCATTCTTAAACATCTCGAATTATGCGCCCGCAACTGTTATAAAAGCGAAGACAAAATTACCGCGGATTCCGCACGGCAGATGGTTCGCAAACTTTTGGAGCTCGGACATGAGGCGATGATTGAACATTATAACCTCACGGTGAAACTCACCTGCGATATGGGCGTTTATAAAGATTTGACCCGCCACCGCCATGTTTCCTATGCGATTGAAAGCACCCGTTACTGCAATTATTCCAAAGGAAAATTCGGCAATGAACTGACGGTGATGAAGCCCTGCCATATCAAGGAAGGAACGCCGGAATATCAGATTTGGCTCAGCACAATGGAAACCATTGAAAAGAATTATAATGCCATGGCAGAACTCGGTTGCAAACCGGATCAACTGCGCATGCTGCTGCCCCATTCAATTAAGGCCGACGTAATTATGACAGCTAATCTGCGTGAATGGCGGCATATTTTCAAACTGCGCTGCGCCCCGGCGGCTCACCCTACGGTCCAGGAAGTTATGAAAATGCTGCTTGGCACCCTTAAGCGCAAAATTCCGGTCATTTTTGACGACATTCCGTATGACTGTCCGGCTCTGACCGCCGCGGAATAAAGTAAACCCCGCAATCAGCGGGGTTTCATTTTATGTCGGATTTGACCACTAAAAAAGCCCTCATAATGAGGGCTTTTTTAGTGGTGATGCTGTTAGCCTAGAGTTGCGGAAACCTCCTCCTAATAAAAGTTATTTAGGAGAGACAAAATCAAATAAATACTGCTCCGGTAAATTGATAAATTCAGAGAACTTTCCTTTGAAGTTATGGTCTGCATTTGCAATGGTTGTAATTCGGAATCTCTTGGATATTCTGTAGTTATTTTAGTTCTCCCTTATAACATTCCCAATGCCTTGAAGGCTGCATCTATTGGATCTGTATAGAAACTTGTCTGGAACTTACCGAAAAGTTCTCCTGGGACGGACGGAATATCTTTTACGTTAGCCATGGGAATTAAAATCTTCTTAGCTCCTGCATCAAAGGCAACTTGCAAAGTTTCTGCCAAGTTACTGATAGGCGATATATTGCCGCCGAGAGTCATACTGCCAAGAACAACCATTTGGCTTTCAACAGGCTTGTTTGTTATGACAGATACAAGCGCAATAAAGCTTGCCAAACTCAAATCCAACGGTACTCCTGTATTGTGGAATTCAACAACGTGGATATGGTACTCGTGATTTTCTGGGTTAACACTGGCCATTAATCGGGTGGCATTTGCCTTGAAGTAATCAAACGCTATTTTTAATGCTTCTTTAGGCTGTGTATTGGAGCCCATACCGGAAATGTTTAGTTTTCCATTGCCGTTGGTCATCTGTGTTTCTATTCTGTATAGGCCTAAATGGTTGTTAGTAGCTCCATTGGTAGCTGTATATAAAACACCTGGTTGCAATTCATTCTCTGGAATTAAAGAGCCACCTCCTTGTTCCGGCACACTAACAAACTTTTCTTCCAAAGTTTCTTGGTCGATATAAGAGAAATGAACATCGTAAAACTCCATTCCGCCGATTTTCTTTAATTGCTCTTTGACCCGTCGGCGTGTTTCCAAGGCATAAATTAAACATCTTTCCACTGCATCTTTGGTATAATCACCTTCAGGATAAAGCAGTTTCAACAGACCGGAAACCGTATGTTTAACCGCTATTGTATCACGCTGATTAAGGTTATTCCCAAGTTTAAAGTATTTATTAATAGAATCCGAGAAATTCCGCTTTCTCATTTCTCGCATAAAGCCTGAGAAATAATCAACGATAAAGCCGTATTGATTTGTGAAAAACTCCGGCCGCATTTTGGGAATTTCCCATCCTGGAATATATGCATGGAATCTATCAAAAAACGCACTATCAATCATCACTTCCGGAAATGGTTGCAATAAGTGACTTGTTTTAATTAAAACATCTACCGGTTGATTGATATTTCCTACAAAAACCATACCGGCATTAGCCGATATAGAATCTCTTCCTCTAGCAAAAGATCCGGATGCCATGTAATCTTTCATGATTTGGACACCATCCTTCTCTTTAAAACTTATGCCAGCAACTTCATCAAACGCAACAACATCCCACAAGCCAACCAAACCTACGGTTCGTCTCCCCATGTTATAGAATAGGTTTGCCACTGTAGTTTGTCCACCGGAAATCAAAATGCTGTTTGGGCTGATTTCTTTATAGATGTGGCTTTTACCAGTTCCACGAGGACCAAGCTCACACATATTGTAATTGTTTTCAATAAATGGGATAAGGCGACAGAGCAAATGCCATTTTACACGTTTTTCAAGATTAACGGGCTCCATACCACATGAACGCATAAGAACATCAATCCATTCGTCCTCTGTGAAAGCCTTACGTCCTTCAAAAATGCTGGTTAAGTCCAAGTTAGGCATTTGAATCGGTTTAATATCGGTGATAGCAAACGGTGAGCTTTTCTTGTTTTCATCGTCAAATAAATACTGAATATTAATAATCGACCAAATACCGCCGACGAGCAGTTTTTCGTATTTACGAACAAAATTATCCGGCACATAAACACCTTTTAACCCAACATTAGAAAGAATAGCCTCGTAACAGTCCTTTTTCTCGTTTAATTTGACTTCGACTTTATCAATGATTTTATAACTACCGCACTCTTTAATTTTGGATTTAACCTTTTCGGCTTCATCCGGACGGACGTAGTTCTCAGCTAAAACTTTTTTAACACGTTCCAACCCCTCTTTGATTACTTCCTCGTCTTCAGAAGCACAATACATGCCCAACAGGTATTCAAGCACATAGATAGGAACGTTAGCCCCTTCTTTAATGAGTTTGGTTAAATCTTTACGAACTACTTTGCCCGCAAAGTTTTCATTTAACAATTGATTTAAATTTCTGTTTTCAGTATTAGAATTCATCGTCGTACACCAAATCTATTTTTATGTTAACATCTTGAGCCACCACGTTGTTTTCTTTAACCAATCGTAAAGAATACTGCTTGTCTCGCGAGTAAGTCCGATTTTTCAAAGTTAGTGTAATGATTTTCTTCCAGTCCTCTATTTTATCGGATCGGCTGTCAAAAGTGACTGTCTCGATATTCGTAACAGGCTCTTCTTCCTCATATACACCTATTTTTAGGGTAACCGGCTTATTTCTGTTGCTGACTGGCTCAGTCTGCATAAGCTGGAACCTTTGAATTTTGTTTGTAAAGCGTTGGGTATTTCCCAACAATGTAACCTCCACCTCTTTCGTTCTGGTCGTTTCTTTTTTCTTCTCGTCCTTGATTTGACGAATTTGCAACATAGGGACAACAAATTCCTGAGGCATTGCTCCGCCATGGACGAAACGAGATCCCCCAATAAAGTTATAAAGGCTTGCTCCTTTAGGCAAACTAAACTCAGTCTCTTTTTCGGTTTTGGCTGTAACTTTTGTGTTATATTGAATAGAATTTGCAGATTTTGGCAAATCATATCCTATAACGTAACGTTTCTTGGAAATAATCGCACCGGAAAAATCCTCTTCATCCACCGACCGATCTGTGGCATCCGGTTTTGAGTATTGGAATAAAAAGCCATGATCCGAAGTTAATAAAATGTGGTTTGCACTCAAGTTATTTATTAAGTGGACAATCAAATCATTCATCTTTGTAATTGTATCGGTAACAGCTACAAAGGTGTTTTCTTCGGTTTTAGCAGCATCCCCAGTTGCATCGATTTGATTATGATAAATATAAATGAGGTTATATGGCTTTATGAAATTACGCCCTTCTTCACGTCCCATATTCAAAAAATCTTCCATTTTAATGGCGGTTCCCTTATACGGAGCCAAGAAAACCTTGCGTTGTTCTAAGGACATGGTTGGCTTATCATCAATTAGAACTTCTCCTTTTTCATTGTAGTCCAAGGTGCTGTGCGGCAATAAGGCGGCCATACCCAATGCTGTATAGGACGGCAAAACACCCAACATAGAATCCAATTCCGCTTTCATCCTGTACTGTGAGTTAATCCGGGCGGCTAATTCGCTGGCGACCTCGTAACGCAAGCCATCGCTGATGATGACAAAGACACGTTTTTCATTTTCTACCGGAGTTTTCACAAAGCGGGTAAAAAAGTCGTACTGGTTATGTGCATCACGCACTTTCCACCCTTGTGCCAACGCAAAGTTAATAGTCCGATTTATTTTAACCCCCAAAGTTTCAATGTATTTATTGTTATAGGTATCCTCGGCAAACTGCAAAAGCGGCTTCAACACTTCAATTCCTTTTGACTGCACAAATTGAATGGCTTCAATGGAATGACGATACAACGTATCAATCTTATAAAGCTCCTTGGTATAAAGGTTGTAAAGAGCATCAAAATCTTCAATGTTAGCCAACGCCTGCAAGCTGTTTGTGGCTACGACCATATTTGAAACGTTTAAAATTGCTTCATACAAGCGGTTATAAACTGTTCGGGCAACAGCTGTATCTTTCAGCATATTGCTAGCCCAGTGACAATCCTGACGCTTTTTAACATAGGCGACGATATCTTTATTATCCGTTATTTCAATGGAATGAAGAACTCGCTCCCTTAATTCAACGATGATCCGGTGTTCAACCCGCAGGAATGTTTGCACGTTCATCAAGTCATCCAACTCTAATCCGGATAACCAATTCTCCGCTTGAAGCTCATCGGCGATAGCCGCCGAAAAATCATCATATTTAGCAAAAAAGCGGTTGCTTTCACGCCACTCGTTAAGGCAAATAAATGCGTTGTAGATCTTTGGCAATTTGAGCGCTTTGATTGCTACCGGATATTTATCGGTATTAAGTTGAGACATTACATCTGATGCGAATAAACGTAAAACAAAGTCTTTTAATGTCGGTGTTTCCGTTATGTATCCGAAATGAATGCCCAACAGCTTAAAGAATGCCTGTTCCATCCCCATTTTAACAATATCATCATACATTGCGGGAGTTTTATCCAAATTTATGGTCCCATCCTCGCCGACCCAAGAGCAAAGCAGAGAAATGATAACCGAGAATATATCCGCCTTATCGGATTTTGTTAGAATGGATATAATTTTTAAATCCATATCTTGTACATCATCATTCGAATTCAGCATGGTTTTAAACTTTTCAAAACGAGCATTGCTCTTGAAAAACTTCAGCTTATCCGAAAAATAAGACAATAAGTCCTGACGACAGGCTAATCCAAGGTTGTTTAAGATAACGGAAGATTTATCCGCACGGAAGACCGGAGCATATTTTGCAACATCAATGAACCAGTCTTTTTTGATATCGGTTGGCCGAACGTATGGGGCATAAAGCAAAAACTTTTGTTCCGGCTGTTCAATATCAATCATAACACGTATTTTAAAATGCGGCACGTCTTTCATATTAATAATTTCCACACCGTCAATTTGCGGCAAAGTGTCGGCAAATTCGGCATTGTCGTCATACCACATAACCAAGCGGTTGCGTTTAAAGTAATCTTCTAAAGACTGTTTGATTTGACTTTCATCCATGTTATTTCCCCACAACCTTTTTACTCTCTGCCACTAATGGTGCAAATTTGGCATAGTTGACTTTGACCCCGTCATCCAAATCCATGGTAATACGTTCGTTAATGGCATGATTTAATGCATCATCAAACTTGTTTAACTCCGCATATTGCTTGACGAGTTTTTCTTTTTCCTTGTTTAATTGCCGTTGCTTGGCTGAAGAGTCAGCCGCCGCTATGTCTTTATCCATATTTTCCAGCGCACCGTTCATTTTTGAAATCAAAGGAACAACAAACTGCATCCGAATATGCGCCAGTGTTTGTTCGTTCATTCGGTGCATATACACCAAACATTCAAAGGCCTTTTCTTTGCCGGAGCTGAACAACCAATAAATCGGGCGATTTTTATACATTTGCAGGTGGTTTTTATAAAAATCCTTGGTCAGATAACGGCGAATGGCTTCTCCCGCCGTTTCTGTTGATTTACGATCCAATCCGGAAGCAATAAAATCCAGGTTTTCTGCCAATGTTTCCTGCCCCCATACTGTTTTCACAAAATCAACCAGACGATTGACCATATCCTCTTCCGGGAACCAACAGGTGTCCGTTAACGGAATGATGCCGTCTCCGTCCGCCGGAATGGTTTGATATTGCGTTGCATCAAAGCCGATATTCTTTTCATTAGCATAGACTAAACCCGTTTTATCCAAAGAATACCGCCCCATATAACAACCGATTGCGTATGAAATCAGCTCTTTCATACTATCGGCTTTGAAACGAGTCTCTAACTCTTCATCAGTCGCCTCGGTGTTTTTGTAGCGATAACGCGGATTGACGGTTAAGGTAATTTGTTCTATCTGAACTTCGGGCGTGATTTCGTCTTGGAGACCATAAGCCTCAATAAACAAGCGGTTGTTTTCTTCTTCCAGCTTTTTTGTTTCGGCTATATCTGCCGTATTCTGCGCACGCCAGTCTTGATATGATTTAGCCAACGTCTCTTTTTTGAATGCATCCGACAACATTGGTAAGCGTTCAAAATCCCATGATGTCTCAAATGAATCCCAATCCTTGCGTGAAAGCTTTATACATTGTAGGATATTATTTTGATCAATGGTTTCATTTATAGTTTTTAAATAAGGTAACTTTCCAATAGGGCCTTCATGAAAATCTAGAGTTGGTGTTAATACATGTAAGCAAGGGATAATAACAGAAGAATTAGTAAAAGCCAAAACATAATATAAATCTTTTTCTTTAGGAAAAGCCATTGAACCTTTAGTCTCGAAAACAGCTCCCCAAGGTGCAAATCTCATAGATAAATTATCACCAATAGAAGACCACGTAATTCCTTCCTTAAAATAATACTGTTTAGAAGGTAAGTGGTTTCCTTGTTTTTGCAATATATCTATAGATTTAATATCAAACTTAATAATTTTTTCTAAGTTTCCATACCATTTACGGTAAGTTCCACCTTTTATACAAGGCGCATATTTTTTATTAATTTTTTTGAACTCCTCCAAACTTTTGGCTTTTATATACATCTCCGGATATGATATTTCAAACCAATTTCTTATAAATGCATCGTTATCTCCAGTTGCAAATCCTTGTTTTGTAGGAGAAATTGAATATAAGGTATTTCCGTTTTCGAATATATTTAGTAATCTGGTGCTCAACCAATAAGCTATCGGCATCCCGGGGATTTTTTTAAAATCTTTTTGTTGGATGTGACTATATAAATTATGTTTTAATTTCAAATTTAAATCTTTAGATATATCATCTCCATCTATTAGTCTCAAATAAGATCCTTTATAACTTGGGAGAGAAGTGTTTCTAACCACAAAAGATGCTGTTTGTACAACTTCTCCAGAAATTTCTCTGAATGCTCTAGCTCCCAAGTGGGCCATTGTTAATAAGGTGTATTTTTGTAGCAAAACTTTGCGCATTTTTTCAAAATACGACAAAAACATCCAAGACTGCATGGTGACCATGGCATTAAATCCATTTTTCTTAACCAAATGGAAACCCTGTTCAATAAACATAGCAAATAGATTATATTTAGAATTTAAAAAAAACAGTTCCGCAAAAGCTTTTAGAATATCATTATGATACTTGCTTCCCATATATGGCGGGTTGGCAATAACACAGTCATACTTTTGCGATAAAATCTCTGCCATTTTAACAAACGGAAGCACTTCTTCGGCGGCACTGCTGGCGAATATATGCCCAGAAAGCAAGGCCTCGTTAACCAACGTCTTTAAGAGCGGAAGTTTTTCGCAGACGACAGGTGCAATTTGAATCAAACTGCCGTAGGTTTTGCCATTTTCAAAGTTATCCAATAAAGCCATTAATGCTTCCTGTTCTTTGACTTTCTCTGGGGGTAATAACTTTTGAACCAAATCCAATTTATTCAAAGCATTCGTTTCATCAATCGCCATGATGTTAGGTTTGATCTCGGCATTAATCAGGCGTGGATTATCTTTTAAGGCTTTCATAGCTACCGCAAACGATGCCAACTGCACCGCACGCAGGTCAATATCCAAGCCATATAAATTCTTTGTAATAATCAATTCCGGAATATCCCGACGGTTATAACCACGTTCAAGGTAGATTTCCTTTAACAAATCGTAGGCTTCCACCAAAATATGCCCTGAACCGCATGCCGGATCCAATATCTTGATTTCCTCAGGATTAATCCGATCCTCTTTCAGGGCGTTTAACTCCGCTTGCACCTCCGGTGTTTGCTCTGCCGGTTCAATGTAATACGCCATTTTGCCTTTTAAGGTTGAATGCGGATAGGTTTCCAACCATTTAGCCCCCAACGAGTTTTGCACCATATATTTCACAATCCAGTTCGGTGTAAATAATTGTGTTACAGCCGGTATTTCCTCTTTTGTATAGGCGGTTCCCCGTTCCATCAGTTTGTCTTTTTGCTCGCTGATATAAAATTGATAAAGCCAACCAACAACTTCAATTTCTTTGAAATTATCTATTTCCAATGCCAACAGGTTTGTCCGCACACTGTCCGATGCCAAAAGATTATCCGGCATTAACAGCGTTGTGGCGGCATCCATTTTTTCAAACAAAAAAGGCAAGGATTTATTTAATTCCGCCAATTGGGTTAATAAAATGTATTCGTAAAGTTCCTCATCCTGTGTGCCAGCAAGCAACATATCGGTTACTTTTGTCTTATTTAACCCCGGCATGGTTAAATGATTGGCGTTCAAAAGGATTTCCGGCCGGTCGTCTCCAATGACTTTATATCCATGCGGCAACAGGTTGTTCAGCTCCATATAACGCAAAGCCACAAAGCGGTTAAACCAGGTATAGGCTGCTTCGTTCATGGTTTCTTCAAAACCCACCTTGCGGACTTTTTCTATCAATTTGGCATAAGCCACGCCAATATCCGCTTTTTTATAGGTTATACTGTCAATAATCAACAAATCACCTTGTTCCCGGGCCGGCACAATCCGGTCGGCAAAAACGCCAAACTTAGCTGCTCTGGCAACCACTGCATTTGTAAAATCAGTCCGAGCCTTAGCTGCATAAACTTTTAACTGGTTTTTATTGATTCCCATGGTCATGGTCCTTACTTAAATTGAACGTATTGGTTGTTGTCGATTGCTGCGTTAAGTTCATCTTTCAACAGGTTGATAAATTCCTGAACATCCTCTTTTGTTTTCAAGAATGGCTTTTTCATGCACTTTTTAACATCAATGGATGTTTGTTGAGGAATAACAACTTCCGGCTTTTTCTCCGGTGGTAGAGTTTCCGAGAAGCTCTTGATTTTATCTAAGGCTTCATTCACACAATCGGAAGCTCGGCGGGCATAGTCATATTCCAAACGAGAGATTTGTTCTTCAGTTTCGGCCGCTTTACGCAAGTTTTGAATCGGCATCAAAGAGCTGTTAGAAAGGTCTGCCGATGCGGAAACCTTGGTCAATGCTTCCTTAATGATGTTTATATTTTCATCAATATTTGCTTGCGTCTTCAATCTTAGATTTGTAATTTTCTAACACTCTGATGCGCTCGTTCAAAACCTTGCGCATAGATAATATCCGGCATAGTGGAGTGGTAGCCTTGAACTTTTACCGGCGGCAGGAGTTTCATTACATAAACCGCGGATTCAATTCGCATTTTGATATCATCAAGGGTTAAGTTTGTCATTGAACACCTCCTTGCCGAGCTAATTTCGGCAGACGGAAACAATCGCCAATGGGTGAAAATGAGTTCAATCCTGCATCACCCTTAGCCCATTTAATGACTTTAGCTTGCCAGTCGGTTATGGGTTTATTACCGGTTTTCCACTGCTTTGCTGTGTAATAATCGTAAAATTCTTGCGGATTGATGTTTTTCAAGCCACGAACGGCACAATAAATCTTCACATCTTCCAAACTTGGAACATCGGCAAGATATGAACTTTCTTTTTTGTTAGTTTTTTCTTTTATTTCCTTCTTTATTTTTTTGTTTAAATCATCTTCATTTTTATTTTCATTATCATCTTCATCCTCATTAAGTTTGGCATTTGCCGATTTTTCAGCTTGCTTTTGCTCGGCATTTGCTCTGCGTTTGCTGGCGGCTTTGGTTGCTATTGCTCGCCGTTTTTCACAAACCGCATCATATTTTGAGAAATTGTCTTTAATGCTCTCGGCCATAAAATCGTAGGCTTTGCTGATTTCTTGAGATATGGGTTTCATGGGTTCACCGTACAAAACCATTTCACACAAGGCTGTCATTAACTCTCCACGCTGTTTTAAGTTAAGATGATTGGACAAGGCCAAAAACTCCGGTGCGAACACGATAAAACTTTTCTTTTTATCCATTTTGACCTCCTAAACTTTTCTTGACGCGCTGTATGCCTTGAACCCATTTCAATGCCAACTTTGCCCTTTGAACTTCGCGATTGATTTCTTTTTCCAGATGGTTGAGTTGTTTTTCTTCCAACTCTAAAAGGGCTAAAACCGGCACTCGTCGGATTGTCTCAAAGATAGGTTTGTTCTTTGTGTATTGCATAAAAACCTCCGTTAAAATTGTCTTACGCAAAGAACAAGTCAAAATTGAAAAAAATCGTTCTCACTTTTTTAAACTTTTTTTCAATTTCTCAAAAATTTTATAGATTGTATTTTTGGAAATATGGATTTTATGCGTAATCTCCTCTAATGTTTTGTCCTCTAATATCATATCCAAAACCAATATTTCACGTGGGCTAAGTTTTTGCTCGGCTTTCTTTACCAGTGCTTTTAACTCGCTTTGTTCATAGTTGTCTTCGGAACTAATAGAGAGGTATTCCTCTTCATCGTCCAGATAAACAAAAAGACCAAAAGGCTCACGCATCTTGGTCTTTAACAATTTTTTGGCATAGTTTTGCAAGGAAGCAACAACATAAGCATCACTTGGAATCTCTCGTTGGTAGAAATGCTCTATGTAAAATAAAAGCAATTCTTGAACCAAATCTTGAACATCTTCGTGATTATTAAAATTTGCAAAGGTGGATAATTTTCTTATACAAGAAAAAATGGTAATACGGACATAGTCTGGTATGCCGTCAAAAAGTTTGTCATACATTTATGTAAACCTTTCAAAATGTTAGAAAGGCTTACATTTTCAAATGATAGTTCTATTGGACCAAACTTTTTCTAATATGGGTTGTGGATTTGTTAAGAGCTAAACCCATATTTAGTACGCTGCTCTGACCACGAGGCCGGAATTGGAGATTTTAATAAATCGCTTATTTTCAGGCTTTGAGGCTGAGTACCGACGATAATAGCATCAATAATATCGGGCGCCAGATAAGTTAACTTCATCATTTTACTGATATAAACATGGGCCACTTTTTCTTTGCGGGCTAATTCTCGTAGCGACATGTCGCTGTTTTCGAGTTTATCGCGCCAATTATGAGCTTTGACCAGCGCGTTTAATAGTGTTTCATCCACTGCTGTTTGGCTTTCTTCAGCCGGGATAACCTTCATATGACCGCGTTTTCTTGAAAAGCTGATGTGATAAACCAACTCCGCCAAACCGGAATGTTCTTCAGATGCTTGTAAATTCGCCGTTTGAGATTTTTCAAGCAGTAGAGCACCGAGAGGCAGCAAACGGATAACCAGTTTGTCCTTATAAATGATAACGCGTGAAATAAGCCGTTCGAGGATCTGGCGAAGGCTCTCTTGCGATAAATAAGTAAAGAAGTCTTCCGGAGCTTTTGTTTTTTGCAGCAACTCATTCATACCGATTTCCGGCATATCCGGTTTGAGATATTTAAGTAGTTCATTTAATAACAGTGGTGATTTTAAGATATTTTGAATTTTGTTTAATACGAACTTATCAAGTTCTCCGACCGGAATACTACCTAATTCGCAATGTTGATAGCCTTCTTTGACGGCCTTTAAGGAGACATAATACTCATAGGTGCGGTTCTTTTTTCGGGTTCTGGTCGGTATCATAGAGGAATTACAGCCGCAACCACACTCCAACATTCCTTTGAGTAAAGCATTTCTCACCACGCGAGAAGGTTTTAGTTTGCCATGGCGATTGCCAAGCCTTGTATTTTCAACACGTTCCCATAGTTCTTTAGAGATAATCGCTTCTTGCTGACCATCATAAACAGTGCCTTTATGGACAACTTTGCCAATATAAATCGGATTGCGGAGCATATAATCAATTTTTGAAACGGTAAATTCTTTAGCTGGAAGTTCTGTACCATTCTTTTGTTTGCGGGCATTTATGCAATATCCGCCGGCTTTTAAGAAGGTACAAACATCGCGTTCAGATTTGCAAGCGATATATTTATTAAAAATCAGGCGGACAATCTCTGCCTCAGCTGGGTTAATTTCAAGATGTTTGTTTATGAGCATATAACCAAAGGGAACTTTTCCGCCCATCCACATTCCTTTTTTACGAGAGGCAGCAACCTTATCGCGAATACGTTCGGCCCCGACTTCTCTTTCAAACTGGGCAAAAGATAATAATACATTTAAGGTTAGTCGGCCCATAGAATCATAAGTATTAAAATTTTGCGTTACCGAAACAAAAGAGCATTTGTGCTTGTCCAACACCTCAATCAACTTAGAAAAATCAGCCAATGAACGTGTGAGACGGTCTATTTTATAAACCACGATCATATCAATTTTACCGGCCTCGACATCATGAATTAACCTTTTTAGAGCCGGACGATTGATATTACCACCGCTAAAACCTCCGTCATCATAACGTTCATCCAACAATATCCACCCCTGATGCTTTTGGCTCAAAATATAGTTGGCTCCGGCCTCTCGTTGAGCCTCGAGGGTATTAAATTCCTTATCCAAGCCTTCGTCGGTTGATTTTCGGGTATAAATTGCACATCTGACTTTTTTCTGCTCTTCCATTATTTGCCTCGCAAGTTAAATCCAAAGAATGCACTGCCGGAGATTTTCATACCGGTAATTTTCTTGGCCATGCCGGATAAGCTCTTAAATCTTTGTCCGTCAAGTTCATAGCCGTTTTCAAGTACGCGGATGACATAATCTCGGCCTTTGTACTGTTTGATGATTTTGGTTCCTATCGGCGCGATGGCAACCTTTTTGACATTTGGTGCCTTGGCTGAGATTTTGCTCAAGAAGGAACGACTGGCCGAAGATAAGCCACCAAACTCCAATTCCTGCATCCGATAAGAAAGTTTGAGGATATAGGCCTCCTTGGTCTTTAAGGTTGGGTGTGCGTTAAAATAGCGTAAGAATAGCTTCTTTAACTCACTAATGTTCATGGTGTTGAGCTTGGCTAAATCTTCCTCAATCATCGGAAACTCCTTTCGTTTCACAATGAATGCTTGGATTTTGCTTATTATCCAGTTCTTTCTGCAATAAATTATCTATACTTTTGTGTTGCAAATAGGCCTTAAATTCAGGCCCAAACAGCATCATAAAATCTTCTAAATCGGTCATGTTGTTCTCCTTTTGTAGAAGAACAAGTCAAATTTAAGAAAAATCGTTCTCACTTTTTTTATTTTTTTGTAAACCGCAGTTTGGCGAGATAATCGGTAAGGTAATCGAGTTGCGAAACAGTATATGCAAACCAATCAAAAAAACTTTTGTTTTACAATAAACTGGCAAATGGTAACTAAAAATAGAGAGGTTTCCGACAAAAGTATAGATTTGGGCGTTTTTTCTGCCAAAGGACTGAAAAACACTTTCGATGATTTTCAATGCAGTTACCAGCGCACTTAACAAATCGGCGCGGGATAAAGGGCTTGTTGATAAGGATTTAAAACGAAAAAAGAGGAAGTATAACCTTCCTCTTTTCAAATTGGTGATCCCAACGAGATTCGAACTCGTGTTACCGCCGTGAAAGGGCGATGTCCTAGGCCTCTAGACGATGGGACCATTTGAATACGAGAGCATATATACTGGTTATTTTTTATCAGGTCAAGCAAAAAAATTAAAATTATGCAATTTTTTTATTTTTTATATCCCGATTATCCTTTTCCAGCAGTGTTATCCCTAAAATCCGAATCAGTTTGTGTTTCTTGCTCAGTTTGACCGACAACATCTGTTTGCGGATTTTTTTCAGTTCGCCGGAACCGTACAGCCAGAACATTCGCAGACGGAAAGCGGGATAGCTCTGCGGCAACAAGGACAAACGAAGATGAATCGGCAGGGAATCTCTCCATTTTTCCAAATCAAGATGCATATTCAATTGCTGCATTGTCTGCCAATAATGGCGGGGATTATGCCATTCATGAAAATATGGAAGCAGACGCAGGGCAATCGGGAAATATTCATCAAGTCCGCGTTCCTTATAGAAACGAAAAATTGTTTCCAAATTGCGGGCAATCGTTTCACTATAAGCCTTACGATTTTTCAAAACGGAAGCCAAAGCGGATTCTCCGTGCTGGCGATAATAGTAATATCCCTGCCGGATAACGCTGAATTTGCGGCAATAAGGATAGAGCATCATTCCGAAAAGTTCGTCTTCCCGGAAACGGCAGCCCGGCAAAAAAGCAATTTGCGCCCGGTCAATCGTTTCCTTGCGGAAAAGTTTATACCACAAATATCCGTCAACAAAATAGTTCCGAATATCTGCATCATAACAGCCGTTCGGAATATCCTTAAGCTGCAACACCTTACGGGGAGAAAGCCCTATCAGCACCGAATTGTTCAAAACGATATCAGCACCGCCGGCTTCGGCCTCATTATACAGGGCTTCCAGAAAATCAGGGCTGAAGGTGTCGTCCGGATCCATAAAATAGACATATTTACCACGGGCCTGAGACAGACCTTTATTCCGTGCGGCGGAAACGCCCTGATTTTCCTGCCGGATATATTTGAAACGTGCATCGCCGGCAGCAAACTCCTTGCAGATACCCTCCGAGTTATCCGGTGACCCGTCATTAATCATTAATACTTCATAATCCTGAAAATTCTGCGTCTTAATGCTCTCCAGACATTCTCGGAGATATTTTTCGACTTTATAAATCGGAATTATAATTGAAATCTGCATTCACTGCTCCTTTTGCTGAGGCTAACCTACAATATTTTTACCTGGCAGGCAATAACATTTTCGCTTAGCTGCACGGCTTTTTGACCTGAGGAAAATAACCGGAAGAAAAAGGTTTGTTTTCAATTTTAACGCCCTGACTGTATGGTTTGGCGGGCCGGTTTCTGATTCCTCTGCGCATTATATTTCTCTTAAACAACGAAAATCACCAGATACAAAAAAGCCGACGTTTTCTGAGGATATTTCCCTATCGTCGGCAATAAACGTTTTGACGGTCAGTTTCAGTCTTTGCTGGAAAATTAGAAACCGGCGGCAGAGAAGCATTCTCCGGTTTGCGCTGCCGGGCCTTTTATCCGTTTCGGCCGGGCGGACAGCGGTAATCGTTATATAATTGTTGTTCACGGCCTCTCCCCTGATATGTAACTATTAATTATTACTTTTAAATTTTATAAACCATTATTCGAGGCACGTCTATTTTTTTTATTACTTATGCAGAATAATTTCTTTTCGGATAAGCCTGCACAAGTCGGCAGAAACATATTTATTTTTTCAGGGAATTGGATTAACTTATATCCATTGCAACATTACCGCGATGAGAAACAAATGGAAAACAACGAACAGAAAGCCCCTTTTTCGCCGATTTTAATTATGGAATTTATCCGTCAGACAACGGTTGCCCGCTGCCTGACAAATGAAAATCCGAATTTGGAAACCAAATTCCGTTTGGGCAAAACCTATTACGACCAGATTATGTCTTTTCCGCTTCAGGCTCAGTTAATCCGTCTTACTCTGGCCTATGACGAAGCCACCGAAACTCTGAGCGTGAAAACCGACGAAACACTGATTAACCGTTTCAAAGAGCAAAAGTCTTTGGTCGAGATTGCTCAAAAATATGAAGCTCAGTATGCCGAACGCTATCAGGAATATGTCAAGGTTATCGATTAAGCCGTTTATCTGACAATTTCCTGACACAGCGGATAGCGGCGGTTATTAATGGTCAGATAAGTATCGCCGTCATTTTGGCTGAAAACAACCCGGCTGGCGATATTTTCATATCTCTCGCCGGAGGCGGAAGCTACTTTGGTCAGGACGTTATTCACGCCGTTAATCCGCACAATCATTGAGTTGTCATCAAACACTTCCGCGTGGATAATCTGTTCACCGCATTTGAAATCCGCGGCATTTTTAACCTCTACGGTATTGGCGCAGCCCGTCAACAGGACCGGAAGCGCCCAAAGCCAGCACTTTTTCATACTTCTCTCCTTTTTTATTAAAAATTTCGTTAGGGATTTAATCATTTATTTTGTGTTATCAAGCGTTATTAATGCTGTTTTAACCGTCATGACATAGACTGGCGCTTATTAACAAAGGAGATTGGCAATGAAAGCTGTTTTTTATTTGATTGTTCTGGCTGCGCTGGCTTACGGCGGCAAATACTATTATGACACTTATTTGGCCGAATCAGTCAACAATACCATTTCCCGGACGGCAGATTTTGCTACCGACAAAGCCGTCAAGGACTTTCAATAAACGTCCCCTACTTTAGGATAAGCCGGGCTTGGATTTTTATCCGTCCGGCTTATATTTTTGCCGTAAGCAATTTGTTAGGAGAAAAACAATGGATATTACCGAAAAGCTGCAAAAGGAAATGGACAAGATTAAAGAAGAGCACAAACAAATTATGGCAGACCATAAAGAACTGATGAAAGAACATAAGCAAATTATGAAAGACCATCAGCGTTATGACAAAGAATTCAAAAGCTGCAATTGTCCGATGTAACAAGACAGGGAGCTCCGGCTCCCTTATTTTTTAACCTCAGTCCCCTCCGACGGCCGGGGATTTAACGCCGTAACGATGTGGCTGAGCGGAACCAGCCTGATTTGCTTTTGCTCCAAGGTCGGCAACCATTGCTTCAGAGCTTCATAAGTCTGAGATTTGGGATGACCGATAGCAATGGCATAACCGTTTTTGCGGGCAATCTTTTCGGTCTGAGCCAATTGCTTGAGGATATAGCCGAGTTCATTGACATTATCAAGAAAGACATTACGGGTAGCATAGCCGACACCATATTCACGGGCGACACGGTCTCCGACCGAATGCGGCGTGGTTTTGGAATCAAGAAAAAACAATCCCTGTTCTTTCAAAACCTTCATAATCTCAGCCATACGCGGACGATCTTCGGTCAGACGGCTTCCCATGTGATTGTTTACACCGCGGATATTGCGGAATTTTGTCAGCATGCGGCGAAAATTATCGTTGACCTGCTGCGGAGTCATTTCAACCGTTAAAATATCCGCCGTCATATTGATATTGGATTTAGGCTGCATCGGCACATGGACCATTATTTCATGTCCGGCGGCCAAAGAGCGGGAGACCTGCCGTTCAAGCTGCGGCGGATAAGTCAGAAACGAAGCGGTTATCGGTGCCCGGAGAGAACTTATATCCCGGGTGCGGCGGACGTTGTCTCCCATATCGTCAATGACAACGGCAATTACCGGGCGGTCTCCGAAATACGGAGGCGTGGGGAAAAATT
>ERZ780037.216-NODE-216-length-21350-cov-6.31195_pt1 | contig 21350 bp, 13 predicted proteins | sample MGYA00511854_ERZ780037 | MGnify/ENA primary metagenome ERZ780037 (study PRJEB29588, sample SAMEA2148063) | human gut metagenome | biome: human gut; feature: human-associated habitat; material: faeces | place: Denmark | collected 2008/2010 ... | reverse complement strand
CCCACCCGAATCGGAAGCCGTAACGGCTGGCAGCCGGACAAGCGGATGTATCATGCCGACGACATCGCTGTTTCACAACTCTTTATCGACCTTTACCGGAAATATAAGAACAAATATATGCTCAATCCTACCATTGCCCGCACGGATTGGGTGATGAAGAACCCGCCGACGGACGATTTCAAGCTGGATTATCGCAAACCTGAGACACTGGAACGCTGGACTTGGTGTGACGCCCTCTTTATGGCTCCTCCGGTCTACACTAAATTATACGTCCTGACGGGTGATAAAAAGTATATCAAATTCATGAACCGCGAATACAAAGCTACGTATGACCACCTTTTCGACAAGGAAGAGAATCTTTTCTATCGCGACTGGCGGTATTTTGACCAACGCGAGGCCAACGGCCGGAAGGTTTTCTGGGGACGCGGCAACGGCTGGGTACTCGGCGGGCTGGCGGAGATATTGAAAGAACTGCCTGCAAAGGACAAGAACCGGAAGTTTTACGAAGAACTGTTCGTGAAGCTCTGTACCCGTGTCGCTAAATTGCAGAATGCGGACGGATTCTGGCATGCAAGTCTGCTCGATCCGGCTTCTTACCCGTCACCCGAAACAAGCTGTACCACGTTTATTGTCTATGCTTTGGCTTACGGAATCAACGAGGGACTGCTGGACAAGGATACTTTCCTTCCTATACTGGTAAAAGGCTGGAATGCACAGGTTTCTGCTGTCGATGCAGACGGTAAATTAGGTTATGTACAGCCTATCGGGGCCGATCCGAAGAAGGTGACGCGGAATATGACTGAAGTATATGGCGTGGGTGCTTTTTTAATGGGCGGATGTGAGATTTATAAAATGGCCAGATAAACAAGAACTCATAATCTAATGGTAAAAAATATGATTGTATTTCTGCTCCTGTTACTGGGAGCAGTTATGAATGATACGTCCGCACGTGATGTCATTTCTATCAATACCGGCTGGCAATTTAAGAAAGGGCCGTTTTCTACGGACCCTATGCGTGCTTCCGCACAATGGGACGGCAAGTGGGAGGAAGTGACAATTCCCCATACCTGGAATGCGAAAGATATGCAAGTGAAAGCTGATGCATTCTACGAAGGTGTAGGTTATTACAGAAAGAAACAGTTTTTCGGAAATGAGTTGGCGGGTAAACGTGTATTCTTGCGTTTTGAAGGAGTAGGGGCTTGCACAGAAGTCTATGTCAACGGAAAGTTGGTGGGAACGCATAAAGGCGGGTATAGTGCCTTCGCTTTCGAGATAGGCACTGCCTTGAAACTGGGGGCTGAGAACGAGATTATCGTGAAGGCTGACAATACGGCCCGTCCCGATGTGATTCCTGTCAATCACAGTTTGTTTGGGGTGTATGGCGGTATTTACCGTCCCGTATGGTTGATTACTACGGAGCAGAATAATATCACAGGGACCGATTGCGCCTCTCCCGGTGTGTACATCACTCAGAAGAATGTATCAAGACGTTCGGCGGATATAACTGTTAAAGTAAAGCTGGATAATGGTAGTCTGGCTCCTGCGCAGCTTGTTCTGGAGAACAGTATTTATACGCAGGAAGGGAAAAAGGTGGTTTCCCAACGTCTGCCGCTTGAGTTGACTCCGCAAGGAACACAAAGCTATGTATCAACATTCAAACTAAAGAATCCTCATCTCTGGCAAGGTAGGGAGGACCCTTATCTTTACAAAGTAGTCTCCCGTCTGTTGGCAAATGGTGAGGTGATTGACGAGGTCACGCAGCCTTTGGGTGTTCGTCATTACGAAATTGTTGCCGGAAAAGGTTTTTATCTTAATGGAGAGAAATATCCGATGTATGGTGTTACCCGTCATCAGGACTGGTGGGGCCTGGGGAGTGCGCTGACCAACCGTGAACATGATTTTGACCTGGCTCAAATTATGGATGTCGGTGCCACGACCGTGCGTTTTGCTCATTATCAGCAGTCGGAATATCTTTATTCGCGTTGTGATACATTGGGCTTGATTATCTGGGCGGAAATCCCCTTTGTCAACCGGGTGACAGGCTACGAATCGGAGAATGCGCAGACACAACTCCGCGAACTGATTCGTCAGAGTTTCAATCATCCCTCCATTTATGTGTGGGGGTTGCACAATGAGGTTTATCAGCCTCACGAATACACAGCGTCATTGACTCAATCTCTTCACGATCTGGCGAAGACGGAAGATCCTGACCGCTACACGGTTGCCGTGAACGGTTACGGTCACGCCAATCATCCGGTGAATCAGAATACAGATATACAAGGCATGAACCGTTATTTCGGCTGGTACGAAAAGAAAGTGCAGGACATCAAACCGTGGGTGGAAGGACTCGAAAAAGACTATCCCTGGCAGAAATTGATGTTGACCGAATATGGAGCCGACGCCAACCTTGACCATCAGACGGAGTATCTGGGCGATGCGTTGAACTGGGGAAAGCCTTACTATCCGGAAACTTTCCAGACCAAGACGCATGAATATCAGTGGAGTGTGATAGCTGAGCATCCCTATATTATTGCTTCTTATCTATGGAATATGTTCGACTTTGCCGTGCCTATGTGGAGCCGTGGCGGTGTGCCTGCCCGGAACCTGAAAGGGCTGATGACCTTCGACCGGAAAATAAAGAAGGACTCTTACTACTGGTATAAAGCGAACTGGAGCAAGTCTCCCGTACTCTATCTGACGCAACGACGTAACACGGACCGCGAACGGAAGCAGACTTCCGTCACTGTTTATTCAAATATCGGAACTCCCAAAGTTTACTTGAACGGCAAAGAACTGACAGGCATTCGTAAGGGATATACGGATGTACATTATATCTTCGACCAGGTGACACTTGAAAAAGGAAAAAACAAAATCAAGGCTGTTGCGGTATATAATGGAAAAGAATACGTTGACGAGATCGAATGGGATTATCAGAGTGAAAAGAAACGTGATGCAGATGCGCACGAAAACAAAAATGAACATGCCGGGTGGTAAAACCCGGCTTATGGACATAAAAAAAGGAGCAACGCCTTGCTCCAACCTTTGTTAACCTTAAATCTAATACTATGAAAAACACATTGCAAAGATACGGACTCTTAGGAAATTAGCAAATTATCCAAGTAAAATACTATGTTTTATAACACGTTTTAATAGTTTTCTCCTGTTTGTTAAGAAAAACGCCGTTCTTTTTTAAAGGTATGCAACACTAATTTTGATAATTGAATCGGTGGATTCCGTTGATTCTCTGCCGAAAAACCGTTATCTTTGTTCCGATAATCACAGTATATACTCAATAAAAAAAGAAAAGGAGAGAACCGTGAACGAAGAAGAAATCGTGCTCACCCCCATGATGAAACAGTTTCTGGATTTGAAGGCGAAACATCCGGATGCGGTAATGCTGTTTCGTTGCGGTGACTTTTATGAAACATACTCTACGGACGCCATTGTTGCAGCCGAAATATTAGGAATCACACTGACAAAACGTGCTAACGGAAAAGGAAAGACGATTGAAATGGCGGGATTTCCTCATCATGCGCTCGATACTTATCTTCCGAAATTGGTTCGTGCCGGAAAACGGGTGGCTATCTGCGACCAGTTGGAAGACCCGAAAATGACCAAGAAACTGGTGAAGCGCGGCATTACCGAATTGGTGACTCCCGGTGTCTCTATCAATGATAATATATTAAACTATAAGGAAAACAACTTCCTGGCCGCCGTACATTTCGGAAAGGCTTCCTGCGGGGTTGCTTTCCTTGACATATCTACCGGTGAATTTCTGACTGCCGAAGGACCTTTCGACTATATAGACAAACTGTTGAATAACTTCGGCCCGAAAGAAATTCTTTTTGAACGTGGCAAGCGCCTTATGTTTGAAGGCAATTTCGGTAGTAAATTCTTCACTTTCGAACTGGACGACTGGGTGTTTACGGAAACTACTGCCCGCGAAAAACTTCTGAAGCATTTTGAAACAAAGAATCTGAAAGGATTCGGAGTAGAGCATTTGAAAAACGGTATTATTGCTTCGGGGGCTATTCTTCAATACCTGACAATGACACAGCATACTCAAATCGGGCATATTACTTCATTGGCTCGTATTGAGGAGGATAAATATGTCCGGCTGGATAAATTCACGGTGCGCAGCCTCGAATTGATTGGCAGCATGAACGATGGAGGAAGCAGTCTGCTCAATGTGATTGACAGGACGATCAGCCCAATGGGAGCACGTCTGTTGAAACGTTGGATAGTTTTTCCATTGAAGGACGAGAAACCGATCAATGAGCGTCTGAATGTGGTGGAGTATTTCTTCCGTCAACCGGACTTTAAGGAGTTGATCGAAGAACAGTTGCATCTTGTCGGTGATTTGGAGCGTATCATCTCCAAAGTGGCTGTGGGACGTGTGTCACCGCGTGAAGTGGTTCAGCTGAAAGTGGCTTTGCAGGCTATCGAACCGATCAAACAGGCTTGTCTTGAAGCGGATAATGCAAGTCTGAACCGTATTGGTGAGCGGTTGAATCTTTGTGTTTCTATTCGTGACCGGATTGCCCGGGAAATTAATAATGATCCTCCTTTGTTGATAAATAAGGGCGGAGTGATTAAAGACGGTGTGAATGCGGATTTGGACGAATTGCGCCGGATTTCGTATTCGGGAAAAGACTATCTGCTTCAGATACAGCAGCGGGAAAGCGAAGAAACGGGTATTCCGAGTTTGAAAGTGGCTTATAATAATGTATTCGGCTATTATATCGAGGTTCGTAATGTTCATAAGGACAAGGTCCCTAAAGAGTGGATTCGCAAGCAGACGTTGGTAAATGCGGAACGTTATATTACACAGGAACTGAAAGAGTACGAAGAAAAAATTCTTGGTGCCGAAGATAAGATTCTTGTGCTGGAAACGCAGTTATATACGAATTTGGTACAGGCATTGACGGAGTTTATCCCCCAGATACAGGTTAACGCCAATCAGATTGCCCGGTTGGACTGTCTGTTGTCTTTCGCTAATGTGGCGCGTGAGAATAACTACATCCGTCCGGTTATTGAGGATAACGACGTATTGGATATTCGTCAGGGCCGTCACCCGGTAATTGAGAAACAGCTTCCGATAGGAGAGAAATATATTGCCAATAATGTGATGTTGGACAGTAGTACGCAGCAGATCATCATAATAACCGGTCCCAATATGGCGGGTAAGTCAGCGCTTTTGCGTCAGACGGCATTGATTACGCTGTTGGCTCAAATCGGTTCGTTTGTCCCTGCGGAGAGCGCCCATATCGGGCTGGTGGATAAAATATTCACTCGTGTGGGAGCAAGTGATAACATCTCCGTAGGTGAATCTACTTTTATGGTGGAGATGAACGAAGCGGCGGATATTCTGAACAATGTTTCTTCCCGAAGCCTGGTACTATTTGACGAGTTGGGGCGTGGTACCTCTACGTATGATGGCATCTCTATTGCCTGGGCGATTGTGGAATATATCCACGAACATCCGAAAGCCAAAGCACGTACTTTATTCGCCACGCATTACCACGAATTGAATGAAATGGAAAAATCTTTCAAGCGTATCAAGAACTATAATGTATCGGTGAAAGAGGTGGATAATAAGGTAATCTTCCTTCGTAAACTGGAACGTGGTGGTAGTGAGCACTCTTTCGGTATTCATGTAGCAAAAATGGCGGGTATGCCGAAAAGCATTGTGAAGCGTGCGAATGAGATTCTGAAGCAGCTTGAATCTGATAATCGCCAGCAGGGAATAGCAGGCAAGCCGTTGGCGGAAGTAAGCGAGAACCGTGGTGGTATGCAGTTAAGTTTCTTCCAGTTGGACGATCCGATACTCTGTCAGATTCGCGATGAAATATTAAATTTGGATGTAAATAATCTCACTCCTATTGAAGCGCTGAACAAGTTGAATGATATAAAGAAGATAGTCAGGGGAAAATAGCGGATTATTAACGTGTTCACAAATAGTATATAGAACGTTTTCTGAGGTCTGGAAAACGATTTGTAAGTACAAAAGGCGTTTCCTTTAAGTGATTGGAGGAAACGCCTTTCTAGTATGCAGTCGATTTTTATATATCAGGTTCAGGCTACTTTTTTCTTCCGGTCGTAGAAAAACATGAAGTAGATGCCGACTATAACGAATGGAATACTTAGCCATTGTCCCATGTTGAACATCATGTTGTTCTCGAAATCCTCTTGGTTCTCCTTCAAAAATTCGATGAAGAAACGGAAGACAAATATGTAGGTCAGGCAGAGCCCGAAGAAGAAGCCGCGATGCAGTTTCTTGCTGTAATTCTTATACAGGTAAATCATGATGAAGAACAAGATAAGATAAGCGATCGCTTCGTAGAGCTGTCCCGGATGACGGGGTTGCATATCTACACGCTCGAAAACGAATGCCCAAGGTACATCAGACGGTTTGCCGATGATTTCGGAGTTCATCAGGTTGGCAAGACGGATACAGCAGGCGGTAATTGGAGTAGCTACGGCAATCATATCCAGCACGTCCATATAATGAAGTTTTGTTTTGCGGCAATAGAGCCACAGAGCAATAATCAGTCCAAGTGTCCCCCCGTGGCTGGCAAGTCCTTCATATCCTGTGAATTTCCAACCGCCGGCAGGCAGGAATTTAATAGGTAACAGCATCTCTACAAACCCTTTACCGCTTGTCAGATACTGTCCCGGGTCGTAGAACAGGCAATGCCCCAGACGTGCTCCAATCAGAATACCGAAAAAACAATAGAAGAAGAGGGGGTCAAATTTCTTCTCATCTATTTTTTTATCGCGATACTGGTAGTGAACAATGACGTAAGCCAGAAAAATTCCTACTGCCCACAATAGCCCGTAGTAACGGATAGAAAGGCCGAACAGGTTAAATAGTTCGGGATTCGGATTCCAGTTGATAGATAATAATAAGGTATTCATATTGGATAACGGTTTACGGTTTGGTGAATTAGTGTTTAGTGAATTTTTCGGCTACCATCCGGTAAGTAGGAATATCAATCCCTTGTTCTTCCGCAGCGGTAATCATGTCGAATAACAATCCTTGTATCTCCGAATCATGTCCCCGTGCCAGGTCTTTCTGCATGGAAGCGGTACTTTCCGGGTCGAGTTTGTCGATGACTTTCAGATTATAGCTTATCGGGTCTTCGGGAAATTCTACACCCAGTTTACGTCCCAGTTCGGCACTCTCCGTGGAAAGTCCGATGAAGGTATCGCGTACCTTTCCCGGTTTCTGTACCTCGCCCATGGGGACGTCATAGTAAGCTCCGGTGACAGCCATTGCCGAGATGAACGACCATTTAATGAAGGTATCCCGATTGATATCCGGAGAGATTTCCGCTTTGATTCCGCTCTCCTGAAGATCTTTCTGAACGGCTTCCAGTATTCCCGGGGCAACCTGTGTCCCTTTGTGGGCTCCGTACACCAGGCGGAAAATTTTTCCCATTTGAGTGATCTCTCCTGTACCGGATACGAATCCGACAATATAGATGCAACCGTCGAGTACCGTCACTCCCGGAACGAGACGTTGGATACGCGGTCCTGTTCCGTAAACATTCAGAATAGGAATGACGATTGTCTTGTCATGTGCCGCCCTCTTTATCAGTTCAGTAATCGAGTCGACAGAATATCCCTTGACGCAGACAAAGATTACGTCTGCCTTTCCATTGAATTCTTCTGCTGTTGTTGCCGGGATAGCAAGCGTGTGCTCTCCCTTCAAGTCCGATTTCAATTTCAAGCCGTTTGTCTGTATTGCCTGCAAATGAGCTCCGCGGGCAATACAAGTAACGTCTTTTCCGGCAAGCGACAGAAATCCTGCTATACTACCTCCAACGCCTCCGGTTCCTGCAATGAGATACTTCATAATAATTACAATTTGCTGATTACAAATGCAAGGTTATCGCGATTATACGTTGAAACGGAAGTGCATGATGTCACCGTCCTGCACGACGTATTCTTTGCCTTCTACGCCCAGTTTTCCGGCTTCTTTCACTGCTGCTTCCGAACCGTACCGGATATAATCATCGTATTTTATCACTTCCGCACGGATGAATCCTTTTTCAAAATCGGTATGGATCACACCGGCACATTGCGGAGCTTTCCAACCTTTCTCGTAAGTCCAGGCACGCACTTCCTGTACGCCGGCAGTGAAGTAAGTTTCGAGATTCAGCAATTTATAGGCTGATTTGATAAGACGTGCTACGCCCGATTCCTCCAAGCCTACTTCGGCGCCTACTTCGGCGAGGAACATCTGACGGTCTTCGTATGTTTCCAGCTCGGCGATGTCCGCTTCTGTCTTGGCTGCAACAACCAGTATTTCAGCATTCTCGTCTTTTACGGCTTCACGTACCATATCTACGTATTTGTTGCCGTTTACTGCACTTGCTTCGTCTACATTGCAGACATACATTACCGGTTTGCTAGTCAACAGGAACAGTTCATGTGCAATCTTCTGTTCATCTTTTGTCTCAAAAGTAACGGTACGTGCCGATTTGCCTTGTTCCAACGCTTCTTTATATTGAACCAGTACATCGTAAGCCTGTTTGGCAGCTTTGTCGCCACCCGTTTGTGCTTGTTTCTGTACCTTTTGGATACGACTCTCGATCGTTTCCAAGTCTTTCAACTGAAGTTCATAGTCGATGATTTCTTTGTCGCGGACAGGATTTACACTTCCGTCTACGTGTGTCACGTTATCGTCGTCGAAGCAACGGAGTACATGGATAATAGCGTCTGTCTCACGGATATTGGCAAGGAACTTGTTTCCCAATCCTTCACCTTTACTTGCACCTTTTACCAGTCCGGCGATATCTACGATTTCTACGGTTGTAGGAACAATCCGTTGGGGATGTACCAATTCTGCCAGCGCATTCAGACGTTCATCGGGAACGGTAATTACACCTACATTGGGTTCAATAGTACAGAAAGGGAAATTTGCCGCCTGTGCTTTCGCATTCGACAAACAGTTGAAAAGTGTCGACTTACCCACGTTCGGTAGTCCAACAATACCACATTGCAATGCCATATTAATCTATTATTTCTATTATTATCAATAGGATACATATATATGAACAATGATTTGGAGGCAATACCCGGATAAAAAAGAGTGTTTGTTACCAAGTTGTTCATTTTTAGTCTGCAAAGATAATCATTTTTTGAGCTAATAAAGGAAACTTGGTATACTTTCTGTCTTTTCCCCTTATTCCGGCTTACTTTTAGTATGGAAAGTAAAGTCACAGAATAAGGGGATTTTAGTATTAATTATTCGTAAGGCGGCACTTCGGAAATACTACCATACCGGTGATATTCGAAAGAAATGCTTTGTTCCTTGAAGTAGCGAATAAGTTCGATGCGTCCCTGTTTCATAGGAGGCGCTGCCACAATATACATATTGGTTTCCGCGGCACGTTCATACATACATTTGGGGATATTCGGAGAACAAGTACGTACTCTTTCATAGTCCGGCATCACTTTCAGGAAGTCCTCCAGTGATTCCTTTCGAAGCGGCCAGCCATATTGAGTAAGTGCGGCAGTACGGTCATCCGAGGGGTCGAAGCTGATAGTGAGAGGTGTTCTACATAGTTCCGAGGCGTATGAGATCATATTGACCTCTCTATCTGTGTCTTCCGGAAAAAGACGTAGAATCATGCTTTTCAAAGGTAAGTAACGGAAGACATTCTGTTCTCCGTATAGCTTATTAACATCCCTCGGGTCCATAAATTCTTCCTCACAAGCGTCGAAATAACTGTCTATGTAATCAGTCTGGCTGTCCGGCTTGTCTGTGATTTCTACAAAACAGGTACAATAATTGGGACCTCCCGCTTTGATACCGCCTCCGAAAGCAGACAGTTTCATTCCACCGAATGGCTGGCGGTTGACGATTGCTCCGGTGATTCCCCGGTTGATATACAGGTTGCCTGCTATTACGGAGTTTTTCCACAGCTTTTGTTCCTCTTCATCAAGACTCTGTAATCCCGAAGTTAACCCGTAATCCAGGCTATTGACTAACTTAATTCCTTCTTCAAGGTTCTCGATGCAGGCAACACTCAGCAGAGGGCCGAATACAACTGGTCTTTCTTATTGGTAATCATCGGACCGACAATATTTCCGGGATTCCAGACACTGCCTACTTTCAGGCTCGTTGCCGCATCTTTCAGTTTGCTTTGGAAGTTCTTGTCTTCATAGACCGAACGTTCGACCAATAGCAGAGAGCAGGCGGAACATTTCTGGCCGGCATTACCGAAGGCGGAAGCGACGATGTTCATGATAGCATGGTCACGGTCGCCCGATGCAGTGAGGATAATGACGTTTTTGCCTCCCGTTTCGGCTGATAGCGGAGTTACCGGATTGGCTCTTGCGATATTCTGGGCGGTGTCTGTTCCTCCTGTCAGAATGATATGCTTGATTGCAGGGGCGGTAGTCAGCACTTTCAGCGCTTCCCGGTTGGTGATGATGACTTGTAAGGCCTCTTTCGGTACACCTGCATCCCAAAAAGCTTTGGCGAACATCCAGGCAACCGGAGCCGCTACGGTGGCAGGTTTCAGGATAACGGTGTTTCCTCCCGCCAGTCCGGCTACTATACCGCCTACGGGAATGGCACACGGGAAGTTCCACGGTGAAATGACCAATATGGTACCTTTCGGTTTTATCTCTATATCATCTAATGCGGCGAATTTCTTCATCGCTGTCGTGTAGAAACGGGCATAATCTACCGCTTCCGATACTTCTACATCACCTTCAATGACAGTTTTACCGGTTACGGCACACATACAACCTATCAGGTCACCCCTCATATCAGCGAGCCGGTTGGCTGCTTCGTACATAATCCGGTGGCGTTCTTCCAGTGTGGTTTTTCTCCACCCGGCAGGATCTGTCTCGGCAATTTCGATAATCTTTTCCACTTGAGCACTGTCCGCCTGTGACATTTCACAGATACAGACCTCGTCATTCTGGCAACGGTCGAGGTATTTGTAGCGGTTTTTGCATACTACTGTTTCCGCACCTATCTGTAAAGGAATGATTTCCGGTTCTTCCGTTCCGCTTTTCTTCCATTTGGCAAAGATACGGCGCACCCATTCCTGATTTTGTGACAAGTCGAAGTCCGTATCCGGTTCATTCTGCATTGTGTCCGATGGGGCGACGGGAGTGTACGGAAGATTACGGTTCTGAACGCGTGGAGACACATGCGTGAGGTGATCTTTCATAGCATAGGCTTCTTCAAACTGCTTTGCGAGGAAGTCCCACTCTTTTGTATCCGGTTTCAGATTGAAGGAGTGAGTCAGGAAATTGTCGGGTGCTGTATTTTCGTCCATGCGACGGACAAGATAAGAGACGGCGTTCAGGAAATGTTCGTTTTTCACTACCGGAGTATATAGAATCACCCGGTTACCGAGCATTGACTGCGCTCTCCAAAGATGATTCGCCATTCCTTCGAGCATTTCGAAGGTCATATATCCGGTTGTCCCATACTTCTGAGCCAGCAGATAAGCATAAGCGATCGAGAACAGATTATGAGAAGCAACCCCGAGATGTAAAACCCGGGCATTTTCGGGCATCAGTCCACGTTCCAACAGGCACAGATAATTGGCGTCAACTTCTGTTTTGGAAGGACGAATCGGGTTCGGCCAGCCTTTCAGGGAGGAGATAACCGTTTCCATTTCCAGATTACAGCCTTTCACCAGACGCATTTTGATAGGAGCTCCGCCTCCGTCTACGCGGGCTTTGGCAAATTCCAGCAACTCGGTTTGGAAGTCGTATGCATCCGGCAGATAAGCCTGTACGACGATTCCTGCCGAATAGTTCTTGAATTGCGGCAGGTTGAGTACTGCTTTGAAGAGGCGCAATGTGAAGTGGGCGTCTTTATATTCCTCCATATCCAGGTTGATGAACTTGGAGCGTTTTATTCCGTCTTCGTCCGTATAAGGAAAATCAATGGCTTTCTGATAAAGCGCGGACATTCGTGAAACGAGTTCCGGGAAACTTTCTTCGTAGTTCAGAGCGTGTGTCTGCGCGTAGATTCCCGATATTTTCACTGAGATGTAATTAATGTCGGGTGATTCAAGAGCTTCCAGATAGTGATGATAGCGGTGATCGGCTTCTTCGTTGCCAAGCACCACCTCGCCTAAAAGATTCACGTTCTGCCCGATTTTCTCTTTGAAGCGGGTAGCCAGATGCTTCGTGAGTTGCGGGCGTTCCTCATTGATAATAACTTGCGAGGTATCCATGCGCAGGTGTTTTTTGATAATCGGGATAGCGATAAAGTCGAAATGATGTCCGAATGCCTGATACATTTTGAATAAGAAAGCATCCCGTTTGTTCAGAAATTCGGGGACACCGTACTGGTCAAGGAGAGTCTTGATACGTTTGGCGAGTATCTTCCGGTCGCGGATTTGCGAGGATTCGTCGAGCATCTTCACGAGGAATTTCTTGTCTTGCGGGCGCTGCACCATGACGGCATATTTATGCTGTTCCAGGCGTTCGGCTTTCGTAATCGTTTGTTCACAAGTATTATACAGTTTAAGTACCCAATCCTGTACTTCGGTAAGGGTCGGTTGATATTGTTTGTCCATAAGAATCTGAATTATGTAAATGGAGAAAATGTGAAAAAAGAATCTCAAATTGCAATTTACATAGTACGGAGGGTAGGACTAAACATAACAGCACGGTAGCGATGCAGGGTTTGCAACGCTTGCTGCGAGAAGCAGTCGAACAGATACTGTTGTTTCATATTCGTCGTTTTTGAAGGTGATTAGAAACGAAAGACTCACACTTCTCACAAAGATAAAAATAAATTATTGATTTTCAAGTAAAAGGGGAAGAAAATGCAATTGTGATAAATTCTAATATGTATGGTATGAGTTGATACAAGACGCGAGCGAAATAAATTAATCTTAATCTCTCTAAGATTTAGTTGTTCGGATACTATTAATTAGTACTCGTTATGCATGACTTTATTAACTATGAGGAGTAAATATGTGCTAACTTTGAATTAGTTACCTCCTTTAGTATCTGGCCTGATATTTCTTATAAAAAATCAGAAACAGGATGAATCCGGTCAGTGCGAAAGGAACACCTGTGAGGGCGGGGTAACGATAGCCTTCACTAACAGTCAATCCCCCTGCATAAGCGCCAATGGCATTTCCCAGATTGAATGCGACCTGTACGCAGGCAGCCCCCAACATCTCGCCGCCTTTTGCCACACGGATAATCAGTATTTGTTCGGGGCTGGATACGGCAAACAACCCTGCCGTGCAGAGGCACATCAGTATAGCAGCCGTCCATTTGTAGGGAGAAAGGAAGAAAATGAGAAGTAGCATAAGGCATATTAATGCTTGTGCGGTAGCGGGCGTATAGTCGCCCGCTGATAAGATTTCCCATGACCATACCGAATCCGGCAAGAATCATCAGCGGAGTAATACTTTCGGTGGAGAAACCGGAAATATTCGTCAGCATAGGGTTGATATAGCTGTACCAACAGAATACGCCACCGTTGCCTAACGCCGTAGCACCGAGAATGAGCCAGGGAGCCGGAGTCTTCAAGAAATGGAATTGTCCTTTAAAGCCGGTATCCTTCAAGCCTTCTACGTGAGGTACCCAACGCCAGATGTAATACAGGATAACGATTCCCCAGATGCCGACCAACAGGAAAGTGGCACGCCAGGAAAGCATAGTGCTGAGAGAAGTTCCCAATGGGACACCGAATAGGTTGGCAATGGTCATTCCGGCAATCATAATCGAAACGGCTTCCGAACCTTTCCCTTTATCAGCCAGTCTTTCGGCAACAATGGAGCCGACACCGAAATATGCTCCGTGTGGTAGTCCGGAGATGAAGCGCGCAGCAAGCAATATCCAATAATTGGGAGCTGTTGCAGCACAGATATTACCTATCATAATCAGGGTAACTAATACCAGTAGAATATGTTTCAACGGATATTTGCGGGCTAATGTCAACACGGGGGCACCCACACAGACGCCTAATGCATAAGCGGAAATGAAATGTCCCGCCATAGGGATACTGATCCCTAAATCTTTTGCCACATCGGGCAAAATACCCATCATTACAAATTCGGCAATACCTAATCCCAGGGTGCCGAACGCCAATGCGATAAGACTCTTTTTCATACCAAACTTAACCTGATACCTGTAACTTTTTACCTTTTTCTTTTTTGCGGGTGCAAAGGTAAAACAAAATCGGGCAGAGTGAGTTCGGTGTGAAATATTTTGATTTAAGTCAATTTATACAATGCTGCGTATGTAAGACTATGGATTTTAATAATTGTGTTTATAATAATATTATTGCGGTTTTTTTTATTAATAGAGATTGCCTTTTCAATTGCTCTTTCCTGAATGTTTAAGAATCCAGTCTGTTATATCTTTTAGAACTTCTGGGCTAATGGTTTCTTCTAGCTGCCCATACTCCGCCAATGTTCCTTTTTCACAGGTTTGAAACAGATGATTTAAGTTCGGGTAGGCTTTTACCGTTACATTCTTATTCCCGTTCTCGCTGATTCTTTGTTGGATAGCCGTAAGGTTCATAGCCGCCTCCACTTGAATGTCCTTTTCTCCGTTTAAGGCAAGTACCGGACATTTTATTTTTTTCATGGCTTTAGCCGGGTCATATCTCATAAAATGAAGATACCAGGGGGAGGTCATGGAACTTATCTGGGAGGAAATCTGCTGTACGGTATTCAAGTCTTTCAGTTGTTCGGACGACATGGTTTTGGTAACATCTGCATATAACTCTTTTTGAAGTTCATCTGTGGTTTTGTCTGCTTGTTGCAGTATGGCATACCTGTTTCGTATCGACGGTTTCGTTCCTTGCCAGAACGCATCCGGCATTCCCTGGGATTTAGAAATCATCTCTACTTGTTTCAGCATCAGGCTGTCACCTCTTACGCCGGCTCCTGCCAATGAAACAATAAACGCAATCGCCGGGTCTTTGGCAGCTACGATGAATGCTATGATTCCGCCTGCGCTATGTCCGATAATGCCAATCTTCTTTGTGTTTATTTCTTTTCTGCCGCGCAGGTAATTGATGGCAGCTTCCGTGTCCGTTGCGAAATCCTCGTTGGTGGCTGTTGCATGGTTGCCTTTGGTTGCCTTGTGAGGCGGCTGTGCCACGATCATCACAGCGTAATACGGCGATTCCGTTCCTCGTCAGATAGTCGGCGATGACTAGGAAAGGCTTGTGTCCCATGATCTCCTCATCCCGGTTCTGCGCACCGCTTCCTGTCACCAACACTACTGCCGGAAATTTATTTCCCTTTTCGGGAAGAGTTAATGTCCCCGCAAGGTTAATTCCGTCCTGTTCGTTTCTTACTGTAACTTCTTCACTTTTATAAGGGAAAGGTGGTTGAGGTTCCTGCGGACGTTTGGGACGGCTTGCTTCTCCCTTTTCCAGGTTCAATGGGATAGGCATTCCTTGTGTGAATGTTCCGGTTATCGTTTTGTCACTTTTCAATTTTCCTTTGTAGGAAGCATAAATAACAGGTATCTGAATAGTTAATATGGAATCACTGAAAGAGGTAGCTTGTGTCTTTATGCCGTTGGCTCCCTGGTCGGGACTGTCGAGCGTTGTTACATAAGTTCCTTGAGCCGCTTGGTTGATATGGAATACGATAGTCAGCGACCCGGTGGGAACAGTCAGTTTTCCGTGCCAAGTTCCTGAGATATCTTGCGCGGATGCGGAAGAAGATAAGAACAGTCCGGTGAATAATCCGGTGATAATAGTAGCTATGTAGACAGTTTTCAATGTGTTCATAAGAGAGAGATTAATAGTGAATGTAATTGATGCATATCAGATGATCCGTACAAAGATAACGATTATTCTGACATAAAAAATAAGACATTACTCAATCTTGTTTTAAGTCGAGTAATTTCAGGATAATTTATGAGATTTTTTGCTGTCAATGGACTAAAAGGCTATCTTTGTTTTTATTTAATAGATTAATATTTGATAAATATGAAGATGTGTAGTGAAGTCTTCCAGTTTGAAAAGGAACTGAAGTGGGAGAACCCGGGTCCGGGAATCCGTCGTCAGATAATGGGTTATGACGAACAGTTGATGATGGTAAAAGTGCAGTTTGAAAAAGGAGCTGTCGGCACAATGCACGAACATCATCACAGTCAGGCTACTTATGTGGTAAGTGGAAAGTTCGAATTAACGATTGGCGAACAGAAAGAAATACTATCGGCAGGAGATGGCTATTATGTGGCTCCTAATAAACCTCATGGCTGTGTTTGTCTCGAAGCAGGCGTGCTGATTGACACATTTACTCCGATGCGGGCAGATTTTCTGTAAGACAGATGTGGTATGAAATTACCACATCTGTGGTATTTCGCCTGAACAGAATCCGCGCTATCTTTGTCATATATTAAAACGTATGAATTTAAAACGGATATATATGGAGAAGATAGCAAGAAAATTGACGGACCTGGTTGGTAACACTCCGTTGTTGGAACTTAGTAATTATAATAAGAGTAAGAATTTGAAAGCTCGCCTGGTAGTGAAGCTTGAATATTTTAACCCTGCCGGAAGCGTTAAAGACCGTATTGCTTTGGCGATGATTGAAGACGCTGAGGTAAAAGGTGTTTTGCAAGCGGGAGCTACTATTATAGAACCGACTAGTGGCAACACCGGAGTAGGACTGGCTTTTGTGGCTGCTGCCAAAGGTTATAAGTTGATATTGACAATGCCCGACACGATGAGTGTTGAACGCCGCAATCTTTTGAAAGCTTTGGGAGCAGAATTGGTCCTGACTCCCGGTGCGGATGGTATGAAAGGAGCAATTGCCAAAGCGGAAGAACTGAAAGCGGCAACTCCGGACTCTGTTATCTTACAACAATTTGAAAATCCTGCTAACCCCGCCATGCATTTACGTACTACCGGCCTGGAAATATGGAGAGATACCGAGGGGAAAGTCGATGTCTTTGTGGCCGGCGTGGGTACTGGCGGGACAGTTAGCGGAGTAGGTGAAGCATTGAAGATGCGCGACCCCAGTGTGAGGGTGGTAGCGGTAGAACCGTCTGATTCGCCGGTTCTTTCCGGAGGAAAGCCTGGGCCTCATAAGATTCAGGGAATCGGTGCGGGTTTCATTCCGAAGACTTACAAGGCTTCCGTCGTAGATGAAATTATTCGGGTGCAGAATGATGATGCCATTCGTACAAGCCGTGAACTGGCGAAGCTGGAAGGATTGCTGGTCGGCATATCTTCGGGTGCTGCTGTTTATGCGGCGACAGAACTGGCAAAACGCCCGGAAAATGAAGGGAAGATGATTGTGGCGTTGCTGCCCGATACAGGCGAACGTTATTTGTCTACTATTTTGTATGCTTTTGAGGAATATCCTTTATGATACACTGAATTTTAGAAAAAAGAGAGAGAATAATCGGGTGGTTATTTGGCAAAATCGTATATTTGCCAAGTAACCATTTTTATTTAATACTATGTTAAACAATACTTTAGGGATTTTAGTAACTATTCTCTTACTATTCTCCGCCTGTAAAGACGAAGAACCCCCAATCTCTTCAACGAAGGAATTGCTGAACTTTTCTATTTTGAAAAGTGATAATCAAGGTAAGGTCGCAAATGATGTGGAAGCCTCTATTCAGGGGAGTGTGATTACATTGCCATTGGATAAGTATGATGATTTGAAATCATTAATTGCCGTATTCGAATATAATGGAAAATCTATCACGATAAATGGAGTTGAGCAGGAATCCGGAGTTACCTCAAATGATTATTCGCAGCCATTGGTTTTTACTGTGGAAGCAGAAGATGGCAGTAAACAGCAATATACAGTGGAAATTGCATTGAAAGATACCGGAGTGCTTTCTGCTTTCCGCTTTTTGAAAAAGAATAATGCATTCTTGACTGCTGATGTTGTATGTTCGATTGAAAAAGGTGAGGTTGTATCTCTTCATAAGTTTTTACAATCTAAACTAGTGGCAGAGTTTAGTTCTAATGCAGTGAAGGTTTTAATAGATGATGTGGAACAAATAAGTGGTGTGACGGAGAATGACTTTTCTTCTCCGGTTATTTATAAGTTCATAATGCGGAATGGAGAAATTCTTCAATATACGGTAAAGATGGAATTCTTATTGGACCTTGTTTCTCTGCTAGTCATTACCACAGATGATTCTTCTATTTCGGAAATACAGAGTAAAGACTCTTATGAGAGTGGAACTTTGACTGTCAATGGAAAAAGTACTTATGAAAGTTGTATAGTTAAAACCGAGATAAAGGGACGCGGCAATTCAACGTGGGGATATCCTAAAAAGCCTTATCGACTGAAACTTAATAAGAAAGCAGATATCTGTGGTTTGGGGAAAGCCAAGAATTATGTGTTGTTGGCAAATCATCTTGATCCTACGTTAATGCTTAATTCGGTTGCATTCAAGATAGGTCGGCTGCTGGAACTTCCTTTTACCAATCATGCAATTCCTGTAGATGTGGTTTTAAACGGAATTTATAAAGGTTCTTACTTGTTGACCGAACAGATAGAGGTTAAAGAAAACCGTGTAGATTTGGATGAAAACAACAGTGTCATGTGGGAACTTGATTCTTATTGGGATGATGAGCCTAAGTTTAAATCGACTGCATTTAACCTCCCTGTAATGGTGAAAGACCCTGATTTGACCACAGAGCAATTTGAATATTGGAAGAAGGACTTTAATGCATTCACGACACAATTTGCAAAAGAACCGTTAGAAGGAAATAGCTATGTAGACATGATTGATATTGAATCGGTTGCCAAATTTCTGATAACCTTTAACTTGGTACACAACATGGAGATAAATCATCCTAAAAGTGTTTTTCTCCATAAAGAAGGAAATGGCAAGTATGTAATGGGACCTATCTGGGATTTTGATTGGGCGTATGATTATGAAGGTACGAGTAATCATTTTGGACGTTACAACACACCGTTATTTTCAAGTAGCATGAATGGAGTCGGTACGGCATTTTTCCAACGCTTTCTACAAGATAGCCGTGTGAAAGCGATATATAAGAGAACTTGGCAAGATTTCAAGAATAATAAGCTAGATGCATTGTTACAATATGTAGATGATTATGCTGTAATGCTTAAACCCTCTGTGGAAAGGAATAGTGAATTATGGGAAAATACTCGTTCATTCGATACAAAAGTGAAAGAGTTGAAGACGTGGTTAAGGAATAGAGCAGACTATATAGATAGTGAAGTCAGTAAACTTTAATAGAATCAATCTGTTGAACTGATAGATGAAAATAGATATCTGAAGAACCGGTAATAATTTCTGTTTCACTTTTTAGTGAGGAAAACAAAATTATTACCGGTTCTTATGGATTTATATTATTGATTGGGGTTTATTGCACTTCAAAACTTCCTTTCAACCGTATATCTTGTGATGAAGCTCCTATCATTATTGAAAAACTACCCGGTTCTACCGTAAACTGATTGTTCTTGTCCCATAACCCCAAGTCTTGAGGAGTAAGGGTAAAGCTGATTGTCTGTTCTTCTCCCGGTTGCAAATGAATACGCTCGAAGCCACGTAACATCTTGTCGTAGGTAGTCACACTGCTGAAATCATCCCGAATATAAAGCTGAACTACTTCATCTCCAGCTCTTTTCCCGGTATTCTTTACGATACACGAAAGGGTCATGTTTTCTTGTGGACCTATAACCGGTTTGGAGATCTTCAAGGCTGAATATTCAAAAGTAGTGTAACTTAACCCATATCCGAAAGGATAAAGAACTCCGTCTACACGGACTCTCCCCTTTGAATCGGAGCCGGGTTTGAATGGAAATGCAAATGGAACCTGTCCTACTGACTTCGGGAAAGTTACAGCCAGACGACCGCCCGGATTGTAATCTCCGAAAAGGACTTTAGCAATAGCATTCCCCATAAATTCACCGGGGAACCAGGCATGCACAATAGCGGGAACGTATTTGTTGGCCCAGTTGATTGTTGCTGCCCTTCCGTCTACCATTACCAAAACTACTGGCTTTCCTGTTGCATAAACAGCTTCCAACAACTGTTGCTGACGCCCGCAGAGATCGAGGCTGGTACGGGAAAATTCCTCCCGAACCGTCTTCTCATTTCCGCCTAATACAAGAATAGCGATGTCCGAAACTTTTGCCAGTTCTACTGCTTCATTAATCATAGCTTGTTCCTGTGTATCCAAAGGAACATTGTATAATTCACTTTCCGGGAAATACTTGTCAATGATGTTACATCCCTTTGCATAGCTGACTTCTGCATTAGGCAGATATTCTTTGATTCCCTGATATACAGTCTTGATAGGAGCATGGGCAGGGCCGTATCTGCACGTCAGTTCCTTCACTTCTTCTGCATTCGGACCGATAACTGCTATTTTGTTGAGGCTCTTGGACAACGGAAGCATCTGATTCTCGTTTTTCAGAAGAACAATAGACTCTAAAGCCGCTTTCATAGATACCTCCTGATGAGCGGCATTGTGTACTACCGTTTCTGGATGACGATCATCACCTGGGTACGGATTATCAAAAAGCCCCAACATAAATTTGACACGTAAGATTTCACCTACACGTTGGTCGAGGGTATGCAAAGAGATTTTTCCTTCGCTGATTGCACGGCGTAAAGGGAGGATAAAATCTTGTGGCGGGGTGAAGTTGGTGCGGATATTCAGTCCTGCATTTACTACTTGTGCCGCCATTTCTTCTTCAGTCGGGGTAATGCGGTGTTTTGTATGCAGGAATTCCACTGCTTCACTGTCCGATACTACATATCCCTTGAACCCCCATTGTTGACGCAGAATTTCAGTAAGGAAATGATAACTCCCGGAGACAGGTTCTCCGTCATAATCATTATAAGAGCTCATTACCCCTAAGGCTCCTGCTTCCTGAATTCCTTTGCGGAAGGGTTCCAAATAAAGAGTCTTCATCTCACGCGGAGCCACGTGCGGGTCGGTACGTGTACCTCCATCACGTCCTCCAACCGGGATACTATAGACGGCAAAATGTTTCGGAGTGGCTGCCAGCCCTTCGGCTTGCAGACCGAGAATCATTTGTTTTCCCAGTTCGCCTGCCAGATAAGGATCTTCGCCATAACTCTCTACTACCCGTCCCCAGCGCGGGTCTTGGGCAATGTCCAGAATCGGGGCGTAAATATTGGTATATCCGAGCGCTTTTGCCTCATCAGCAGTGACTTTCGCAATTTCTCGGATCAGTTTCTTGTTCCACGTGGCACCTTGTCCGCATTGGGCAGGAAACATGGTAGCCCGATTGTGGCACAATCCGCGTATTCCTTCATTGGTAAAGTCAACGGGAATGCCCAACCGTGTCTGTTCTACAAACCAGCGTTGTATTTCGTGGCGGTTCTTTACACTGTTGGCATACGGATAAGAA
>ERZ780037.183-NODE-183-length-23870-cov-2.42091_pt1 | contig 23870 bp, 18 predicted proteins | sample MGYA00511854_ERZ780037 | MGnify/ENA primary metagenome ERZ780037 (study PRJEB29588, sample SAMEA2148063) | human gut metagenome | biome: human gut; feature: human-associated habitat; material: faeces | place: Denmark | collected 2008/2010 ... | reverse complement strand
CTTCTCCATTGGAGGGTCTATGCCCTCCTTATTCTTCTTGACAACAACATCATTATATCCCTTTATATTACGAACCTGCATTGCCGCGAACTTCTTATATCTGTCTGTCATCTCATTAACAGCCCAGTTAAGCGCTCCCGCAGCCTTCTTAGGATCAGTTACAACCGGTAATAACAAATGTGGTATTCCATTATATACACTTAGCTCAACAACCTTAGGGTCAACCATTATAAGTCTTACATCTTCCGGCTTTGCCTTATAAAGAATACTCATAATAATTGTGTTGATACATACTGATTTACCTGAACCTGTTGCTCCGGCAATAAGCATATGCGGCATCTTCGCAATATCCGCAATAATAGTCTTTCCTGCAATATCCTTACCAACTCCGAATGATATTGCTGACTGGCTTTCCTTGAATTCCTTAGACTCAACCAGTTCCCTGAAATATACACTTCCGGCTTCCTTATTAGGAACTTCAATACCTATAGCTGCCTTGCCCGGAATTGGTGCTTCAATTCTTATATCGGCGGCTGCCAGATTAAGCTTGATATCATCTGATAAAGAAACAATCTTGCTTACCTTGACACCCTGTTCCGGCTGTAACTCATATCTTGTAACTGTAGGTCCGCAGCTTATATCAGTTATAGTAACTTTAACACCGAAAGTAAGCAGTGTCTCCTGTAACCTCTGTGCAGTTACTCTGTATTCAGACTTTCCACCAGACGCTGCACCTGGATTTCTCTTTAATAAGCTTACCGGTGGGAACTTGTATGCTTTCTTAGGCTTATTCACAGGCTTGACCTGTACTTCAGTCTTCTGCTCATCACTTAACTGTTCACTGCCCTGCTGCCCATTATTCTGGTTCACACTATTTTCTCTGTATTCTTCATTAGTCACATCATTTTCATATATATTATCATTATCTGATACATAATCATTATCATATGATGCAGTATTATCCTCTGGCATGTTTCCGGCCACTTCATCATCAACCATATAATCATCTGGCTGTATCTGCTGCATATGAGACTCATAGTCAGCATACACTGGCTCATCAGCCACATTTCCTGCTACACCTGCATTACTATCGCAATCATAAGCAAGCTCAAATTCATCTTCATCTGGCTCAGAGATATCCTGTGTATACTGGTCATTACGTTCAGTATCAACATGAATTTCATGTATATCAATATCCTGTGCCAGTTCTTCATCCGTTCCTGTTATAAGAGTATCAGATGTTACTCCACGGACAACATTATTCATACGTGCATTGGCAAGATATTCTTCTCTTGCTTTCTTTTCCGCAAGCTGCTTTTCTTTCTTTTCAATCTTCTTAAGCCTTGCCTTAGCACGCTCTTCTTCCCTTAACCTGCGGTATTCATCATCAGACATGTCATTCTGTCTGCCTGCTGAGTGTTCTTTGTATGCTGAATAATCCTCTCTTGCTTCCTGCATAATGCGCTGGCTGCCGTTTCCAACCTTCTTAAGCCCGGATATAAAAGACCTCTCCGTAATTATAACCAGACATATTATTGCAAGTATCATAAGTATTACGAATGTTCCAATTGAACCTATAGGGCTAAGTACCTTGCATAGCAATCCGCCAAAAAATCCACCCCCGGCTTTATAATCAGCACAATATGTAAATATACTTCCTAATCCATTATCTGCAATATCCGGTTTATTATATAAACACTGAATCATTGCACATAATACAACAAACAATCCATATCCTGCTGCCGTCTTAATTCTCGCGACACGAAGCAGTTCTCTGTTTACCATAAGAAAGATTATGCTTACTGCAAGAATTACAGGAAATATGTATTCCATAACTCCAAATAAGCCAAACATAAGCCATTTAATTCCTCTTCCCAATGTTCCTGCAATATTAAAATTACTTAATACCATTATTATTGCACAGGCAATTGAAAAAAGAATAATACAATCATTCTTCAACTGGTCAGCCTGTGTCTGGACATTTTTCTTAGTCTGTTTCTTTCTCCCCTGAGCAGTCGTCTTTTTCCCTTGAGTATTAGTTTTTCTGCTTTGACTGGTATTCTTTCTACCATTATTGCTGGCTGTTTTTGCCATAAACCTTCACTCCTTCATATATTCATCACGCATCATGATATTATACCATTTATCTAATCTCAAGGCAAATAAATGTGCATTCTTCAAAACACAGAAAAAGCGGAATACACACATAACTGTGCATATCCCGCCTGTCATACATATGTATTTAATTACTCATCAAATATACTTACAATCTCGCCTTCCATAATCTTGTTCATATTCTTTACTGCACAGAAATTACCACACATAGAACATGTATCTTCCTTCTCAGGCTTAGATGAAGCTCTGTAAGCTCTTGCCTTCTCAGGGTCAATCGCAACGTCAAACATTGCTTCCCAGTCAAGAACCTTTCTTGCCTTGTCCATCTTATAATCCCAGTCCATTGCACCCGGTACGCCCTTTGCAATATCAGCCGCATGTGCTGCAATCTTAGAAGCAATAATTCCTTCCTTAACATCATTAAGATCTGGTAATCTTAAATGTTCTGCAGGTGTTACATAGCACAGGAATGAAGCTCCGTAAGTAGCTGCGATAGCTCCACCAATTGCTGCTGTAATGTGATCATATCCTGGAGCTATATCAGTAACAAGAGGTCCTAATACATAGAAAGGTGCTCCCTTGCATATTGTCTGCTGAATCTCCATATTAGCCTTAATCTGGTTAAGAGGCATATGTCCTGGTCCTTCAACCATAACCTGGACATCCTTCTCCCATGCTCTTCTTGTAAGCTCGCCAAGTGTAACAAGTTCTTCAATCTGTGAGATATCTGATGCATCCATAATACATCCCGGTCTGCACGCATCTCCAAGACTCATTGTAACATCATATTCTCGGCATATCTCAAGCACTCTGTCATAATATTCAAAGAATGGATTCTCATTTCCTGTCATCTCCATCCATGCATATATGATAGAACCGCCTCTTGATACAATATTCATAAGTCTCTTATCTGCTCTGAACTTCTTAGCTGTAGCCTTGTTGATACCACAGTGTATAGTCATGAAATCAACGCCGTCTTTAGCATGCATTTCTACAACATCAAGCCACTCCTGTGCAGTGATATCCTTAAGTGCCTTATGATAATATACAACTGCATCATATATAGGAACTGTTCCAATTGTTGCCGGACATTCTGATGTCAGCTTTCTTCTGAACTTCTGTGTATCTCCGAAAGAAGAAAGATCCATGATAGCTTCCGCACCCATCTTTACAGCGTTATTAACCTTGTCAAGCTCCATATCAAGATCCACGCAGTCTCTTGAAGTTCCAAGATTAACATTAATCTTAGTTCTTAACTTATTTCCGATACCATTAGGGTCAAGACATTTATGATTCTTATTGGCAGGAATGATAACCTGTCCCTTAGCTATAAGCTGTCTTAAACTCTCGACATCTATATTTTCTTTCTTTGCAACAATTTCCATTTCTTTAGTAACAATGCCTTTTCTTGCAGCATCCATCTGTGTTGCGTATTCCATATGTATTCCTCCATTCTGGGTAATTAACAGGAAAAATCATAAGCCTTGTGGAAATTCGATATTGAAACAATCAAATGAAGAGCTAAAAAGCCCTTTTAAGAATCCCTACGGTGGCATTATCCACATCAGGTTATGGGTCGGAACTTAATCCCTCTCAGCAGCCACTGCTTACACAGCCCTTATGCTCCCCTGTATATATAACATGTGCTAAGTATAACAAATGTGTTGTATTTGTCAATCATTCTTATTCTCATCTTGACTCTGTTCGCAGCACATCCGCACACACAGCCGCACATAAGTGCGGCTGTCCATTGCTGTTTATTAATCTTCATCATCAGAAGCTGCTTCTGCAAAGCCCTGACGCTTTCTTGCCATCTCATCGCTTGCAAGATACTCATCGTATGTTGTTATCTTATCAATAAGCTGTCCGCTTGGAACAATTTCCATAATACGGTTAGCAGTTGTCTGGATGAACTGGTGATCGTGTGATGTAAATAATGTAACACCAGGGAACTTAATAAGTCCGTTGTTAAGAGCTGTGATTGACTCCATATCAAGGTGGTTAGTAGGATCATCAAATACTAATACATTAGCTCCACATATCATCATCTTAGAGATAAGACATCTTACCTTCTCTCCTCCTGATAACACCTTAACCTTCTTAACACCGTCATCTCCGGCAAAAAGCATTCTTCCAAGGAATCCTCTTACATAAGTAGGATCCGGATCTGGTGAATACTGTGTAAGCCATTCAACGATAGTATCTTCTCTGTTAAACTCTGCAGCACTGTCCTTAGGGAAATAAGCCTGTGAAGTTGTAACACCCCATTTGTAGCTTCCCTCATCAGGTTCCATGTTACCTGTAATAATATTGAAAAGAGTAGTTGTTGCAAGCTCATTAGAACCGACAAATGCTATCTTATCATCATGGTTTACGATAAATGATACATTATCAAGTACCTTAACACCATCAATAGTCTTAGAAATTCCTTCTACTGTAAGTACTTCATTACCAATCTCTCTTGCTGGTCTGAAATCAATATATGGATACTTTCTGCTTGATGGCTTAATCTCGTCTAATTCAATCTTCTCAAGAGCTCTCTTTCTTGAAGTAGCCTGCTTAGACTTAGAAGCATTGGCAGAGAATCTCTGGATAAAGTCCTGTAATTCCTTAATCTTTTCTTCCTTCTTCTTATTAGCTTCCTTCATCTGCTTGATAATGAGCTGACTTGACTCATACCAGAAATCATAATTACCTGCATAGAGCTGAATCTTCGCATAATCAATATCTGCAATCTGTGTACATACTTTATTAAGGAAATATCTGTCATGCGATACAACAATAACAGTATTCTCAAAATTAATAAGGAATTCTTCTAACCATGCAATCGCATCAAGATCAAGATGGTTAGTAGGCTCATCTAAAAGCAGAATATCAGGATTACCAAATAAAGCCTTTGCAAGAAGAACTTTCACCTTCTCACTACCGTTAAGCTCAGCCATTGTCTTATAATGAAGATCTGTTCCAATTCCAAGTCCGTTAAGAAGCTGTGCAGCATCTGATTCAGCCTCCCAGCCATTCATATCTGCAAACTCAGCCTCAAGCTCACTTGCCTTGTTACCATCTTCCTCTGTAAAATCTTCCTTGGCATATATAGCTTCTTTCTCTTTCATAATCTGGTAAAGTCTGTCATTACCCATGATTACTGTATCAAGAACATTATATTCATCATACTTGAAGTGATCCTGCTCTAAGAAAGATAATCTCTGACCCGGTGTGATTGAAACATCGCCCTTGCTAGGTTCTATCTGTCCTGTAAGAATTTTTAAAAATGTTGACTTTCCGGCACCATTCGCACCAATAAGTCCATAACAGTTACCTTCTGTGAACTTAATGTTAACATCTTCAAAAAGAGCCTTCTTACCGATTCTAAGTGTTACGTTGTTAGCACTAATCATTAATAATCTCCTCCAAAAAATACGCATAACAGATAATAATCTATTATAAAAATAATCATACAAAGTTGATTATAGAGATTCTGGCACATAAATGCAAGCAAATATTAATAAAAAGCTATCCTGCTGACCTCAGGACCGGTAATCCATCTGTACCTTTCCGGTATGACCGTACCATTCTGAATCATTGCGACTATGTTTATATGTCCCTTTTCTTTAAGGCTCCGTAAGATATCCATATAATAAAGTACATTAATATCCGTCATATAACTTTCTGACATAACAATAAGCACATTCTTATATTCTCCTATAAAAGCCTCTTCCTCCTCTCTTGAAAAACCGTTCATATCCTTTCGCATAATACTCCAGAAATCTTCCAGACAGTTACCCATTGACAAGAAATAACGTTCAAATCTGATACATTCTGTATCTTTCTTGCCAAACAAATTAAATACTAACATTGTCCCCCAATCATGATTATTATTCCGACTCGCTTATTATATCAGATTGCCATATTTCTGTGTTATATATGTCGTCTTCTGTCATTTTTTCGTTATAACCTGTAACTTTTTCGTCACATTTAGATTTACTTTTTACAGTATATAGTTCAGTCCTATATTGCATATATCATGAGGCTGTACAATACATTTGTTCTTATATACTTTCAAGATACATCAAAAAGGAGATTCCCGTTTTTACAGAAATCTCCCCATCTTAATATATAATTATTCAGAATTACTTATTAGTCTCTTCTATAAATCTTTCAAGCTGCTTCTTAGCTAATCCGCTCTTAATAATTTCTCTTGCCTTCTCAACACCTTCCTTCATTGTAATACCATCTGAAGCAAGATATATAGCAGCACCTGCATTAAGAAGTACAACATCTGTCTTAGACCCTTCTGCACCATCAAGAATATCTCTTGCAATCTTGGCATTAACTGCCGGCTCACCTCCTACAAGATCTTCCTTCTTGCATCTTGTAAATCCAAAATCCTCTGGTTTTATAGTATATGATTTGAACTCATCACCTTTGAACTCGCAGACCTTTGTATCAGCACTTAAAGATATTTCATCTATACTGTCCATTCCATATATTGTCATGGCTCTTTTGCAGCCTAAATTATGTAATACATGAGCAAGTGGCTCAACAAGCTCCTCACTATACACTCCAAAAAGCTGCATAGAAGCTCCTGCCGGATTAGCCAGCGGTCCAAGTATGTTGAATAATGTACGGATTCCTATTTCCTTTCTCACACCCCCAACAAATCTCATAGCCGGATGATACTTCTGTGCAAACAGAAAACATATATTAATATCCTTAAGAATCTGTGCCATCCTTGCCGGAGCTGCATCTATCTTAACTCCAAGAGCCTCTAAACAGTCTGCTGTACCACATTTGCTTGAAGCTGCTCTGTTACCATGCTTTGCAACTGGAATTCCAGCTGCTGATACTATGATAGAAGCTAAAGTTGATATATTAATTGAATTAGAACCATCTCCGCCTGTTCCAACGATTTCAAGAACATCCATATCATTTAAGAACTTCTCACAGTGTGCTCTTAAAACTCTGGCTGCTGCTGTAATCTCGTCAATAGTCTCTCCCTTTGCTGCCAGAGCTGTAAGAAACGCTGCCTTCTGTGCATCAGTGGCTTCTCCTGTCATAATCTCTTCCATTACATCATTCATCTGCCCAGCTGTTAAATCTTCCTTTTTAACGAGCTTTGCAATAGCTTCTTTAATCATATTACCTTAGCCTCCTATAAACATATCTAAATGATAGCTTTAGTGTATTACTATAACGCCGTACTGTCAATCCATAACAGCTTGCAAAGGTTATCTGTCTCAAACACATCATCAAAAAGAAAAGACTCATAAAGTGCTTCCATATTATCCTCTGAGTACTCTACCTGTCTTGAAAAAATATGCACTGTATCTATTCTGTCTTCAAATGTAAACCTCTTATGCTTTCTATACCATACAAGCATGTCCATCTGACGGAGTATAAGATAATTAGTAACAAACATTTTAGCTTTACCAACCACATCATAATCATATACAGCCTTGGCAAAATACCGGAACACAAGATATGTTATAAAGTTCCTGTACTCATACTCTCTTTCAAGCATTGCTGTCATGAATTCTTCTTTGGTCTCCTGATACTGCTCATTATCCATATTCTCATGGAAAGTCTCTGTCATCTCAGCTAATATCTGTTCCCAGCGTGTATTAAGCACCTCCATATCCTCATACGGATACATAATGTTTCTTATACATTCCCAAACATCAACATCATCAAATTCATCGCTTTCTGATTCATCATTCATTTCCATAAGAATATGTTCTATATCACTTCTTCCAAATGTATTGACATACTCCTTAAGTGCGTCATACTCATCATTATTAATATATTCCTGTATTGATGCACAATATTTTAATATTACAACCAGCTTCTCATTAATTGACATCTCCGGCATATCAAGGATCTTAAATATTTCATCTCTTGCCTTAAATATCCTGACAGCGTAAGCACTGTCGTACTCATCATCCTCTGAATATTCCTCATCACACGGCTTTAATACAGTTGTAAATGTTTTGTTTTCAGAAAATATAATTCTTTCCGCTTCCTCACATGCAAGCCCGATACCGCTTTCTTTGATTTCTCCATAATATTCAGAATATCTTGGGAACTGGTCACACACAACAGACAAATGCTCCTCTCCCAGTTCTTTATGAATTGTACATAATCCACACTTATCTAACAAACCGCAATGTCCATCTACGAGTTTAAAGCAATTCGAACCATCTTCACTTTTAGTAATTGATTCTCTTATCCTGTCTCCAAGCTCGCCATCAAGACTCATATAATAATTATAAGTATCATCATCAATATCTATCTCCCAGCCGCCAACACAACAGTTGTCTTTACATTCTGAAGTTATACAGTGGAACTGGTCATAATAGAATGGAACTCTGAGTTTCATAATCCTTATCTTCTCCTTAGTCTGTAACGATATCAGCAATCTGATATCTTATAACTTTATCTACATCAGACAGCTTAACTTCTACCTGATGTCCGATTTTACCGGCACTAAACATTATAGTTTCAAAATCCTCAGCAGTCTTATGAAATGTTGTCGGAAAGAACTTCTTCATTCCTATAGGCGAACAGCCCCCATGCACATATCCTGTAAGGGGCAGTAATTCTTTTGATTTAATCATCTCTATTGATTTCTCTCCAACAGCCTTCGCTGCTTTCTTCAGATCCAGTTCCTTATTAACAGGAACAACAAATACATAATTCTTACCTGTCTTGCCAACTGTAACAAGTGTCTTGAAAGCCTGTTCCGGATTCTCATTAAGAACAGCAGCTATCTCATCTCCGCTTAACCCTTCTGCATCTGGACACACATGTGTCTTATAAGATACTTTTTTCTGGTCAAGCACTCTGCATACATTAGTCTTATCATCTGATTTTCCCATAATTACATTCCTCTGGCAATTCTATATCTGTCTCATTCTCTCAAGTCGTTCATGAAGCTTTTTTATATGTTTCATCTCAGCCTCACTCTCCATTTTTCTATCCGAATAATAATATTCTACTGTGCCTTTTTTCCCTTTATCTTCCTCTTTAAATATTCCTTTTTTCACAACAGTATTCTTAAGATTATTAGATACACCCGTATTTCCATCAACCATCTCTAAATCATCCGGAAACAGCTTTGAAAATGAATCCTTAAAATAGTTAAAATGTGTACACCCTAGCACAAGTTCAGAATAATCATTAAGATTGTATGGAGCAAATTCAGATTTTAAATAATCAGTAACATCTGAAGAGTCAAAATCATCATCCTGTGCAAATCTTACAAGCTTAGGAAGTGCCACAACGTCAACGATATGCTTATTATCATATTTATCTACAAGTTTCTTTAACTTCTCACCTTTTGCCGTGACAGGAGTTGATACAACCATAACTCTTTTTCCTGATTCATGAATGTGCTCAACTGCCGGTTTTACAGCTGGCTCTATTCCAATTATTGGCAGCTTATACTTTTCTCTTAGATATGAGATTGCTGCACTTGTTGCAGTATTGCAGGCAAGCACAATTGCCTGACATCCCTTATCAACAAGAAATCCAACAGCATGGTCGACAAGCTTTCTTACTTCTTCTTTTGTTTTCTCCCCATATGGAACATTATCCACATCAGCATAAAATATGTAATCCGCCTCTGGCATGATAATCATTGCCTGATGAAGCACTGAAAGACCACCTATGCCTGAGTCAAATATTCCTATCTTCATATTACCATAAACCTCTATATTCTAATCATTATATACTTTACAATAAACGATCATTTTATCCTTTAATATCTTAACCCTGCTAGGTCTTATCTCTCCAGCAAATATCTTATCTGCGAAACCTGTAAACAGATACTTCTGTAACAGCACCTTAAGCTGCTTGTTACCAGATCTTCTTATAGCTGATACCATCCATACAGCTACAAAACACAACGGCCATACCCACACAGGAATATACTGCATAATTGTAAGTGCATATCTTCCTGCAAGCGCAAACCCTATTGCACAGAATATAACAACATATACCACAGCCCATATATAAGCCTTTACCCAACCGACAGCACCAAGCACCTTAAGTCTGTTAGTTATCTTTCTGTAATTCTCTGATTCCTCTGCTGTTATTGACAGTTCTATTATCTCCATAAACAAGTCATACCTTTCTTAGCATTTAATAATAATTATAAGCCCTCATGTCAAAGTATTCAAGATACTTTCACTTCTCCATTTTCATCATATCTTATAAAAGCTTTCCCCGCATACGCTGAAAATCAATTCACCGCATACGGGGAAAGCCCTTTTACTGATTTCTTCTAAACAGACTGATTAATAGTCACTCAGAACATCTTCCACATGCTTAATAGAAATCTCTAAAAAATTGGATATTTCATAATCTGGAACACCATTATCATGAAGTATGAATATAAGTTCTTCCATACTCGTTCCCTTACGGCGTTCCATCATAATAAAATGTTTAACCTGAGTCTCGTCCATACCACACCTCACATATCACACATTATTAAATTATTCCGTATCGAAACTTTTCAACATTATATCAGATACATTTCTGATTAGTCAATAGAATAGCCTTACTTACTGATTGTTCTTTCCAATAATCTTCTTTAACATATGTACCCTGTTAAATGGAAATGAAAAATAATACCCATCAACAAAATCTGTAGTCTTTGCAATTATTTCCCTTGCTATCTGAATACCAGTCTCTTCTCCCTCTTCTTTTGACATATCAGCTCTGTATCTTGAAAGAATCTCATCAGTAACATTAATACCTGTCATCTCATTTTTCATGAATGTTGCATTTCGAAGACTTACAAATGGCATTATTCCACAAAGAATCCTTGCCCCTGTCTGTTCTTTAATCTGTCTGAGTCTGTCTATATCTTCATCAGAAAATACAGGCTGCGTCATAAAAAATGTGGCTCCCGCCTCCATTTTTTTCTTAACACGCTCAAGTTCCACTTTAAAATTAACCCTTCCCTGATTAATTGCTCCACCATATATAACCGGTTTCCCGGCAAACTGTTCCTGATTCATATCACTTATTATATTCATAAGTCCAACTGAATCGAAGTTAAACACACTCTTTACAGACGCTCTTACAACTGATGGTATGGGATCACCGGTAATAACGAGAAAATTATTAATATCATTTATATGTGCTCCCAAAAGCTGTGAACGCATTGCTATAGCATTCTTGTCACGACAGCATATGTGCGGCATAACACACATTCCCGTTTCTCTCGAAACCTTTTCTGCCATAAGTATTGAATCTGCACGTGTTCTTCCTGATGGTGAATCCGGAAATGTAAGCACATCAACTCCGCTTTCCTTCATCAAAAAAGCAGCATCCATAATCTTCTCATCATCAATTCCAAGCGGAGGAGCAAGTTCTACAGCAATCAGTTTTCTTCCTTCTTTTCCTTTATAGAAAGAAACATCATTTGCAGTTTTCTTTTCTGATATCTCTTCTTCTATGGAAGCATTTTTCATATGAACAACATCAGCAGTTTTTAAAACCATCTGTCTTATATATTCAGGTGTTGTTCCACAACAACCGCCAATAATATCAGCTCCATCCTCAGCCAGATCATGCATAATCTGTGAAAAATATGCTGCATTGTTATCATCAAATACCATTCGACCGCTTACAACCTGTGGATATCCTGCATTTGGAAGCACCGCAAAATACTTGTCATTCCTGTTAATAAGGCTCTGCACAAGCTTCTTCATATGTCCCGGACCAACTCCGCAGTTAAATCCACATGCATCAATATATGAATTTTTCTCAGCTTCTTCAATCAGCTTTCTTGCACTAAAGCCTGCACTGCTATAGCCAAACTGATTTATTGCAAACTGAGTTATAACAAATCCGTTTTCTCCTGCATTTTCAATTGCTTTATCAATAAATCCCAGTTCTGGAAATGTTTCAAAAACAAATATATCAACGCCACATTCCTTAAAAACATTAACTATATCAACATACTCTTTTTCAATATGCTCTTTTTCAATCATATTTTCACCAGGAATAGGGCCAATATCAGCTGCTACAAGCACATCTGTCCCCTTTACGGCTTCCCTTGCAATGTCAACGGCATTTTTAATATTATTTCTTACCTCATCAAATCCCGCTCCAAGACACACGGTATTACTTGCAAATGTATTAGTTCTGATAATCTTAGCACCAGCTTCAATATATTCTTTATGAATTGCCAGTACTCTGTCTGAAGCCTGTAAATTTGCCAGCTCAGGCAGGCTGCCCGTATCATACTTCTTAGCATAGTATGTTCCAAACGCACCATCTGCCACCAGTATTTCACTCTTTAATCTGTCATATAATATTCCTGCTGTTCCTGTATACTTCATGCCCAGTCCCCTTATCTTTAACATTCAACTTAAAAAAGGAGCCACCTTATATAAGTGACTCCAAAATTGTATCATTATTAAGTTTAATTTGCACTAAAAATTAAAGGAAAATATACTTCAATATGAACAGCAATGCAAGCACATACATAAGCGGAGTAATCTTCTTAGCCTTTCCAGCAACAAGATTAACAATAACATACGAAATAACACCAACTGCAATACCTTCTGAAATGCTGTACATAAGCGGCATACAGATAAGGCAGAGGTAAGCCGGTATACTCTCTGTTAAATCATTAAAATCAATTTCAACAACCGCACTAACCATAAGGAATCCTACAAAAATAAGTGCCGGAGCTGTTGCAAATCCAGGAATTGTAGTAAATACAGGTGCAAATATAATTGCAATAAGGAATAAGAAACCTGTTACAACTGAAGAAAGTCCTGTTCTTCCGCCTTCTGCAACACCTGATGAGCTCTCAACAAATGTTGTTGTTGTAGAAGTACCAAGGATGGCTCCTGCACTTGTTGCGATAGCATCAGCTAAAAGAGCCTGCTTAATTCTAGGAAGTCTTCCGTTCTCATCAAGCATTTTAGCCTTATTGGCAACACCGATAAGTGTTCCAAGTGTATCAAACATGTCAACAAAAAGGAATGAGCACATAATAACAATAAAATCTAATATATTAATATTAAGACCCTTAAGGTTAAAGCACTGTCCAAATGTCAGGCTGATAGCTGTGACATCAAAGCTTCTCCATGAAGGAATAAGTGAATAGAATCCTGCTGCCGCATCAACCTTATAAAGTCCTGTAAGCTGGCAGATAATACCAAGCACCCATGTTGCAACGATACCGATAAGGATAGAACCCTTAACATGCTTTACATAAAGAATAGCTATGATAAATGTACCGATAACTGCAAGTAAAGCACCTATTCCTACTGTGTTAAAATTAGTTCTGAAATTAACAACAGTAACCTTTGTTGACTCACTTGCAACAACTAGGTTAGCACCCTGAAGTCCGATAAATGCCACAAAAAGACCGATACCTACTGATACACCCTTCTTTAATGTTGTAGGAATTGCGTTAAATATAGCTTCACGAACATTAGTAAGTGAAAGCACAATAAATACAAGTCCTTCAACAAATACAGCAAAAAGTGCTACTTTCCAGCTATATCCCATGCTTCCGCATACTGTATACGCAAAATATGCGTTAAGTCCAAGTCCTGGAGCAAGCGCAAAAGGATAATTAGCAAGAAAAGCCATTGCAAAACAACCTATAGCAGATGCTATTGCAGTCGCCATAAGAATTGCATTAGAATCCATTCCTGATGCTGACAGGATAGATGGATTAACAGCCAGAATATAAGCCATTGTCATAAATGTTGTAATTCCAGCTACAACCTCAGTTCTTACACTGGTGTTGTTTTCCTTAAGTTTGAACAATTTGCCCGTTCCAACCTCCATAATTTTATAAATATTAAAAATACTTAATAATATTAACATATTCTTCTCAATTTTACGACGACTTTTTTATTAGACATATATCTTTTCTAATAAAATCTCCCACTAAAAGGGGGAAGCACATTCAATAGCAAAATAGTACTATATCATTGTACTTTAGTTACACACCTGTGAATTGGACGTGAACACAGGTTTTGGGATACATCCATTTATGAAAAACATGAATAAAGCCATATATGCAGTTGGGAGACCTGCATATATGGCTTTATTTTATTTCTTATCTACTAATTCTGTTGTACAGAAAGGACATCTTGTTGCCTTAACAGATATCTTGCTGAAGCAGTATGGACAATCCTTTGTAGTTGGAGCCGGTTCTTCTTTCTTCTTACCTAAGCTCATCATCTTGTTCATTGCTTTAACTAAAAGGAACAGAACAAATGCCATAATAAGAAAGTTAATAACTGCTGTTATGAATGAACCATAATCAAACACAACTCCTCTTATTGTAAATGTACCACCAACAGTAACGCCTTCTCCATTGGTGCCACCTGTAACCACTGCAATAAGCGGATTAATAAAACTGCTTGTAAGTGCTGTTACAATGCTCTGAAATGCAGCACCGATAATAACACCGACTGCCAGATTCATAACATTTCCTTTCAAAGCAAATTCTTTAAATTCGTGAATGAATTTTTTCATTGTGTTCTCCTCCCGTATATTATTGATTAATCTTTGGAACAATTATAATGTCTTTAATTTTCCCCTTATATCCTCTACCGTTTCAACAATATAATCTGCTCCTGCTATCTCAAGCTCCTGTTCTTCTGCAAAACCGTATCTTACTCCCATAGAATCAATTCCAGAAGCTTTAGCACCTAATATATCGTCTTTTCTGTCGCCAATCACAATAGCCTCTGCTTTTTTTTCTGACAAACTGCCAGTGTCCGCAAGTCCGGCAGCAGCAAGCCTTACAAACACTTCATCAATAACCTGGTTCTTATGTCTGCGTTCTCCACCTTCTAATTCACTTCCAACAGCAACATCAAAATACTTATCAACATTAAAGTACTCTAATATTCTTGGAACATATATTTCAGGCTTACATGTAGCAAGTGCAATTATATATCCATCACTCTTTAATCCTTCAAGCATATCTGCTATCCCGTCAAAAAGAACATTTTCATATATTCCCTTGTCAGAATATCTTTCACGGTAATAATCAACTGCCTTTAGTGCTTTTTCTTTGTCAAATCCATAAAATTTTTCAAAGCTTTCATCAAGAGGAGGACCTATGAATCTTCGAAGCATCGCCTGGTCATTTTCTTCTATTCCAAGTTTCTTAAGTGCATGCTGCACACTTTTGGTAATTCCCTCGCTTGAATCTGTAATCGTTCCATCAAGGTCAAATAATATATATCTCTTAGTCATGTTTTCTCCATTATCATATTAATTCACTGTAACTTCTGATATTGTAATCGGCTATCCGACAAATATCCGGCCAGTCATCAGCTGAAGCCTCATCATATACAGCCACAACAGTAAAGCCACCGCTCTTGGCTCCCTGTGCAGCCGATAATACATCTTCAAACACAATGCATTCATTCACACTGCACCCTGCTTTGCCGGCTGCTTTCATATATACATCCGGGAATTTCTTTCCTCTCGGCACTTCATTTGTCTGTGTAAATGCATCAAAGAAACCATATATTCCGTTACGTCTTAAGCATGGCTCAAAAAGTGCCCTGTCTGATGATGTTGCCGAAACAATCTTAAGACCATTATTATGCATTTGTTCTATAAAAGTTTTCGCATACGGCTTTAACACCACCTTGTCAGTGTATGCCTTACATGCTGCATCATACCATTCTTTCATGATTTCTTCTGTAGATTCCGGCAGATTATACTTTTCCTTAGTATATACCGAACCGGATTCAAATGTATGTGTCTTAATCTCCTGCATATATTCCTTAGATACAGGAATTCCTCTTCTGCCCAGAAAATCCATGTCGACCTTAGCCCATACCTGTGTTGAATCAAGTATAGTTCCGTCAAGGTCGAATATGATACACCGGCAGTTACTAAGATCTAACATGGATAACTCTCCTCCAGATTTATGTACTACTTATATGAAAATCTCTTCTTTACATTAACACTGTATTCATCAGTATATTTCTTGATATATTCAGAATATTTCTGGTTAAGAAGTGTTGACTTGATTGCGTCATCATCTGAACCATCATATGATCTGCTTATGTAATATACAATATAGAAACATGTATTATCATCATCTTCAATAACTGTAAGGTCGCCCTCTTTTCTGTCTGAAGAAGCAATCCAGTCTGCACATGCTTCCTCAATATTGCTCTTCTTAGTTTCTGTAACTAAGGAAGCTGCATCATCCGCATAAGTATCATCGAATTTCCTGCACTGGTTAATGAAATCAAGTTCACTGCTTACGCCTGACGCAAAAGAATTAGCTGTTTCTTTAGCATTTGCCATATCTGACGAATCTGAACTTTCAGCCTTAACTTTAAACATTCTATATTCAAACTTATCATATGTATCCTTATTGTCCTCGTAATATGCACTCACTTCTGAATCTGATGCTGCAAGAGTTTCTGTTAACTTCTCCTGATATGCTGTACTCTTAAGATAATCTTTTAAGAATTCCTTAACTCTCTTTTCTGTAGCTCTCTTACCAAACATCTGCTTAAGGTAATCTGAATATGATGTATCAGCTTCATTAGCCGCATCCTTAAGCTTACCTATAAACTCATCATAATCTGCATCTTCATTATCATATGTAAATCCGTTAGCATCTGCATCCTCTAATAAAGCTTTAGTCTCTTTAATAGTTGATACTGCAGAATTAGCAAAGAAATCATACCATGTATAATCAGTTGAATATTCCTGGCTCTTATCTGACTGGCTTGTCTTATATCCCATATAAGATGAATAATAATCACCATATGTCATAGAACCATATAAAGTTGTGTTAAGACTTTTAGTCTTAGCTATGCCGTAATAAAAATCAAACTCAATCTGGCTTATCTTATCATTATCCACTTCAATATAATCTTTATAAATACTGTTCAGCTTAATGCCGGTTGCTGTTCCACTTCCAAGTATTATGCATGCAAGAACTGCTATACACACCCATTTGGTAATATATCTTCTCTTAGCTTCTTTTCTTTCTTCTTCTTTTCTTTTCTGCATCTTACGGTCGTATTTAGTAACAACCTTCTCTGATGTTGCATTATTGTTTGCCATAATGTCCTCCCTATTCATATCCATTAATTTCTTTAATTCTGTCTAACTGCTTCATCCACTCATGTGAACTTGCATCACTTGGCATTCTTAAATCACCTCTTGGTGATACTGCAACTGAACCAACCTTAGGCCCGTCAGGCAGACACGAGCGCTTAAACTGCTGCGCAAAGAATCTCCATGTGAACGTTCTTAGCCACTTATAGATAGTCTTATCATCATATTCTCCTGCAAATGCGTACTTTGCAATTCTGAATATCTTCTCAGGCTCTGCACCGAATCTTAACATATGATACATGAAAAAATCATGCAGCTCATATGGTCCTACTAAATCCTCAGTCTTCTGTGCAATAGTGCCATCTTCCTTAGGAGGAAGAAGTTCAGGACTAACCGGAGTATCAAGCACATCATTAAGTACTGCTGACAAATCTTCATTGCCACATGTATCTGCATAAAAGCGTACCAGATGTCTTACAAGTGTCTTAGGAACTGATGCATTAACTCCATACATAGACATATGGTCACCATTATAAGTTGCCCAGCCCAATGCAAGCTCCGACATGTCACCCGTTCCTATCACCATTCCGTTGGTCTGGTTGGCAATATCCATAAGTATCTGCGTTCTCTCCCTTGCCTGTCCATTCTCATAAGTCACATTGTGATTATTCTCATCATGTCCGATATCTTCAAAATGCTGTCTCACAGCATTCATGATATTGATTTCACGGAGTGAACAGCCAAGCTGCTTAGTAAGCTTCACAGCATTGTTATATGTTCTGTCTGTTGTGCCAAAACAAGGCATTGTAATACAATGAATTCCGCTTCTGTCAAAGCCGCACAGATCAAATGCCCTTACAGTCACAAGAAGTGCCAGTGTAGAGTCAAGTCCGCCCGATATTCCAATTACTGCATTCTTACAATTCGTATGTTCAAGTCTCTTCTTGAGTCCATATGACTGGATATTAAGAATTTCCTCACATCTTGAATCTCTTTCCTTCTTATCAGAAGGTACAAAAGGAGCTTTATCAAAATATCTTATAAGCTCTAGTTCTTTATTGATAAAATTCTGTGCCTGCACCTCTGTATATGTGCTGTTCTCATCAACTGCATATGTACTCATTCTTCTTCGCTCAGAGCATATTCTCTCTACATCAATATCAGCATATACCGATTCATCAGCAAATTTATGCGCCTCTGCAAGTGTAGAACCATTCTCACATATAAGGTTATGTGCTGAGAACACAATATCCTGGGTAGATTCTCCTCCTCCAGCACTTGAGTACACATATCCGCACACAAGTCTTGCAGACTGCCCTGAAACAAGCTGTTTCCTATATGTATCTTTGCCAATAGTTTCATTGCTTGCCGATGCATTTACAATAATAGTTGCACCATTCATAGCATGCTTTATGCTTGGCGGCTGTGGTGTCCACAGATCCTCACATATCTCAACGCCAATCTTAACTTTTCTGTTATTATTAAATGTAAATAATAATTCACTTCCAAAGGGAACCTCTTCACCATCAACATCCACATATACACATTCATTAAATCCAGGTGTAAACTGTCTTCTTTCATAGAATTCCCCATAATTAGGAAGATACATTTTAGGAACCATGCCAAGAATACATCCATTCATAATACCTGCAACAACATTGTACAGTTTTCCGTTCATTTCATAAGGAAGTCCGACAAAGCTTATCATCCCTGGTGTTGTTTCAGAATATTTCTTAATATCCACAAGTCCCTGAATAGCCGCATTAAGAAGTCTGTCATGTAAGAATAAATCATTACACGTATAACCTGTAATGCACATTTCTGGAAAAACAGCTATTGCAGTATCCTTCTTATGAGCCTCACTCATAAGCGACTTGATATTCTCTATATTATACTCACAGTCAGCCACTTTAATCTTCGGTGTCATGGCTGCTGCTCTTATATATCCGTCTTTCAATTTGCCCTCTCTTTCAATATATGTCTTTTCGTCAAACATTAAAATTATATCAGACTGGGTATTTATTTACAATAAAGGTCACAAAAAAGTCACTTTTGATTATATTGTCCATAAACAAGTGTTACACCGTTTTCCTGCTCTTTAGGTTCATTGCACCCTGTCAGTGCTGATATCATGCTTATAATAACCACCAAAGCCAATAATCTTGCTGTCAGCTTTTTCTTTATTCCATCTTCTAACATAAAAAGACCTCCACTTATTCATAAATCTATTATGAACCAGTGGAGGTTTTATTATACTTTAAATGTGCTTATTCAATTACGGCTGCACTAACCTTTATTACTCTGTGTCCAGCTAAGAGCTTATTCTCAATCTTATAGAATGCAACTACCTTAAGAGGCTTGCCATCTTTAGAAACAAACTCCTGTACATAGCTTACATATCTCTTATCTATGAACTTTTCTCTTAACTCTGTTATTACTTCCTCATACTCAACGCTTGGTACGAACTGCTTAAATACAATTCCCGCCTCAAAATCATCTTCTGTGTATCCAAGAAGCTCTGTAAATCCATCATCAATATCAATAATCTTACCGCTTCTCATCTCCATAGAAAACTGTGTAAAAGGAATTGCTTTCATTACTTCTGCCATAATTATTCTCCTTATCCGTGAAAACTACTTAGAAAGTGTTGCAAGACGCTCAGTTACCTGCTCAAGCATCTGTGTATATTTTACCAGCTTTGCCTTCTCTTCGTCAATCTTTGCCTTAGGAGCTTTTGATGTAAACCTCTCATTGTTAAGCATTCCGTTACATCTCTTGATTTCTCCCTGTAATCTGCCTTCCTCTTTCTTAAGTCTCTCTATTTCCTTGTCGATATCAACAAGCTCTGCGAAAGGAATATAGATAACAGCATCCGGTATAACTGTTGAAACAGCATCCTCTGGTATTCCAGCCTTGTCAGCCTGAACCTTAACCTCGCTTGCATATGCAAGTGTTCCAAAGAAGCCAAGTGAATTGTTAAATATGTTCTTAACATCTTCACTTGCTGTAACAACATATACAAGTGCCTTACGGCTAGGAGCAACATTCATATCTGCACGTAAGTTTCTTATATTACGGACAGCTTCCTTGATTGTCTCAATAGCCTTCTCCTCTGCTGCGAAATTGTTAGTTTCATCATATACAGGCCATGAAGAAATCATGATTGACTCTTCCTCATCCTGAATATTGCAGAATATTTCTTCTGTAATGAATGGCATATATGGATGAAGCAGCTTAAGTGCATCTATAAGAACAGTCTTTAATGTCCAGATAGCTGCTGTCTTTGTCTCGTCTGCATCATTGTAAAGTCTTGGCTTAACCATCTCAATATACCAGTCACAGAATTCTTCCCAGATGAAGTCATTAAGCTTGGCAACAGCGATACCAAGTTCGTATTTTTCCATATTATCTGTAACTTCTTTGATAAGTCCATTCATCTTAGAAAGAATCCACTTATCAGCATCAGTTAAGTTAGCAGGTCTTTCATCTGTAGCCTTAATCTTGTTATCAGGATCATTCATCATGATAAATCTTGAAGCATTCCATACCTTATTGGCAAAGTTACGGCTAGCCTCAACTCTTGACCAGTAGAAACGCATATCATTACCAGGTGCATTTCCTGTGATAAGAGTGTATCTTAATGCATCTGCACCATATTTATCAATAACCTCAAGCGGATCAATACCATTTCCTAATGACTTACTCATCTTTCTTCCCTGGTCATCTCTTACAAGGCCGTGGAATAATACCTTGCCAAATGGCTTCCTGCCCATATGCTCATAGCCTGAGAATATCATTCTGATTACCCAGAAGAATATAATATCATATCCTGTTACAAGCACATCTGTAGGATAGAAGTAGTCAAGTTCAGGTGTCTTATCTGGCCAGCCAAGTGTTGAGAATGGCCATAATGCTGATGAGAACCATGTATCAAGTGTATCAGGATCCTGTTCAACATTAGCACTTCCACACTTAGGGCATGTGCATACCTTATCTCTTGAAACAGTCATTTCTCCACAATCCTTGCAATAGTATGCAGGAATTCTGTGTCCCCACCAAAGCTGTCTTGAAATACACCAGTCTCTGATATTGTCTGTCCAGTTATAATATGTCTTATCCATAGAAGCAGGGATAAGTTCAATATCACCATTCTTAACGCCTTCAACAGCAGGCTTGATAAGCTCGTCCATCTTAACGAACCACTGCTGCTTAATCATTGGCTCAACAGTTGTCTTACATCTGTCATGAGTACCAACATTGTGTGTATGGTCTTCAACTCTTACTAAAAGTCCAAGTGCATCAAGGTCAGCTACCATAGCCTTTCTTGCTTCATATCTGTCCATGCCTGCATACTTGCCGCCAAGATTATTAATTGTAGCATCATCATTTAAAATGTTAATCTCTGGTAAATTATGTCTCTTACCAACCTCAAAATCGTTAGGGTCATGTGCTGGAGTAATCTTAACTACACCTGTACCAAATTCCTTATCAACATAAGGGTCTGCAATAATAGGTATTGTTCTGTCTGTAAGTGGAAGTTCAACTTCCTTTCCAACAAGGTCTGTGTATCTTTCATCATCTGGATTAACAGCCAGGGCTGAATCTCCAAGTAATGTCTCTGGTCTTGTTGTTGCAATCTCAACATATCTTCCCGGCTCTCCAACTACAGGATAGTTGATATGCCAGAAATGTCCTGCCTGCTCCTCATGCTCAACCTCTGCATCTGATATAGAAGTATTACATACCGGACACCAGTTAACAATTCTTGAGCCCTTGTATATAAGTCCTTTCTCATAGAGCTTGATAAATACTTCCTGAACAGCCTTAGAACAGCCTTCATCCATAGTGAATCTCTCTCTGTCCCAGTCACATGATGAACCAATCTTCTTTAACTGGCTTGTGATAGTTCCACCATATTCCTTCTTCCATTCCCATGTTCTCTTTAAGAAGCCCTCTCTTCCAAGCTCATGCTTGTCAATTCCTTCTTCCTTAAGAGCATTAGTAACCTTAACCTCAGTTGAGATTGAAGCATGGTCAGTTCCAGGAATCCAGAGAGCTTCATAGCCCTGCATTCTCTTGAATCTGATGATAATATCCTGCATAGTATTATCAAGCGCATGACCCATATGCAGCTTACCTGTAATATTAGGTGGTGGCATAACAATAGTAAATGGTTTCTTATCTCTGTTTACTTCTGCATGAAAATACTTCTTTTCAAGCCACTTGTGATATAATCTGTCTTCGATTTCAGACGGATTATAATTCTTTTCCAATTCCTTGCTCATTATTAATCTCCTTTTTAATATTGCATTCCGGGTTCTTTCCCAATTATGCGCTCGCAGCTCATATGCCAGAATTTCATTCTGGCATTGTCGCGGCGCTCCTTGAGAACCCATACAAAGTTCTCAGTTCGTGCAAGCACGACTGCGAACTTTCCATGACTTCTCTCATCGCTGCTCGCGCAAAAAAGCCCTTTGCAGGGCATATACTCTGCAAAGGGCGTAAATAAACTTATTAACGCGGTACCACCTTTGTTTAATTATCTTGTGATAATCCTCATTACTCCTTAACGCGGAATACGTCACAGCCTACTTAAATCAACCGTTCAGCCATGCAGCTCCAAAGCTACCTTCCATATCATTATTACCTGAACCATCTTCCAGCCAGTGAACGGTTCTCTCTGTCGGATAAGGATATGTACTTCTCTTTTTCAATGCCTTTAAATATAAAATTCTTTTCTATCTTAATATCTGACAGAAAAAAAAGCAAGCATTTTATTCAGGAACTTCAATCTGCTTAATATTAAATTCATTGCCCTGAATAAGATATGTGTGCTTACTGCCACAGTTCGGACAGACTTTGGCGTATTTCACAGTCTCATAAGTTTCCCCGCAGTCCTCGCAGTAAGTTATACCCGGGATTATCTCGACTTCCATCTCACAGTCCTTTACAAGTTCTTCTTTCTTGCAAGCCCACTTCCAGCAGTCTGTAAGATATTCTTCTACAACTCCTGATACTTCACCAAGCTCAATTGTAACTTTAGATATGCTTGAAACATCATTATCTGAAGCTACTGCTTTGAGGTCATCTATTATGTGGAATACTACGCCTAATTCATGCATACATTTTAGTCCTTTTTCTTTTTGAATTTAATCTTGATTGCCTGCTTTGCACCATATGGAAGAATGTACTTAAGCTTATCCTCACTTCTTCTCATTGTAGAACACTCTGGTAAGTCTCTCTGAAGATGAATAGCATCAAACTCACACTTTGTTGTACAGATACCACAACCTACGCACTGGTTCTCATCAACGATTGTTGCACCACAGCCCAAGCATCTTGCAGTTTCTTTCTTAACCTGTTCCTCTCTGAATACACCTGCATCACTCCTGACTTCTTAGCTGGGCGCTGACGGCCTGTATTGTCATACTTCTCAACGCTGTAATCATCCTTATCAAGTTCAACATAATAGTTAGGATCCCTGCCTATTGTAAGTGAGCTGTGTGGCTGTACATATCTGTGAATAGATATAGCCCCCTGCTTACCTGCCGCAATAGCATCAATAGCGAATTTAGGACCTGTATATACATCACCACCGACAAAGATATCCGGCTCTGCTGTCTGATATGTAACCTTGTCAGCAACAGGATAATTACCATGCCAGAATTCAACCTTAG
>ERZ780037.85-NODE-85-length-36483-cov-75.1025_pt1 | contig 36483 bp, 44 predicted proteins | sample MGYA00511854_ERZ780037 | MGnify/ENA primary metagenome ERZ780037 (study PRJEB29588, sample SAMEA2148063) | human gut metagenome | biome: human gut; feature: human-associated habitat; material: faeces | place: Denmark | collected 2008/2010 ... | reverse complement strand
GAGACCGAGAAGCCGAAGCGGGGCCGGAAGAAAGCTGATAAGGCAGCTCCCGAAGAGACCGAGAAGCCGAAGCGGGGCCGGAAGAAAGCTGATAAGGCAGCTCCCGAAGCAGAACAGAACGAGCCGGAGAACGCACCGGCTGAGGAGTAAGTCAGAACTCCTCGCCAAGTGGAGCCGTCACTCCCCTTGGCACCCCGGAGTGGTACAGGAGGGTTCGAGTCCCTCCCCGGGGTCTAACCTATATACTAAAAATCATGAGTAACATACTTAAACACGCTGATCAAATCATCAATGAGCGGTCGGAGGAAAAGGAGAGACAATACGGACCGTTCATGGAATGCAACCAGAAGGCCGCAGAGATCGCCTCGGTCATTACCGGTAAGCCTCTGACCGCTCTTGACGTGTCTTGGGTCCAAGTGGCAGTGAAAATGGCACGTGAATCCAATGCGCACAAGGAGGACAACCTCCTTGATATGGTAGCCACAATCGGGGCCATCAACAACGAACTCGAGGACCCCAAGCCGTTAAAAGCTCCGGGGGTAGTACCTACGTACTTCTCAACCATTTCGGAGGCTGTAGACTTCATCCGGTTTGGTCCCATCGAGGTGCACGAGATCAAACATGTTCTCACCGAAGAGGGACGCCGAATAGCCGTATACTACTCCCACAAAAACGATCCGGAACAGTACAATCCATTCTCAAACATCAAGCCATGAACACACAAGACTTTAAGCCATTCATTAAGAGCTGGGAGGAGATTTATGCCCTCCAGGGGGAGCTCCAGCTCATGTACAGACCATATTTCAAGGAGCGCATCGCGAACTTTGACATCAACACTTTGGAGGATCAGGAGCTTTTCAAAAAACTCTGTTGGCAGATTGTCGAGGAGCTAACCGAAGCGATGGAGGCTGCGGAGAAGCCCGATGACGAGCATTTGGCTGAGGAGCTGATTGACGCATTCAACTTCATGTTGGAGCTTTACCATCTTTATGGCATGACTCCCCCTCTCGACTGGACGCTGCCTAAATGGGCACAAATCATGAAAGTTGAGTTCTGGTCGGCGGACATGCTCGCCCTAATCGGCACTATCGGCATGACTGCTAACTGTCTCAAGAATCGGGAGTGGCGTCAGTCTCAGTACCTGGTAGACCTCGTGGTTTTCGAGAACCGGCTAAAGTCGATATGGACTGCTTTTATCGTAGTGTTGTATCATGCAGGTCTCTCCGAGACTCAAGTCAAAGAGCTCTGGTCGTTGAAGTATCAAGTAAATCTGTTTCGCATTAAATCCAAATACTGACATGGGTAGAATATTTAAAGACTGTTTCGAAATGATACGGGAGATGGATCGGGAGCTCAAGGTTTCCGGCATCACGGTCCCGGTCAACCATTACCAAAACCAAGAACTCAGCGGGGACGACCGGCTCACCAAGGAACTCATCGGGGTGAGCTTCGTCATCTCAAAGCCGTATCTCGGCAAACGCGAGATGCTCGACTTTATGTTCAAAGACGAGGCCGAGCTCATCGAGAAGTATTGCCGAGCAGAGCTCTCCGACCGGCTTGACCGAAACGGGGTCAATCCGGGTAAGAGCTGGGAGATCCGCCGGGACTTGTGGCAGAAGCTGGTGAGCAAGACTCGGCAGGAGGGTCGCTTCGACTACACCTATTCGGAGCGTCTGCACATTTTCCACAAAGGACCCGAAATTCACCAGTTGGAGAATGTCATCATGACTCTCCGGGACGACCCGCACTCCAGACGAGCAATGGTCATGATCTTCGAGCCGGAGGACACCCGGGCAACAGCCGGGGCTTTGACCCGAGTACCTTGCTCCGTCAGCTACCAGTTCCTCATCCGGAACAACCGGCTCCACGTGATATACTACATCCGGAGCAATGACTTCTTCAAGCACTTCGCAATCGACATCTGGTTGACAGAGGCTATGATGGACTACGTGTTCAACATCCTCGCAGCTACCTACCCCTCTCTCAAGAAGGGCTCTCTGCATTACTTCGCTGGGTCCCTCCATGCATACAACGAAGATCTCTCCAAATGGGTAATCTATTAAGCTATGACTATCGACGAAGCAAGAGCTAAAGCTCATCAGCAATATGACGATTGCATGTTCTGCCCGGGATGCTTGAGGCTCCTGACTGGGCTCCACATGGGGAGCCAGTGCTACACTAACTGGATCGAGAAGAAGGCACAGCAGATCCTCAAAAATTCGAAGAAAGATGAGCGTAGAAGTTAGAGTGTTGATCGGGGTAGTCTTGACCTCTTTGGCTGGAGCAGCTATATTCTACATCACATTTCTGATCGCAGTTGATGAAGTCAGAAAGGACATAAAGCGCAAAAGACATGGCAGGAGGAAATGAGGAGCCCATCATCATTGGGCTGGCAATAGCAGTAATAATCGGAATAGGGATCGTTTGTCTCATGGACGCTCTCAAAAATAAACTCAAGTGATATGTGTGGGATAAGTATATCAAGAAGGGCTAACGCCATTGACCAGATCAAGCATCGGGGCATTGAGTTCACCCAGATTGCCGAAGGAGGATGGTTCCTCGGTCATGTTCGTTTGCCCATTCAGACTGAGCCAGGCGATGGCCTGGCTCAGCCTATAAAGTTAGCCGGAAACAATGGGTGGCTTCTTTATGTCGGGGAAATCTACAACTATCCTACGAGGTATTCCAGCGACGTCGAGTACCTCCGCGACCTGTTTGGATCCTCGTGTCTAGAAGACATCATCTATGAAGCCAACAACTGGGATGGCATGTGGGCAATATGCTGGTACAGGAAGGGTCAAATTATTGCTTTCACCGACCCTCTCGGAAAGAAGCAACTCTACTACAACCAATTCGGGGAAATCTGCTCGGAGATAACCCCGTTGGTGTCGGACTTCCGAGACTTCGACCGGTACTATCAGTCGGAAGTGTTCAAATGGGGGTACAACTGGGATGACAGAACTCCATGGAACAACGTCAAGCGTATTATGCCGAATACTGTCTATTCCTTCGATGACATGAAGGTGAAGCCCACCATTATCCGGAGGGACTACTACAGATGGGGGATAGGGGAACGGAGGCATTTCGCAAAATCCGAGTTCGCCGAAGTCCTCCGGGGCTTGGTCGAGAGGTCCGTAAAACGCCGGGCAATGTACTCTAAAGTCCCGGTCGGGGCTTTGGTTTCAGGAGGACTGGATTCATCCATAATTGCCTCTATTCTTCATCGAATGGGCCTGGGGGTTAATCTCTATATGGTGGAGAACAATGAATCGAAATTTGGCATGCTATTGTCCGAATTTTTAGGGGTTTCTATCACCTCTCTTGGCCCTATCCCCGATGATGATTGCCTGGAGAGGTGTCTCCGCTACAACGAGACACCCATCGACTTGGGCTCCATGATCCCCCAGTTCAGATTGATGGAGAAGGTCAAGGAGAAGGTCATCCTGACCGGGGATGGAGCTGACGAACTATTCGGGGGTTATCGCCGAGTCGATGACTACGACTCCCAGCTCTCAGACGTGTTCCAGGAACTTCCGTTCTACCACATGCCTCGGCTTGACCGGGCTTCCATGAGGAGCACAGTTGAACTCCGGTCACCATTCCTGGGACATGACGTTGTCAGGTTCGCTCTCCGTTTGCCCCGGGAGGACAGAACTCACAAGCGCATTCTCAAAGATGCTTTCAGCGACGTCCTGCCCCGGGAGATTCTCGACCGACCCAAAGAGCCTCTCAAGTGCCAAAGTATACGGCAGGATCCGATGGCGTACCGCAAGAAGTGTCACGAAGTATTCTACAACTTATGGCAATAGCTATTGGATATTATCGGGTATGGTTTAAAGAAGATGACTCCAATACGGAGGCTCAGTGGTTCAAAATGACGCTCCGGAAGGGATCTGTTAGACCTTCCATACGTTCCATAAATCGGGAAGAGGCTTTGTGGTGGATCAAGTCCCGAAACATGAAGGACGTTACGCCCGGCAATCCTGCGGGCAAGATATTTGAATCGGATGGTCAACCGTTCAAGAAGGCATTCCAGGAGCTGCCTCTTCACACTCGGTATAATTTCATAGAAGGAGCATCACTCTCATCAGGCACAACACACCGAGCTCGTCTCGAAAAATATTTTAAAAAATGAAAATCGTAAAAGTAAGAAATGTCAAGACCCCGACCAGAGGAACGGGTCTGTCCGCCGGGCTGGACTTCTACATCCCGGAAGACTTCGGAGTCAAACAGATCTGGCCGGGCGAAAGCATCAACATTCCGTCGGGTATTCGAGCTCGAATACCCCGGGGGTGTGCCCTCATCATGTTCAACAAGAGCGGTATTGCCACCAAGCACCAGCTCCAGGTCGGAGCCTGCGTGGTTGACGAAGACTACCAAGGAGAAATCCATCTGCACGTCATGAACGTCGGCAAGGATCCCGTCATCCTCAAGCCGGGGATGAAGCTGGTTCAAGGTTTGGTGATGCCTATTGTCTATGTTGGGGTAGAAGTTCTCGAGTCGGAAGCCGAGCTTTTCCCGCAATCGACTGAGAGAGGGACGGGGGGCTTTGGGTCCACGGGGGAATAGGACCCCCGGCCCCAAAAGTTGATGGTTTTATTGTTTCTTTGTTTACAATTTTCCCATGGCCCCGGCCCCAAAAGTTGGTCAAACCATTGTTTCATTGTTTACAAATCAGGGGGACCCCCGGCCCCAAAAGTTGATAAAACCATTGTTCCATTGTTTATTGGCAAAAATCTCGACAGCCCCTCCCCTAAAATCCGGGGGACCCCTATTGTTTATTGTTTATCATTCCAATGGAAAGAATCCCAAACCATTGATAATCAATCACTTAAATTAAAACAGCAGTAAACAATGAGAAACAATAATAAACAATCATTGTTTCTCGATAATCGATTGAATATCAATGATTTAGGCCCTTGTAAACAATGTAAACAATAATTTAGGAGGAAAACCTGAATAGGGAATATGAGGAAAATTATGACCAATTTAGGAAATGAAAAATCACAAAATAGAGTGCACAGAAACATTGTTTACATTGTTTCTCGGGAGGAGAATTGGGGACCTAATCAATTGAATATCAATCACTTAGGTGAGAAACAATAAGAAATTTTATTGTTTACTACTGGTCAAATATTGTTTATTATGGAAAAAACTGAGAAATTGGGGCTACCCCCAACTGGGAAACTTGGAGTGTTCCGGCGATGGCTGGGGATCTACTCAAAAGAGGAGCGGGAGGTCCTGGACTACGCCCGCAAATTGAAAAAGACCACCATGCAAATAGCACGGGATCAGCTGACTCTGTTATCCCGTCCGGAATGGATGCGGCACGAGGACTGGGTTGAGGTCCGCAAACTACAAAACAAATTAGAAAGGAGGCGTAGAAAATGATTGCAATTTACCTGTTGGCCATCATCGGCCTGTTCGCGATTTTCGGCGGGATCCGCCAATGGTGGATTAGTCCCAAACGGAAATTGAGCCGATCCATCAAGCAGATGGAGAGAGCGGAGAGACGGATTCAAAAATTCAAAAAGAAGTCGTAGGCGAGTAGAGTCAGTAGAACTGGTGCCAAATTGGTCCAGTAGAATTGGTGCCAAATTGGTCCAGTAGAATTGGTGCCAAATTGGGCCTTCTCTCGACCCACAAATACTTGACGGCACTCGCGTATACGAAATTAAAAATTTTTAAAATTGAAAGCAAAACACTTTAAGCAGCTCGGGAAGAACTGGGCTTTATACTCGGAGGTTAATACCAAGTACTGTAATTGGACTCCTTCCATCGCCACGGTCCACGAAGGTATGATTTGGCCGAATGGCATTTCGATCAAGTTCCTGTGGTTCGGGGTGACCCTCATTCGCGTAAGCGAATAAATAAAGATCCCCGGGGCCAAACGCTCCGGGGATTGTTGTGCAGAAATAAATTTTTAATTTGTATAAGGTTTGATTATATTTGAGGCATGGCACGAAGTACATATAAAATGAGTCCGCTCGCCTATATGGAGGAGGGACAGAAAAGGCGAGACGCCGGGGAATTTGTAAAGCCCACCGATGCGGAGGAGCTTTATTTTGCATTCATCGAGTACTGCAAATTCATGCAGGATAACTATTTCTCCCAGTCTCACAAGAATAAGAATGGCGAAGACTGTAGCGTATACATTTCCCGCCCGATGACCATCGAATCATTTAGGCTGTTTGCTGGCATCAATCCTGTTGAGTACGAGGAGCTCACGGGAGACCCGGTAGCAGCTGCAATTGGTGGCACCATCGAGGACGCCATCAATTCCCAGCAGATTGAGGGAGCACTGGTTGGCAAGTACGCTGCCAGCCTCATCCAGGTGCTTCAAGGACGCAAGACCAATGTCAACCTGACGGGAGGCATCACTCTCGAGCAGATAACAGGAATGGAGGTAAAATAAAATGGGACGCCGGCTTCAATTTGACACCAAAGGCAACGAGAAGCAGAAGGAAGTGGCTCGGTTATGGCTTGATGACTCAGTCACTGACATTCTGTATGCTGGCACGAAAGGTGCTGGCAAATCGTACCTCGGGTGTTCCTTGATAGCCGGCGATGCCCTCACCTATCCGGAGACATTTTATTTTATTGCGCGTAAGACGGCCGCTGACTTAGTCCGGTACACTATTCCCTCCATCTACGAGGTATTTACCCACTGGGGCATCACGGAGAACTACTACCACTTTAATGGCCAATACAATTTCTTCGAGTTGTACAACAAAAGCCGCATCTACCTGATCGACGCCAAGTACAACCCCAGTGACCCCATGTACGAGAGGTTCGGCTCCATGCAGATGACTCGGGGATGGATTGAGGAGGGTGGCGAGTTTATCCGCGAGGCGAAGACCAACCTCCAGGCTTCCATCGGTCGTTGGAAGAACGATGTCTATAAGCTGGCTCCCAAACTCCTCATCACCTGCAACCCGACCAACAATTTCCTCTACACGGACTACTACAAGCCATGGAAGGAGAACAAGCTGCCTCCTTGGCGTCGGTTCGTCAAAGCTCTGCCCCAGGACAACAAGACTCTCCCAGACACGTACATTGAGGGGCTTCTCCAGAACCTAACCCAGTCGCAGATCGAGCGACTGGTATTTGGCAACTGGGAGTATGACGATGACCCGAATTGGCTGGTCGACTATGACGCAGTGTGCGACATGTTCAGCAATGAGTTCGTACTCCCGACGGGCGACAGGTTCATCAGCACTGACCTTGCCGGAAAAGGACGAGACAGTTGGGTGGTTGGAACCTGGGACGGCATGGTCTGTCGGATCCCCATTGCCAAAGGCTTCTCGGAAGGCAAGGAGATGGAGGAGAAGATCGCTAAATTGGCCACCGGTCTGAAAGTCCCCCGGTCCAGCATCGTCTCTGACGCTGATGGACTTGGGTTCTACTTGGAGAGCTACCTGAAAGGCATCCGGGAGTTTCACGGAGGACAGTCAGCCATTGACTCCAAGACGTACAACAACATCAAGTCGGAGTGCGCATTCAAGCTGGCGGAGCTCATCAACAAGCGCCAGATCCACATCATCTGCTCTCCCGAAGTTCAGGAGAAGATCAAGCAGGAGATGACTGTCCTCAAGTCCAAGAACACGAACTCCGCTGAGCAGAAGCGAGAGCTCATCTCCAAGGACACCATGAAGCAGCTACTCGGCAGATCTCCGGACTTCCTGGACATGCTCATCATGCGAATGATATTTGAGATAAAGCCGAAGGCGACTGGCATGAAGTCCGCCAAAATAATAATCCCCACAAAACGATGATACTGGACATCATAACCCTCATCCGCGACATAGTCAAGATGGTCAATCCTCTGGCCGTCTTTGAGTGTGACCAGGCTCGGATGCTGAACGTCAAAGTGGACACGATGGAGAGGTTCGTGACAGACTCGGACGGCAATCGGACCTCGTCCGACTTCGTCTATGTTGAGGAGCCCACCACTGGCTACTACGATACGCCATATCGGGGCTACCCCACCCAGCGTATCATCATGCAAGTCTATTTCTGCAAATTCGAGCCTATGGCCAACGATGCCTACAAAGGCGACACGAAGTTCAGCAAGAACTCGCCCACCATCGGACGACTGGAGTTAAAGAACCAAATCGAGGAGCAGATGGTCCGGCCTTTCCTGTATTTCTTGAAGACTTCGGAATTAGGTCTCAGACATCCAGAAATACTCAGCACCATTAGAATTATGTATCCGTCTCCTCGGTTCGATGCCAACGAGGTCAGCGTAGGACTGGAGCTAACTGTAACGCAAGAATGGTGTCTCGATGCGTATAAGCCCATTCCTCCTGCTCCACCCGAGCCTAAACCCGTCAGGCTGGTAGACATCATCCACAAAGGATTTAATATGCGGGGAATTACGATAACCTTTGAAAATACTGAATCAAAACCCATTGACAGGTCTGTAGGCTCCGAATCTATAAGCACTAACACTGCTCCGACTGCCCTGGTCACGGCATTGTACTCGATTAGAATCATATTATGCGGAAGACCCCTAACCCCAGCACATGCAGGGGGAGAATGGAAGCTCAAAGAGTATACATTCCCGAACACAGAAGACTTAATTGTAACTAAAATCAATGTAAATCCTGAGGGAGAGTTCCCAGACGTCTGGACCTTCCGTGATATTTATACAATGGTATGATACAGCGAACCGACATAAAAGGCGGTCAGATGACGTTCGGCCAACGCATAGAGCTTGGCCGGATCATCACTGACAAGGAACTGACCGACATTGACAAGATGAAGGAAGGCATGCAATGTCTCGGCGTCAAATGGAGTCTCAGGAACACCTCGGAAATTGTCGAGTACTGGTATGAGGTTCTCATGGGCATTAAGTACTGGATCGAACGAGAACAGACTGAGCTCAAGTATGAGCCCAGTGCCGAGGAAAAGGCAGCCGGCATTGCCCAATTCTCCATGGTGGTTGGCGAGATGGCTACCATCACTGCACTGGCCAAGGACTACTCGAAGGACCCGGACGAGATCCTGGAGTGGAAATATGGAAAGGTATACAACCTCCTTTTCACGAACTTGCAGAGTCACCTCTTCCGGGAGCGATTGAACAAGGAACTGGAGCGTAAGGCTCAGCAGAAAGCCAATGCTCGCAAACCCAGAAACAAATGGCGGTAGGACTGGAACAGATATTGGCTGAGGGACTCACTCAGATGCGGGACGAGATCATCCGGGCATCACAGGACGCCGGGCAGGAAGCTTCGGGCAGAACGTATGCTCAGATAACAGTTCAGACGGGACGGGAAGGCGAAACAGTTTGGGGGACAATCGAAGCCCCGAACTACTTCTACACTCTCATCCGGGGACGAGGTCCTGGCAAGATCCCCGCCAACTTGGGACAGATCATCATGGAATGGGCAAAGCTCAAAGGAATCACCTTCTCGGACCCAAAGGACTTGGTCCGATTTGGAAATGCTACTGCATGGAAGATCAAGCGAGAAGGCTCGGAGCTTTACCGCAATCACATTTACGTTGACTTGGTTGACACTCCTGCGGACAACTTCGAGGAGTACCTGGCTCAGCATTTGGACAAGACAATGGAGGTCCTCATTGAAGAGGCATTCACTCCTGACAACAATATGGACCACGGATATATAATATAGCGCGATATGGCAATCACCAAACAACCGGCTGACGATTCCTTCTACTCAGCATATTCGCAAATATCAGTTGAGACAGACGACTCAACATCCGGGCTCGAGATTGAGACCCAGAACTTCGATGAGGCCAACATGATCTCGTTGAACATTGTAGACAGTGAGGAGATCGAGGTAATTGACAACAGTGCCGGCACAGGAAACTATTTCTACAAAGCATTTCCGATTTTCCGCAAAGCGGTAGCTGGGGAATGGTATGCTTTTCGTGTTGATTTTGGCACAGTAAATAAGGCAACAGCTATGAGTGTCTCTCTGTACCAGGGGACTGCTTCTGGAGTTATTATTGAAGGTACTGAAATGGCTACAACGAATTTGGCTATTGGATCCTCCATGTCATGGAGAACTCAAGTGAGAGACGATCTTGCTATAACCGGACCCACCACTGTACTGTTAGTCTATGCCGGGACTAAAGGAGCAACAGCTGGAGTGAAGGTTACTCTCACAGGTATGAGTTTGGCCTACGGCCAAAACTTTATCGCCTATAGACCCAGTTCAGTGATGGCAGCGAACTCATTAACTGAAAGCATCGACATCCACAGGGATTCTGGATTTGGGACGACGAAAAAATACGATCTCAGCTTTTTAGCTAAAGCCGGATTCCGGGACGATAGACTCAGAACATTCCCGTACCAGAACACAGTCATAGGTTTTGCCATTGACTACAGTCTCATATCAGCATATGCTTACAGAGGTATCGGCGAACAAAACTTCAATGTTCGATATGCCTCCCGAGGAGTTAGACCCCGGGGTCACAACGTCAACTTCTCCATGTCTAACATAGGACTGGCATTGACTGACCGGGTTCCTGACGGGGACGGACAACTATATGTTAAGAAGTATTTTGGATACCCTAACTTCCTAACCCTGTTTGCTAAGGGGTCGGCATCAGTAAACATGCAATCAGCCATGGAAGTGAATGTTATGTATACGGGGAATACATACTTCGAGAAAGTGGAGATCTCCCCCAGGATTAACATCCCGCTTGTCCTCGAGTTCGATGAAGAATTGACAGATGGTGCTGACTACGTTATTGTCAGAAATCGCAATTTGCCCTTGAACTCCGACAAATGGCATATACGTTACGTCGATACAGAGGTACCTTGCAACCCATTCTACATTCGCTGGATAAACCAGAAAGGCGGATGGGACACTTACATGTTTGAGCAACACAAGAAGTATACGCAGGAGGTTGACCGGGGAGACCAATACGTATTAGCGAATTCCAGAGACCCCTATGCCTCACAGACGAGAGGCGAGTTAGCTCCGGAGTTTAAGAACATAGTCCAAGCAGGAGCAGAACAGCTTGATGAGAACGACTTCAACTTGCTCAAAGGAATTGCTCTCTCGCCTTTGGTTCAAGTCTACAACTATCAAATTGCGGGATGGCAACGAGTTCTCGTAAATGACACGGACCTAACCTGGGACACAAAAGCCCCGCGGAACACTGTTAGCTACGAGTTCCAGCTTATTGACGAACAAACTCAGTGGTAATATGAACTACGAACTACTCATGAAAGGCATTGACGGCGAGGTCTGGTCACTGGACCTCCCGCTGGATGCTCCTGCGATGAATTACCAGATCAACAATCTGGCGGAGCTGAAGGACAGGAATGCCTCGTACTCCCAGCGTATCAGTCTGCCCAGGACGACCCATAACGAGCAAGCATTCCAATTCAGTTTTGTAGTTGGCTCAGGTTCGTATGTGCCATACATGAAGTTTCCTTGCCAACTATTCTATGAGGGAGCACTCATATCCCCGGCTGGAGCAGTATTGAACATCGTAGACGTATCAGATACATCGATCGGGGTCCAGATCCTCGGGGCAACCGCTGACTTGTTTGACACCCTCAACAACACTGACGCGAAGGATCCCGGAACTGGCATGTTCCTCCTCAAGTGGTACACGGACACAATGGGACAGTCCGAGCGATACCTCTCCGGCCCCGAGAAATCTAAAGTCCTGTATTTTTGGCTATATGCAACTCTCCAGAAGAATCCGAACGTCCCTCCGATCTCCATGGAGGCAATCAGGCAAGTCCGGGAGTTGGACAAGTTCTATCCCCATCTCAACTGGTATGACTTGGTGACATGGATATTCGACCGAGCAGGTTACAGTCTTGAGACAGACGTGGATTCAGTTGACCGGAGTGAAATGTTTTTGCCTTGCACTTACCCCGTTTTGGCAGACAACCCCAATGCTCCGAAAGCATCCGGGACTGGCTGGATCCAGGAACCCCCGATTGGCACTATAGTCGGAGTGATGTGGCAAGGATACCCGGGAGTAACTCTCAGTGACCCGGTCGCTGGACGCTTGTTGATGGGCACCGTATCCGGAACATTCAGCTGGATGACTTTGTGGGACACGACCATCACGTTCAGTTTCTCATGGTCCAATATTTCTGCCATTCGGAATGGATCAGTGGCAGTCCAAGTTACCCACTACAAGAACGACGGAACCAGTGCTATAGTGTTGACCAGATCCTGGTCGTCCGGATCTTCCGGCAGCGCTTCGGTCGACATCCCGATGGAGGCAGGAGAGCACATCCTGGTGTCCGGATCTCTCTCCACAGTCAATCCCCTTGTCAATCAGTATGACATGAGGTTCCCGGTCAGCATTACTGCTCCTCCCGTGCCGGAAACTTCGCCGGGGGATAAGCCCCAGCCCGGGCTAACCTATGACCTCCTGGCCTCGACTGGATTTAAGAGCTTGGGAGACATAGTCAAAGCTTTCTTCCAGCTGTTCGGGCTAACCATCGACGTGAATCCCGCCACCAAAGTAGCAAGAGCATACTCGGTTCAGGAGTTCTACAACAGACGAAGCTCGTCCGGGAAGAATTGGTCTGACAAGCTGATAAAAGGTAAGGACACAAAACTTACCTTCCAGTTATCCAGCTATGCCCAGTCCAACGAGATAAAGCTGGAGGACAACAAGGACAACAATGTTACTGACTCGTACAAGTTCAGCATCCCGGACGTCAACCTCCAGCCCACTAAACTCCTGTTCCAAATTGGGTTCTTGGTAGGACTCAACCAAACTCTCTATGACGAGGACAGTACGAACAAGACCCACACACTTGCTAACTACCCGATCTGGACTATCAATAGAGGCCGGAGGGAGAACGGGGAAATGACCGAGACGACTTGGGAGTACAATGCTCTCAGTAAGCCGATGGTCGTCCACATCAATAAGTCTGACTATATGTGGCCCCAGGTAAGTGTAGGCTACACCTTTACACGAGTACGACTATACACAGCATACTTCAAAAATTTGAATTACTACGTTCCGAAGTACTACGACAAGCTCATCAACAATATACTCAAAAGACCAAAGATCCTACAGACCCAGATTCTTTTGGACTCGCTCGACATCCAAAGCCTGGACCTGTTCAACCCGATATGGCTGGAAGAGCATGGGTTCTGGTTCTACATCTCGAAGATAAACAACTTCCAAGCTGGAAAGATAACCAAAGTGGACCTAATACGCATGTAATATGGCCGAAGAACAGAAAAGCACAATTTACAATGTCAAGGTAACAGCTGAGGATGCCCTCAAGACGTTAGCCGAATTGAAACTCCGGTCCCAGGAGCTGAGGGATCAACAGAAGGCTCTGGGCAAAGTGACCGAGGAGAATGCTCAAGAGTACTACGCACTTGACAACCAGATCAAGGCAATAAACAGCGAGGCGAATAAGTACCAGAAACAAATCCAGAACAACATTAAGCTCCAGAACCAACAGGAGGCAAGTTTATCAAAACTTAGAACCCAGCTGGCTTTGGACAATGCAGAGTTTGCAGAGCTGGGCAACTCAATGCAGGACGCGGCTCGTAAAGCCGAGCTCGGCAAGCGCATTGCAGAAACCACCGAGGAGCTCAAAGCTCAGGAGGAGGCACTCGGGGACTATCGCCGGTCAGTTGGTAACTACGAGAAGGCAACGGATAACCTGAAACAGGAGCTCAACGACTTGACAGACACTCTGATCCGGATGGCTCAAGCCGGGGATACGAGTTCAGCATCCTTCAAGGAGATGGTCAAGCGAGCTGGTGAGCTCAAGGCGGCAGAGGACACGGTCAATACAGCCATCGACCAGACTGGACGAGGAATCGACACACTGGTCGCTGTCACGGATGCAACTTCGGCAATCACTTCCGTCTACGGTTTATGGACCACAGCCACTCAGGTACTGGGGAGCGAGAACGAGGAGCTCAATGCTATCATGACGAAGATGATAACCATCATCACAGCTCTGTCTTCCTTGTCCTCCCTCCAGGCAGCTCTCTCCAAGACGGAGGCCACATATCGAGCTGCAGCCAACTTGGTTCAGCTGGTTGGTATCAACCAGACTCTCGCTGAGACGAAAGCGATAGCTGCTAAGAATGCTGTCCAGGGAGCTGGCAATATCCTCACCAAAGCAGCAGCAGCTGCCACATGGCTTTGGAACGCGGCTTTGGCTGCCAATCCCGTTGTATTGGTGGCAGCGGCAGTGGGCGGATTGGTGGCTGGAGTGGTTGCTCTTACGAACGCATTTAACAGTAATACGGAAGTTCAAGAGAGAGCAACCCGGGCAATGGAGGCATACAATCGAGCTGCCGAAGCCTCTACGTATGTACTGGATCAGATCGAGACCAAGCGGAACACTCTGTCCAAAGCCGAGGAGATCCGGGGCAAGAGAGAAATAGAAAATCTCAAAGCCAATCATGCCACGTCGGAACAGATCGCCGAAGCTCAGCTTAAAACAGCCAACAAGCTCCGCGAGATTGAGATGAGTGCAGCTCGTCAAAGACAGATGGCTGCAATGGATGAGTTCGACTCCTTGAAGAAGGTGATTGCAGCCAAGGAGGAGGAGCTCAACACGTGGTCAGGAAGCTTGGACAAATACAAGGAGGCCAAAAAGGAACTCGACGACTTGAAAGGTCGATACCAAGAACTGTTCCGGACAATCGAGAATGAGGGAGCCGCAGTTGCCAACTTGGCTCTCGAGACTGCAATAGCCAATCGGGAGGCTCAGCAGTCTATTGCTGATAAGGCTCTGGAGGTTGCTTTGAAGAACTCGGAAGCCATGCAGAAGATCCGGGAAGACGATCTCAGGTTCCAAACAACATTCCAGTCTACGAGCATAGCCATCCGGATGGAGTATGAGAAAAAGCTCTACAAGGCAGCTCAGGATGGAGCCCGGGAACGTCTGGCTCTCCAAAAAGCTCACGGCAAAATCACTAACAAGGAGTATCAGACGGCTCTGAATGCCATGGCTCGGTCCGACAAGCAGTTCTACGAGAACCAAGCCAAACAGCTCAATGACTACCTTGCCGGGGTGAGAGCAAACATATTGGCTGTAGCCTCCGGAGGTACAGTCGACATGCAGATTGCCCAGGTTACTCAGAAGTACCAGGACGCCATGAAAGAGCTGGCCAACATTCAGCCTCCTCAGTTCGTGAGAGGTATGAGCGAGGAGGAATACCAGAAAGAGTATGCCGCTTATGAGCAGTTCCTGGTCAACAGAGCCGAACTCGAGAAACAGATTCAGCAGAACCTCCAGGATGAAATCAAAAAGATCCGCGAGGACGCTACCAAACAGCAACTTGACCGGTTCAACCAAGTTCTCAACGAACAGTATGCCGAAGATCTCTCAAAGGCAGCGGACAACGAGAGAAAGAAGCTGGAGCTCGAGAATGAGATGCTCCAGAAACAAATCGAAGCCAGGAAAGCTGCCGGGGAGAAAACCTATGAGCAGGAGGCCCAGCTCCGAGCCAACAATCTTCGTCTCCAGCAAATGGACCTCGACAAGGAGCTCGCTCAAGCCGAGTTGAACCACAAGTCCAAGTACGAGATCCGGAAAAGGTATCTGGAGGCTGAATTGGCAGCAGCTCAAGGAAACGAGGACGCCATTGCTCAGATTCAACTCGCGATGGCGGAGAATGAGGAGTCTTTATGGGAGGAGCGGATCGAGAAACTCCGGGAGTATGCAGAAATGGCCTCCGGCTTCGCCAATGCTTTCAACGACTTGGCCAGTGCTTTGGGGGAGCGTCGGGTTCAGGAGGTAGAAGAACAATACAGCCGGGAGGAGCAGGCATTGGCAAACATGTACGCTAATGGCCAAATCACAGAAGCCCAGTACAACGAGAAGAAAATCAAGATGGAGAAACAGAAGGAGAAGGAGTTGGCCAAAATCGAACGGGAGCAAGCTATCCGGGAGAGGGCAATGGGATCCTTCGAGATTGGCATCAATACTGCCATCTCCATCATGGCATCGGCTAAAATGGGATTCCCTTTGGCTATCCCGTTCATTGCAGCAGCTGCGGCTTTGGGAGCAGTTCAGATGGCAGCTCTTTGGGCAGCTCCTCTGCCGAAAGCCGCAAGAGGTAAATACATTGAGGGACCCAGTCATGCCGCTGGAGGAGTGCACATTGAGGCGGAAGGAGGCGAGACCATCATCAACAAGAAGTCGAGCCGCATGTTCCTCCCTCTCCTGTCAGCCATAAACGAACTTGGTGGCGGTGTCCCCTTCACGAAAGTTGGGTCGGATGGTGGGTATGCTCTCCGGTCATTTGCTGAGACATCGGAACCCATGAATCGGCTTGACATGGAGAGAGCAATTCAGAAAGCGTTTGGCCAGGTGAGAGTGATTGCTACAATCGAAGACATCCGGAGAGAAGACGCTAACTACGTGCAGATTCAGGATCGGGCTAATTTTTAATTAATCCAGCACAAATAGTATTTCAATATCTATCAGGAATAATTATATTTGTATCGAAATAATTTGGCACATGATATTCATCAACTTAAAAGGCGCAATCGATTCCGAGGAGAATCGGGTCATGATGGAGCTTTGGGGTGGGACCTCAGAGATCTGCTCCGTGGAGACCTTCCGCCGGGTACTTGATGAACACCCAGACGAACAGGAGGTGTGCATCAACATTGACTGTGACGGGGGCTCTGTTGAGGAGGGCTTCAAGATTTACGATCTTCTTCGCATGAGCGGGAGGACGATATATACAAATATTGTCGGGGGATGCCACTCGATGGCAGTGTGCATCCTGTTGGCAGCTCCGGCAGAGAACCGGTCGGCAAACAGGAATTGCCGGGCACTCATCCATCGGGTATACATGCCGGTCGGGGATTGGCTCACTTCCGACGATGCTCGTAGCATTGCCGAGGAGCTTGCTCTGGAGGAGGAGGCTATTCTCGACGTGTACGTCGAGAGGACAGGTCAGGACCGGGAACGGCTCCGCAATGTCATGCATGAGGAGCGCATCCATGATGCCAAATCACTTCTTGACTTGGGATTCATTTCCAAAATCAATTCATACAACACAAACCAAATTTTTAATGCTATGGCAAAAAACGAAAAAAGCGCTTATGAAAAATTCATGAGCAAAGTCAAGGCATTCCGGAATGGCAAGAAAGGCTCTCCCGCCAACTTCGACTATCTGGATGCTGAGGGTCAGGTCGTTCTCCAGACCGTAGGTGAAGAGGACAATCTGGCCGAAGGTGTAGAGGCAACTCTCGCCAACGGCGAGACGTCGGGCACTGTCGTTCTGGAAGACGGCCGGGTGGTTACTGTCGAGGACAACATCGTCACCAGCATCGAGATGGAGGACACCGAGTCTCTTGAGGACCGCGTTGCAGCACTGGAGGCGATGCTCGACGAGGCAACGAACCTCATCGAGGAGCAGGAGAACGAACTCCGCAACCTCCGTGGTAGCAACTACCGCCCGAAGAACCGCAAGACGGTTCTGCCCGGAGGCAAGAAGCCCGAACCCTCGGCAGCTGACCTCAAGAACGAAGCTCGCGAAAAGCTCCAGAAGGTCAACGCTGCCAAAAAGATTCTCAAGTAGTCAAACTCAAAAACTTTAAGAACTATGGCAGCTAAAAATGGCGGATTTCTTGACATGGACAAGTTCACTTTTTGTGGACGTGTCATTCAGGCAATCTCGGAGATGATTATGGAGGACACCATTCAGGGTCCTGACATCAACTCCATTCACACAGTCTTCCCCGACATCGTCACTAACACTGAGGTGGGTTACATCGGCGAGGGCGGCATGGTCGGCGTGGTCAACACCGGGTGTAACCCGACTCCTCAGCCGTGGAACATCAACACCCGCAAGCTGAAATGGGAGCCCGGCATCTGGGAGATCCTCCTGTCCCAGTGTTACACTGACCTTCAGCAGTCGGCAACTATCTACTCTCTCCGCACCGGCGTCGACATTCCGGACTTCACGGATACGGACTACATGAACATCGTCATTGAGGTTCTGGAGCGCTCCATTATGGACTTCTGGTACCGCCTGTTCTGGTTCAACGACAAAGACGCCAAGAACGTTACCGACAGCGGTATCATTACGGATGGGCTCGACCTGAAATTCTTCACCATCATCAACGGTTTCTGGAAACAGATTACCACACAGGCTACAGCCAATCCGTCCCAGCGCGGAGCAACAATTACGGAAAATGCCGGGGCATCTTACGCAGCTCAGAAGCTTACTCCGGACAAGGCCAAGGAATACATTCAGTCGGTCGTGTTCAGTGCCCCGCTTCTGCTCCGTCAGCAGTCTGACAAATTTATCCTCGTTACCCAGTCTGTCTACGATGCCTATCAGCAGTCTCTTATGGACGCTTGCTGCCTCGAGTCGGCTCGCTTAGCTCTGCTGAATGGCATGGAGGCTCTCAGCTTCAATGGCATCCCTGTCATCGCAATGCCCATCTGGGACAAGATCATCGCTACGTCGGAAGACACTGGCACGAAGCTCAACAACCCCCATCGAATTCTCTTCACCTCGAAGAGCGTGCTCGGCATAGGTGTTGATGCAATCGACAGCTTCGAGAAGATGCGGATCTGGTACGAGTACAAAGACCGCGTAGTCTACGTAGAACTCATGGGTCGGGCGGATGCCAAGCTCACTAACCCGGATCTGTTCTCGGTAGGTATCTAATCCTCAAAAATCTAAGAAAATGGCAGGACTTGATTGTTCTAAAATCAAAACAGGATTCATCAACCAGGTGTGTGGTAAGCCGGCAATCGCCGGCACCACCGCCAGGGTGATTCTCCTCAGCTACTCGGACGTCGACAAATCGAAGTCTGTTGTAACTGACAACGTTATCTCTTCGCTCATCCTCAAGGCCGGTGCCACTGGTTACGAAGTCGACTCGCTGCCCAACGCAACAGTTGGCTCGGACACCATCAATGCTGGCACGTATCTCAAGACCCACCAGCACAACGTGGTCGTCCGAATCTTCAAGAAGTCGGAAGCAGCCAAGAAGTTCGTAAACGGCCTGACCAATGCCCGCGTCATCGCTATCGTCGAGAACAACGACACCGGAGACAACGGGGACACCAAGTACGAGGTGTATGGCTGGGACTCGGGTCTGGAGCTCACCGAAATCACTGTCACTACCGAAATGACCGACGGCGTCGCTTACCAGGTAACTCTGGCCAACGGTACCATCGCTCAGGAAGGTTCGCTCCCGATGAGCCTCTTCAACACGGATGAGAAGACCACAGACCTCATGGTAGACGGGCTTCTGGCTGGCGGAACGGAACGTACTGTACCGGCTATTCTCCGATTTTATCCGGCAGAAGGTCAGACTAGAATTGGTAACGACGTGCCACTCACTCTGCAGAGGTCCTCGTGTACCAACATTTCCGGAACGGTTACCATGCCTCCTGCGCCAACTTCCACCAAGCCAGCAGAGGCATTCCCCGGGTGCGGTCTTCCTTCAAATTACGTATTCCTGAATGCCTCTGGCCAAACAGCTGCAAATCCCCCCGTTCTTCAGTACGCTAAGGGCTCGGCTGGAACTGCAACAACTTGGGGAGCAAGTATCGCTGACACAGATATCCGTAAGGATTATGTCAACAGGGAATACGTAGTAATTCTCACCACATACGTCGGAACGCCTAAATCGTAACGGCTATGACTGACATGCTCGAAAGACTGAGAGCTTACCAATCCAAGTATGGGTCCCTGAAAGGCGAAGCCTATCGGGCCCATACATTGGAATTGGAAAAGAACCCCGCTCTCCATCGAGAAGTAGATGAACTTTCTCGATACTTTTTGAATAAGTCAGTTTCCCGATGCGGCTTCTGCCTGATCGAAGCCGACTTAGCATTAAGACGAATAACAGAACAACAAATGAAAAACGTAGCACACCCCGATTACGAACTCCGAGCAGGTACTCTGCTCCACGACCCGATCAACAAAGAGTTCAGCAAGATCCTCACCCCGAGGAACATCACGGAGGATCTCTGCCTGTACCACATCGCATTCAACAAGGATGCGCTCTCGTACTTCACCCGAGTTCCCGAAGACCTGAACGACCGACTGGAGAAATTCATGTCTCGTTATGGCAAGGAGATGCCGGACAAGGACGTGGAAATCAAGAAGCGTCAGGCTCAGGTTCTGAGCAAGCAGATCGATTCTGTCAAAGCCGAACTCGAAGAGCTGAACAAGAAACAGATCGAGCTGAACGCCAAGCTCGATGAGTACTCCAAAGCCATGGAGGCAATCCATGCCATTCTCGACTCGGCATCCGCCGAGGAGAAGCCCGAGGAGAAGCCCGAGGAGAAGCCCGAGGAGAAGCCCGAGGAGAAGACAGCCGACATCGACGCGGAAGTGAAGGAGTTCATCGACGCCGGAATGGATCTGGAAGCCGTCCGAGAAGTGTATGCCGATACGACCGTAACGGCACAGGAGGTGGAAGAGGCTTACAATCGTGTAGTCAATCCCGTTTCGGAGGCTCCCAAGAAGAGAGCCAAAAAAGGAGGGTCCAAATAGGACTGGTAATAGGACGGGGTCGCTTCCCGTCCCTCCTACTATTAAAATTACGCCAGTATGAAAGTTGCACAGATCAAATCAGCTCCTCAGTTCGAATCCCGGGACTGGAGACAATATGGCATCCAAACATACGGAGATACCAACGACTTTCCCCAGACAGTCAGCGAGATTGTTCAGGCTTCAAAGACCGGCAATGCCTGCTTGAGCATATACAATGATTTCGTATACGGTCACGGATTCAAAGATCCGGGTATCTACAAATTGCGGGTCAACAAAGAAGGGGAGAAGCTCGACAAGATCCTCCGCATGGTATGCAAAGACTTCACGTTATGGCATGGGTTCGCCATCCATGTTAACTACAATATGAACTTCCGCGTCAGTTCGATCCACCACATTCCGTTCGAGTCTCTCCGACTTGCGAAGGCAGACGATGGTGGATTCATTGGCCGGACGGCATATCATCCTGACTGGGGTCACCGAGACAAGACGAGGTCCCGGTGGTCCCCGTCCGACATTGAGTGGTTTCACCTCTTCAACCCGGATCCGGAGGTTATTCTGAACCAGGTAGAAGAAGCTGGCGGGTGGGACAATTACAATGGCCAGATCCTCTACTTCTCCGGAGACTCTGAAGGCAGTCCCTCTTACCCGGTCCCCATCTTCATCGCTGAGATGACGGACATGAGAACTGAGGAAGCACTTGCCAACGTAGCCGGCCGAAACGCATGCTCCAACTTCTTGTCAGCTGGAATCTTGGTAGACATCAAGGACGAGACTCAAGACCAGTCCCAAGTCAATGAGACGCAGAAAGAGCTCAACAAATTTCAGGGAGACGAGAACACCTCTCAACTGTGGTACATTCAGTGTAAGTCCAAAGACGAGGTGCCCCAGTTCATAAGATTCTCGGGGGAGAACTACGACAAAGCATTCGAAGTAACGCAGAGAGTCATCCCGGAAAACATTGGTCAAGCCTTCAAGCAGCCTCCCATTCTTCGAGCTGTTGACGTGGGGGCTAACTTTGGGGCTGATCTCATGACCAATGCCTACAAGTACTACAACTCTGTTACAGTCCGGGAGCGTCAGCAGCTGGAGGAGACTTTCGTATCGATCTTTGAGTACTGGTGGGCTCCTTTGGAAAATCCCGACTTCGCTATTCAGTCTCTCACTTACAATGCCGGCGAGTCTATAGCAGACAGAATTGGCAAGGACAACATGACTCAGGTACTGGAGATTATCCGGGACCAGATGCTCTCCACTGTTCAGAAGAGAAACATGCTCAAGCTCATTTATGGGCTTTACGACGAGGAGATTATAAAACTCATGCCCGATGATACTCAACTCTAACGACCTTCGGAATGTTCGGCCGATAGCCGAGAACATAAACGATCCGGCCAGACTGGAGCCATATATCCGGGAGGCTGAGACTCTCAGACTGGTGGATGCCATAGGAGCCAACCTCTACAGATGGCTCGACGAGACAGACTTTTCCGGCCCCGGTCCTTTCCAATACGGGGACGTAACCATTACAAAAGATCAGTACACTGCCGCCATGGAAGGCGGGTATTATGATGGTGGCTGTTCCGGGGATGGTCGAAGCGAAGGACTCAAGATCGCCATTGCATACATTGCGTATTCCCGATTCATCGTCAACAATCCAATCAACCCCACTGCCTTCGGGGTGAGGTACAAAGATGGCGAATTCAGCACTCGAGTAGAAGACAACATCATCATCCGTAGCTCGAACGAAGCACGGAACATCGGGGAAGCCTACCTCGAGAAGGCTATAAATCACCTTAAAGCTCTGCGGTTACTGACTCCATGTACTGAATACAAGGAGTCCCCGTCTCGTAAAATGATTATAGGACGTAATAAATTATAAGTTTAACAGATATGGGGGAGGAAGTCATGAGAGCGGGAAAATGGATATGCGGGAGCATTGTAGGGTTTTGGGGGTTTTTAGCTCCTGTCCAGGTCCTTATCTTCTGTGTCTGTATTGCCATTATCGTCGACTTCATAACTGGAAATATTGCTGACTACAAGCGCCACAAACGAGCCCATCAAAAATATGTGTTCAAAAGCGAGAAAATGTGGGACACGTGTTGGAAGTTGGGGCTCAGCATTATCGGTATTGGCATGGCCTACATGCTTGACGTGCATGTCCTCCCGAACTTGGGGGGTCTCAACCTTGCCAACTTCTTCGCTGCTTTTGTGGTCGGGACTGAGTTTTGGAGCTTTCTGGAGAACTCCGCAATCATTTCGAATCATCCCATATTCCGGACTCTCCGGTCATACATGGAGAGATCTGTCAGCAAGAAAACTCAAATAGACTTTGAATGCCATGAAGACAAGTAAGTATTTTAAGCCCGAAGAATTCGAGCGATGCAACCCGTCCTGCTCCATCGAAGACATGGACCAGGACTTCCTCGATCTCCTGGATGACCTCCGTGAAAAGGCAGGCATCCCCCTCGTCCTCAATTGTGCTTATCGTTCCAAAGAACACGATAAGACAAAAGGTCGGTCCGGCAACAGTGCTCACACCGAAGGTTTGGCAGTGGACATCCGGTGTGCCTCGGGCCCCAATCGGATGAAGATCCTCCAGGCAGCCATTGCATTGCGGATCCGGAGGATAGGCATCGACGGGAATTTTATCCACGTAGATGCTTCTAAAACCCTCCCGCAGGACACGATATGGACTTACTAAAGAGAGTACTCTGCACAATAGTTCTTGTAGGTATAGGCTTTATAATCGGGCGTAAAACAATCGAGGAAAAGACCGTTATAAAGTACGTCGATTTACCCCCAATTCAGGGGGAGGTCAAAGTCCCGGATTTGGTTCCAAAATGGGAGGGTTTTAGGAATCCAATCAAATTGATATATATCTATAAGGGCCAGGAGGAAAAGGTTCCCCAAACACCCCCAGAAATCACAAATGGAGGGGGTTTTGGGGAGGACCAAAAGGAGGTGGATACTCTGGAGAGCGTAAAAAGGACAATATTGGACTGGAATACGACCAGGAAATACGCTGGAACATTCTTCAAAGATCCCAAAATTGGCCAATTTGACTGGGAAGCTACAGTCCAATACAACACTCTCCAGCATCTTACGTACAAGTATATCCCCGTTCGAGAACAAATCAAAGAAACGAGGTCCCCGAAATGGTCCCCCTTTCTGAGAGCTTCAGCTAACTCATTCGGGCAGGTTGGGGCTGGGGGAGGCATATATTACAGGAATTTCGGAGTAGACATATCCTATATGCGGGACTTCGAGCTGACCCGATCGGGGTATGAGGTCGGCTTTAGCTGGAAATTTTAGGAAACTACTCCGTCCCGGGCTTAGGGGAGCCCGGGTTTTTTGTGTTCCCAAGCCGGGGATATTGGCCCCCGTGGCAGGGACCAGCAGTAAACAATGAGAAACAATAATAAACAATCATTGTTTCTCGATAATCGATTGAATATCAATGATTTAGGCCCTTGTAAACAATGTAAACAATAATTTAGGAGGAAAACCTGAATAGGGAATATGTGTTCTAATATTGGATAATAGTGTTCTTAAAGAGGATAAGACCCCCTATAAAAAGGTTATATAGGAATTATTGTTTACATTGTTTCTCCGGGGGTGATTTTAGGGTCTAATCCATTGGGTATCAATCACTTAGGTGAGAAACAATGAAAAATTTATTGTTTCTCTGCTATTTTTCCAGCATTTTATCGTAGTATTTGCAGCAGAAGTATTATATTTGTGATACAAACAAAAACAAACTACAATATGAAAACTATCACTTACGTTAACTCCAGAGGCATCCAACTCAAAATTAGTAAATTCGAGTCTGGTCAATTCAAACACTCTTTCAAACTTACTTTCAGTAATGTAGGTCTTCACACGATATGTCACACGATGTCCGAGCTACGTTACATACTCCTCGAAAACGGGATGACCCGAAAATGGGCAGCCAATGTAAAAGACCGATTTGACCCCCTCACAGAGGAAAACATACTCATCAGCCGATACAGAACCCCCGGCGGATCCGAGATGGAAGTTTTTAATACGAGCAGAGGCCCATACGTAAATATGGTAAAAACAGGACTGGATATGGGCTACATGAAACCCCAGCTCCTGGAGCATAAACTCAACCACTACGGGTTCAAACAGTTTTAATTCCCGGGACCCCAAAATAGGGGTCCCAACTTTTTTCTCATTTTTCAATCAAAAAATTTTTTACTTCAAAAAACTTTTCTTATATTTGTGATACAAACAAAAGGATAAGACAATGACAAATTACATTAACAGCAACGGTTTAGGGCTTAAGGTTACCCAGCTTCCTTCGGGTGCTTTCGACCTCTATTTCAGTAATGGGTTCATCTCTACTTGCTATACAGAAGAGGAGCTCCAGGACCTCATCCAACGAAAAGGCTTTCAGAAATGTTGACCACATACATGAATCCTCAGCTAACCAGATTGGACGTAGTAACTACGGAGGACGGGTATCTGTTAGTCCTCAATCAGGTAATGGAATTAAAAAAGCAGAAAATAGAACACGTAGAAGCATTCATTAGGGAACATAAATTCAAGCCAATTATTATGGGAAAAATCGAATGGAGCACTCCGGCACGGCCGGCAATCAGAGAAGACTATTTCTCAAGTCTCATAGGTCCCGAGGTTGAACCGGACAAAGTGGTGGAGCTTATAAACAAAATGCAGGAGCGAGTTAACAGTCTTGACGATGAAACAGTCAGTCACATTTCTTTTGTCCTGTTGGAGATGGTCAAGGTAGTAAACGAAGCCACCGGAATGAGACAACTACTTACCAAACGCGAGGCTCTTCTCGTCTGCATGGGCTTCAAGACTGGCGAAGCATACGTCTGCGGTAAGTATGGAATTAACGAATAGTAAAACATGGAAGAAAAATTCAACTGGGACCTCCCGGCAGATCCGGACCCCAAATCGGACAACTATTATAACGGAATCGTATCCAAGGAGCTGAAAGCCCCCAGCAATGTGGGAGAGGTTCTCCTCGGGGTTATTCACAGAGAATCAGTTACCAATCAGTCGGATTTTGTAAATGAAGGGATTCAGTCTATTCTTGACCGGATGGGTATTAAAACCGACAAGCCTCTCACAAGAAAGGAGAAACTCCTGGCATTCATCGGGTTTAAAGCTGGCTCAATGTGGGAGAGGTTGGTGGAAGACCAAAGTCAGTCAGAACCAGCTTCACCCAACCCTCTCGAAATTGTCATGATGGGACTTCTCAAAACAAACGGAAAAAAATGCTGATTTTATCGTAGTATTTACCGCAGAAGTATTATATTTGTAGGGTAAACAAAAACCTACACAACTATGAGAACAGTAAAATCGGTACTTATCGTCACTCGAATGGGATACGTGGAGGGAGTCTTCACTTCCTTCAGAGCTTTGGCTAACTCCCAAGGAGCCACTCGAATCAATATTGAAGGTGAGTATGAGTCTTATACTGAGTCTGAACTGAAAGACATTGCAGCTAACGGTCAGACATTTACCTACTTCGGCGAGAAGTGCAGAATATCAGCAAGAACCTTAAACAGATAACCATGAAAAAGATCGAAAAATACGTAGTATTCAAGTATGAAGACGAGTTCGGATTCCACTACATGAAAATTGACAAGCTTCCCGGGGAGGGGCCTACATACATGGAGCCCATCTCGTTCGAGAAGAAGATCAACCCCAACTGTACTCCGGGAGCCATCACTCAACAGCCGTTTTCAGAGGACGGAAAATCCGCCTATGTGCTCAGCTCAAAATTTGTCCCCGTGTCTGGTTGGTGGAACGACAAAGCCGAAGTTCGGGAATGGCAGGAAAGGACCCGGGTCTATAAGGCTCTCAAGGAGTTGAAGAGGAAAGGAGAGGACCTCAAGCTTGAGAAAGCCATTGAGCCTCTACGAGAAGTATATGCCCGGGTCAACCCCAGCAGGAGGAGCATATTTATTGCTCAGGTGGTCTACCTCCTCACCAAGTAAACATTTTTCATTAAAAAGATTGAAAAAATTTCAATATCAGGGGAAAATTGATTATATTTGGGATAAACAACATGGACAACACAATGACTATCAATCTCAGAGAATTAATTGAACAGAGGGGGCTCAGGCTTCAAGAAGTGGCAGAAATTCTGTTCCCCGATAACCGGTTCCCCCGAGCAGCTCTCAACCGGGTTCTCAACGGAAAAACCTTGTTGAATTCGGAGCAAGTCTTCCGTTTAGCAGCTTGGCTCCGTGTATCTGTCGACGATCTCTACAGAGGAGCATGGAACTCCGAGTTTAGAGGAGAGACATGTATTCTGACAAACGGGAACTACAGAGCCGAGTTATCGGTCAAAACAGGAGAGACGAAGGTGTTCCACCTCGGGTCCCTGTTTCATGAAACTGTTCTCCATGACCCGGCTATACCCCTCAGCAAGTACATTGAACTTCTGAACACCATAATCAAAAATCATCAAGCCAATGAAAGTAGAAATTAAGTTCGAGGCAAACCTCGAAGAAACTCAGGATCTCGAAATGGTCCGCAAGATCTGTCAGGTTATCGGAGCAAATCCCGTGACAGTTAAGACGACTGACGTCAAGAAATCAGTCCCTGCACAGGATGTGAAGAAGCCAGCTCCGGCTCCAGTCCCCAAAAAGACTGAGGAGCCCGAACTCATGCCGATGGATGCGAACTCCTCTTTGGGTTCTGACCCCGCTGTCTCCATTCAGGACATCCGGACTCTCCTGGCAAGTAAGGTGGACAATCACCGCGAAGCTATCCGGGCAAAGCTCACTGAACTGGGAGCGAAGAATGTGACGGGACTGGATGCCAGAAACTACGACGCATTCTACGAATTCCTCAAAGACCTTGCGTAATGGGAGCCCCGAATCATTCATCTCGTAAGCACGCCATGCTTTCGGCATCAAAGGCAGACAGGTGGATCAACTGCACCCCCAGTGCCAGACTGGAGGAAAAAGTTGAGGAAACCGGTAAGCCTTCCAAGTATGCCGAAGAGGGTACTCTGGCTCACGAGATGGCAGAATGTTACCTCCGAGCGAGGTTCCGCATAACGCCTGTTGACGTTACGTCTGCTGAACTCCGGAAGCTGAAGAAGAGTGACCTCTACACTGAGGCCATGGATGAGCCAGTAATGGCTTATTGCCAGTACGTAACGGACCAATATACGGAAGCTCTGCGGAAAACCAAAGACGCTCTCGTTCTTCTGGAGGAGAGACTGGACTTCTCGGCTTGGGTCGAACAAGGATTCGGCACTGGAGACGCTTGCATTATCGCTGACGGGGTCATGGAGATCATAGACCTCAAGTTTGGCACTGGCGTGCCGGTTTTCGCTGAGAACAATGCTCAGTTGATGCTGTATGCTCTCGGGGCCTTGTCCAAATTTGAAATGGTCTACGACATCAACATGGTGAAGTTGACTATAGTCCAGCCCCGCCAGGAGCGAATATCGTCATGGGAGATTACACCCGAAGACCTCTACAAATGGGGTGAGGAGGTAGTGAAACCCAAAGCAGCTCTTGCTTACTCCGGGGAGGGGGAACTCCAAGTCGGGCACTGGTGCAGGTGGTGTAAAGTCAAAGCTTTGTGTCGCAAGATGGCAGACCACAATCTGGACTTGGCCAAACACGAGTTCAAAGAGCCCGAACTCCTAACCACTGAGGAGCTCGCTCAGATTTTCGAGCAAGCCCCCATGCTCCAAGAATGGGTAAATGCTGTATCTGAGCACCTGCTCTCCAAAGCCATCTCGGGCGAGAAGATCCCCGGGTATAAGGTAGTCGAAGGAAGGTCAATACGGAAATGGACTGATGAGAATGCAGTTCAGGAAGTTCTTACCGCATGCGACTACACCCCGGATCAGTTCCAAGTTGTCAAACTGGCCGGAATCCCGGCAATCGAGAAGCTCCTCAAAAAAGACTTCGATTCACTGGTCGGGGACCTCGTCATCAAAGCTCCTGGCAAACCCACTCTCGTCCCCGAGTCTGACAAGCGTCCGGCAATGGGAATTGAACAAGCAAAACTCGATTTTTCTAATAACTAAACTTCACAACTATGAGTGCAACAACCAAAGTAGTAACCGGCAAAGTCCGGTTCAGTTACGCCAACGTATGGGAACCCCGGGCAATGGAGGGTTCCGACCGAGCAAAATACTCGGTGTCCATTCTCATCCCGAAGACTGACTCGGCAACTCTGGCTCGGGTCAAGGAGGCCATCGGCACGGCTCTCAAAGAAGGCATCGCCAAATTGGGTGGCAAGATTCCCCCCATGTGGAAGAACCCCCTCCGTGACGGGGACACCGAAAGACCGGACAACCCGGAGTATGCTGGGCACATGTTCGTCAATGCCAACTCGGACAACCGTCCTGGCATCGTGGACGTCAACCTCAACCCCATCATCGAAAAAGAGGATTTCTACTCCGGATGCTATGGCCGGGCGTCGATCAACTTCTACGTTTTCAACACGAATGGCAACAAAGGCGTTGCTTGCGGGCTGAACAACCTCCAGAAGTTGGCTGACGGAGAACGTCTCTCCGGGGGATCTTCTGCAGAAGAGGACTTCGGCCAGAACCCGTGGGACGACGACCTTATGTAGGTTGGTATGCTGGGTCTTATTCGGGATTAGGGGTTCGAATCCCCGCCCAGCAACAAATTTAACAATAATTAACATGCCGAGACGCTTATATTTCGATACGGAAACATATAGCCCGGAGGACATTAAGTCCACGGGCGCCTATAAATACATAGAATCGGGGGGCTTTCAGCTCCTTATAGTGTCTTTCGCCTTTGACACCTCTCCCGTTCAGGTGATTGATCTGGCCAAAGGAGAGGAGCTCCCCGACTATTTCGTCTCCGCTTTAACTGATCCAGGGATTGAGAAATGGGCTCATAACGCTGTATTTGAGAGACTCGTATTTAAGCGTATAGGACTACCTATCCCGATCGATCAATTGTATTGCTCAATGACCAAAGCAGCCTATTGCGGACTGCCTTTGGCTCTGGATGAACTCTCCAAGGCGTTGGTCCTCGGGGAGCACGGGAAGAAGTCGACCGGTAAAGCTTTAATCCGGTTTTTCTGTTCCCCGTGCAAGCCAACTAAGTCCAACGGTATGAGAACCCGGAACATGCCGGACGACGACCCGGACAAGTGGAACGAGTTCAAGACGTATGCCGAATATGACGTGATTGCCGAACGCGACATCGTGGAACAGCTGGACCAATTCCCATTTCCAGAGTTCGAACGTCGGAACTACCTCGTAGATCAGAGCATCAATGACCGGGGCATTCTGATAGATCTCAACATGGCCGGAAACGCCATCTCTTTTGATGAGGTGTACACGGAGGAGATGACCGACCGGATGAAGGAGCTAACGGGCTTGGACAATCCTAACAGTTTAGCTCAGCTCAAGACATGGCTCAAAACCAACTTCGGGCTCGAGTTCCCAGCACTTGGCAAACCTGAGATTCTAGAATATTTTAAAAATACCCCGGATGCTCCCGACTTGATCAAAGAGGTTCTCGGGGGACGGCTTGCCTTGTCGAAGACTTCTACTAAGAAGTATATTGCTATGCTCAACTGCGCTGCCAAAGACCAGAGAGCCCACGGACTATTCCAGTTTTACGGAGCCAACAGAACAGGACGTTGGTCGAGTCGAATGATTCAGCTCCAGAATCTCCCCCAGAATCACATGAAGGATTTGGACCTCGCCAGAAGCATGGTAGAGAAAGGAGACTACGACCTTATCGAAATGTGTTACGGCAATATCCCGAATGTTCTGTCCGAGCTAATCCGAACAGCCTTCATAGCACCAGAGGGAAAAATGTTTGCAGTAGCCGACTTTAGTGCTATTGAGGCCCGAGTCCTGTCCTGGTTAGCCCAGGAGAAATGGCGACTCGACGTCTTCAACACTCATGGCAAGATCTATGAGGCATCAGCATCACTCATGTTCGGGGTCCCAATTGAGCAGGTTACGAAAGGATCGGACCTCAGACAGCGGGGCAAGACGGCAGAATTAGCACTCGGATATGAGGGGTCGGTCAACGCAATGGAGAAGATGGACAAAGAGAAGAAGCTGTCCAAAAAGGAAATGTACTCCATCGTAGCTCTTTGGCGCCGAGCCAATCCTAAAATTGTTGAGTTTTGGGCGGAGGTGAACGAGAAGGCCATCGAGTGCGTCCAGACCAGGAAAACCAAGAAAGTAAGTTGTCTCGTCTTTGAACATGACGGGACCAATTTGACGATAGCTCTCCCGGCTGGGAGAAAATTATACTACAGAAATCCCCGGGTGAGACCCAACAGGTTCGGGCAGACTGGCATTGTCTACGACGGCATGGTCCAGTCAGTAGGATGGACTGAGGTAGAGACATACGGGGGCAAATTGGTGGAGAACATAGTCCAGGCAATCTCCCGGGATCTTCTCGCCGAAGCAATGTACAGACTAAGCATTATGAAAGACTTCGAAATAGTAATGCACGTCCATGATGAAGCCATTGCAGAGGTAGACGAAGACCGAGCCGGGGATTGTCTGGAAACTATGTGTAGAGTTATGGGAGAGGATCTTCCTTGGCTGAACTGCTTGCCAATGGGATTACCTCTCAAAGCAGATGGGTACGTTACTAAATTTTATAAGAAAGACTAATGACATACGACGGGGAACTTGATATTGCAATCGGACTGAGCGCAAGATCAAAAGTATGGAGCAACAAGAAACTGAAATGGTCTGAATTGGTCAGTCGACTCGGGGAGGAGAACAAGACCACTGAAACATTTAAGGAGTTTGTTTCTGCAAGCAAGGAGGACCAGCTCAAAATAAAAGACGTAGGCGGATACGTTGGAGGCTACCTGAGAGGGGGCAAAAGAAGCCCGGCCAATGTGGTCCACAGACAGTTGATGACACTCGACTTGGACTTTGCCCACAAAGACCTCTGGGATGACTTTACTCTCCAGTTTGACAATGCAGCTGTTCTGCATGGGACTCACAAACACTCAGATGCGTCTCCCCGATACCGACTAATAATGCCACTGAGCAGAGAAGTCACGGCTGATGAGTATGTGGCCATAAGCCGAAAAATTGCCGGGATAATCGGCATAGACCTTTTCGACAATTCAACTTTCGAGACCAACCGACTCATGTTCTGGCCTTCTACGCCGAAGGACATGGACTACTACTTTAAGGTTCAGGACGGTCCGTGGATTGATGCTGATGAGGTTCTCAACTCCTATGCCGACTGGAAGGACTCGTCACTTTGGCCCACAGCTTCGTCCCGTTTCGAAGCTGTCGACAGAGCCGTTAAGAAGCAGGAGGACCCAACCATAAAGAGGGGGCTCATAGGAGCGTTCTGTAGGACGTACTCCATACCCGAAGCAATAGAGACTTTTCTCTCTAACACCTATGTCCCATCAGCATTGGAGGGCCGATACACTTACACAAAAGGCAGCGCCTCGGCTGGTCTGATCGTGTATGAGGACAAGTTCGCTTATTCCCATCATGGAACTGACCCGTGTGGGGGTAAACTTTGCAATGCGTTTGACTTGGTCCGCATACACAAATTCGGCCACCTTGACGACAAGGTCAAGGATCCCTCGTCGAAGTTGCCAAGTGTGTCAGCAATGGAGGAGTTCGTACGCAATGACCCAGACACTAAGACAACCATTGCCAACGACCACATCAACAGTGCCAAGTACGAGTTTGCCGATCCAGAGCATGATCGGACTCAGGAAGAAGTCGTCGAAAAGGAGGTTGACCCGGAGGCTGAGAGCGTCGAGTGGATGAAGGAGCTGGAGGTTGATACTCGGGGAGCGTACCTCTCGTCGGATGCCAACCTCAACCTCATATTTGCAAACGATCCCCGGTTCAAAAGACTGTTCAGACAAAACGACTTTGACGGGAAGAGGTACGTTTTCGGGAATCTCCCATGGCGTCGGGTTGTTAAGCCGGAGCCGGTCAAGAACGTAGACTACTCCGGGGTCAGGAACTATTTGGGTTGCGTATATGGAATAACGTCCTCGCTAAAGATCGACGATGCCATGGCTCTGGAATTTGAACGCAACCACTTTCACCCGATTCTGGACTACCTCAATGACCTCAAATGGGACGGGATCCAACGGGTAGACAAACTCCTGATTGACTACATGGGGGCTGACGACAATATCTACTCTCGCGAAGCCATCCGCAAGATGCTGGTTGGAGCAGTTGCCCGAGTTATGAACCCCGGGGTCAAATTCGACCTTGTGCTTATGCTCGTAGGACCTCAAGGATCCGGCAAAAGTACGTTCATCAAAAAATTGGGAAAATCCTGGTTTAGCGATACATTCCTTACAGTCCAAGGAAAGGAGGCTCTCGAGCAGATCCAGGGGGCATGGCTTATTGAAATAGCTGAGCTCTCAGGTCTCCGCAAAGCGGAGGTTGAGTCAGTGAAGCATTTCATATCTAAGTCCGAAGACTCATTCCGACCAGCGTATGCCAGAACTTCTGAGATATATCCCCGGCAATGCGTCTTTTTCGGCACCACCAACGACAGCGAATTCCTGAGAGATCCCACTGGCAACAGACGCTTCATGCCAGTGGACGTGGTCCCCAACAATGCCAAAAAAGACGTGTTCATGGAACTGGACGACGAGATAGACCAGATATGGGCTGAGGCAGTTGTCCTGTACAAATCCAAGGAGAAACTCTATTTGAGCCATGAAGCAGAAAAAATAGCCAAAAGTGAGCAAAGCTCGCACAGCGAGTCGGATGAACGGAAAGGCATCATTGAGGCGTACTTGGAATGTCAACTCCCGGACAACTGGGACTCAATGGACCTATACCAGAGAAGAGACTTCCTGGCCGATGAGTTAAACCCCAAAGGGACCACCCCCCGAGACTACGTGTGTGTTGCTGAGATATGGTGTGAATGTCTTGGGAGGAACAGAGAGGACATGGACCGGTATAAGACTCGAGAAATCAATGACTTGTTGAAGAGTATGCCCGAATGGGAGCCATGCAAGTCTACTAAAAATTTCCCCATTTATGGAAAGCAAAAATACTACGTGCGAAAACTCGATTGAGAAACGACTCGTCACTGAGGTGGAGAGAGTTGGTGGCTGGTGTTTGAAACTCCCCGCAATTCACAATGCTGGCCTCCCTGACCGGCTCTGTCTGTTCCCCGGTGGCGAAGTCGTTTTCGTTGAGCTGAAAGCATTCGGTAAAAAGCCCCGAAAAATACAGACATTAATGCACCAGAAACTGAAAGCAATGGGCTTTAGGGTCGAGGTGATAGACACGACCATGGGTTGTAAAATGTTAGCATTGGAATATGACCGAAAATGATCTCCATCAATACCAGCTACAAGCTGTTGACCACATAATAAGCCACACGCACTGTGCTCTGTTCCTGGACATGGGATTGGGTAAAACAGTGTCTACTTTGACAGCCATCAACGAGCTCATGTTTAAAGAGGTCGAGGTCCGACGGGTATTAGTCATAGCTCCCAAAAGAGTAGCCGAATCAGTCTGGACACAGGAGGTCGAGAAATGGGACCACTTGAAGCACATTAAAGTGTCTCGCATCATCGGAACAGAACGTCAACGTCGTGAGGCTCTTGCCAAGAAGGCAGACGTATACACCATCGGAAGAGACAACGTGGCTTGGCTATGCGGGCTCTACGGGGGATCTTGCTTACCGTTCGACATGGTGGTCATCGACGAGCTCAGCAGTTTCAAGAACCCCAAGTCAATCAGATTCAAAGCTCTTAAGCACGTTCAGGCTTCACTCTCCCGAGTAGTAGGTTTGACTGGTACCCCGACACCCAACGGTCTTATGGACCTTTGGGCCCAAATGTACCTCCTGGACCGGGGAGAGCGCTTGGGCAAATACATATCCCACTATCGTGACAACTACTTTAAGCCAGGACGTAGAAACGGGCATATTGTATATTCGTACGACATATCCAAAGAGAATCAGGAGCGCATATATTCAAAGATAGGGGACATCTGCATGAGCATGAAAGCTAAGGACTACCTCGATCTCCCCGAGCGCATCGACAACATAGTGGAGATCCAGATGCCCCCGGAAATCCAAAAAGCTTATGACTCCTTCGAGGAGGAACAAGTTCTCAGCATGATTGATCAGCTCGGGGACGCCGTAGAGATACCAGCTGTCAATGCAGCAGCTTTGTCCACGAAGCTCCTCCAGTTTGCCAATGGAGCAGTGTACGATGAACAGAGAGTGGCCCATGAGGTGCACACGTTGAAGATCGAAGCCACGAAGGAACTCATTGAGGACGCCGGGGGACAGTCAGTCCTCATAGGTTGGACCTTCCAGCATGACAGAGACAGGCTCATGAAGGCTCTCGCCAAGTATAAGCCCCGGGAACTCAAAACGGAGAAGGACATCGTTGACTGGAATGCTGGCAGAATCCAGGTTCTTTTGATGCACCCGGCTTCCGGGGGCCATGGGCTCAACCTTCAAGCCGGAGGACACCGCATCATCTGGTTTGGGCAGACCTATTCTCTCGAGCTGGAGCAACAATTCAATGCTCGGCTTGACCGACAAGGACAGAAGGAGGTCGTGATAGTCAATAAACTGGTATGCTCGAAGACAGTGGACCAGGACGTCATAAGAGCCCAGAAAGCGAAGACCCGGGGGCAGGATGCTCTCATGGAAGCTGTAAAAGCGAGGGTCGAAAAATATCTGAAAAAATATCGTAAAACATCGTAGTATTTGTCGCAGAAGTATTATATTTGTGATACAAACAAAACGATAACACTATGAACTACGAAAACAAACACCGAATCGAAAGTCTGGCAAAAGCCGCTTGTCCCAACAACAAAAAAGTCTCGGTCATATTCCGAAACAAAGAGAACAAGTTATCCGACCGGCCCAACGCTTTCATAGTAACTGTCGGGAAGAAGGGCTACACCTCAGTTAGACAGTCGAACTATTGGGCAGTAGACACAGTCAACTCCTGCAAAGACTACTCCGACCAGGAGCTCGCCCAGATATTGAACACGATAACCAAAGACCTCGGGTCCCTCCGATTCTTCGGCTATCAGGATGCTAAATTCGTAAATTACAAAGGTGAAGAAGTAGAGGTTTAGCCTCTACTTTTTCCCCCCGTTTTATCGTAGGAATAAAAATATTTTTCGTATATTTGTAGTACAAACAAAAGGACAATGAAACGATATTACTACGAATTAATGGACGAGGATTACAACAGCTACGAAGCAGCTATCCCCGACGGAAGAATCAAAGCCAGAGCCATTGCTCAAGCAAAGCGAGCAATGAGGGACTTGGGGATCCGAAGGGCTCTACTGGCAGTCAATAGCATGATGACCTCCAACATATTGGACATAATCACAGTCGAATTGGATTGAAATAATTTCAATTTTTCTGGTGAAAAATTTTTTTTAATTGGACATTTTTTCTTACTTTTACACTACACTTAACAACTAAACACTATGGAAAAGATTATCGAAAAGTACAAGAGCTACAGCACGAAGGTTCTCCAGAAGCTGGCAAAGGTCAAGACGGGCGATGAGCTCGACGTCATCAACTCTATCCTCGCATCGAGGGGAGCATCCCAGGAGCATCCGGCAGAGGAGGGCGCTGTCTATAACGCCACCGAAACGGAAGAGTACAAATCCGAGAACGGCATCAAGGAGAACGACGAAGTCGCCGAGGAGAAGCCGAAAAAGGCTCGCAAGGCAAAGACCCCGAAGGAACCCAAGGAACCTCGCCCGTTGAAGAAGGAGATCTCTGCAGAGGAGGCCCAAGCCAATCTCGAGAAGGCCAAAGCCAACATCGGCCGCTTCTGCAAGTTCATCTGCACGAAGACCAAGGAGCAGACCGACGGCATCATCATCGGAGTTCGTCTCGACCCCCGCAACAACTTCATCCAGTACCGCATCAAGACCAACGACGGGCACGCCTGGGGCAAGGGCATCGACTCGAAGGACCTGGAGCTCGGCGAGATGGCTCCGGTTCCCGAAGAGACCGAGAAGCCGAAGCGGGGCCGGAAGAAAGCTGATAAGGCAGCT
>ERZ780037.69-NODE-69-length-40083-cov-8.91116_pt1 | contig 40083 bp, 33 predicted proteins | sample MGYA00511854_ERZ780037 | MGnify/ENA primary metagenome ERZ780037 (study PRJEB29588, sample SAMEA2148063) | human gut metagenome | biome: human gut; feature: human-associated habitat; material: faeces | place: Denmark | collected 2008/2010 ... | reverse complement strand
AAATCTTTCATAATCTGTTGGCTTTATAATATTTACAGTCTTTGCGTGCGCCATTGCTGCACGCGATATAATATATTGCATTTTATTGGAATTTGTTTGCTTGCGGACAATGTTCCGGCTTCGCAGAGGCTTTACATCCTCTCTTTGCAGGTACGGACATACCAAGCGTATCGCTACATTGGTTCCTTCCTTGAAGAACCGTTTTTATGGGTGCACGCCGAGACGTCAGGAGCGTTGTTCATGCCAAAAGTAGTTTAAGATAGTGTATAGGAAGTAAACGCATGGTCTGTCGGAGTGAAACAGATGGTCTGTACGGTACAAACAGATGGTCTGTTTACACCATACAGACCATCTGTTTTAAAAGAAAGCATGCACTCATTCTTCCCTTTCCCGTTTGGATTGTGCTTCCGGGCGGGATTTCTTTTGAGGGATACTGTCCGGAGCGGACGTATTCTTCTCCGCTTGTTTTCTTTTCAGCCTTTTCAACTTCCACTTGTTCCAAAAGAGCAGTTCATTCCATTTGTTGAAATCCTTCTTGAAGATGATGCCTATACCCTGAGTGGTGAGGTTGGTCTTGGTGTAATAGCGGTCGTTGGTTTCGTTATAAGCTTTCAGACGGATATCGCCGGAACGGTTTACGAGCCATTCGGCTTGGAAGTCACCTACGAAGTTGGTGTTCGCCATCGGATTCTCGCGATAGCCGAAGTTACCGTTTATGAGCAGGCGGTTATTCAGCAGTTGCCCGGAAAGCATTGTCTCGAACTCCATGTCCGTCCAGCCTTTTTCTCCGGTACTGAAGTTTGTGCCGAAGTTCCAGTTATTGCTGTCGATAATCTGCGAGAGTGCATTGTTCAGTTGTCCGGAAAGGGTAGAAGAGAGCACGCTCGACATCATGTTGGAGTTGCCGGTGGCGTCTACATTCTCCGGAGTATAGAACTTGCCGATACCTAAAAGGTAGAGTATCTGCATGTTCATCTGCTCGTCCGTAGGGATATAATTCCGTACCAACGCCTGTACTTCGTCGCGTTCGTTGGGCAGCTCCAGGCTCATTTTGATGTCCGGTGAGGTGAGCTGTCCGGTCAGCGCCATGAGGCAGTTAACCTTGATGTTGGTCTGGTTGACGTAATTGCCGGCATCGGGAACGAGGTCGTTCAGCGAAGCGGAGTTTACAAGATAGCCTGCCTGGATGTCGAGGGTGGCATTGAGCGGCGCGCCGTTAAAGGTGATGGTACTTCCGTCTTTGATGATGAAGTCCTTGCGGATAACTTCCTGCAGGCTGAATTTATAAACTCCCTGGCTGATGCGGTAACTACCGAACATTTTCACATCTCCTTTATTGTAGAATTCGGTGCGGATATTCCCCGTTCCTTTACCGCTGATGTAGTCACCTGCAATGGGGTCCATGATGATTTTCATGGTGGCGTCCGGAGTTGCGTCTATCAGGAGATTCAGTCGTATGTCGGTGTCACTTTCCTTTTCCATGACTTCTTTCTGCGCCTGCTCGTATTCGGACATCAGCATGATGGAATCCTGAAGTACGCGGCGCGGTGTCTTGTCTACGAAGCGTATGAACTGGTTGCTCACTGCCGAGGCGACACCTTCTTTCATATAAGTGAAGTTGGTGTTGCGGTTGGTGGTCATTGCCACGTCGATATTCACCCCGTCTGCCGCATTGCCGGCAATGGTGGCGTTGCCTGTGCCATACACCGTGCCGTAGAAGGGGAAGTCGGGTGATTCTTTGGTGTTCATAACCAGCATATTGTCCACATCGAACCGGAAGCGGTATTCCAAATCCTTGAAATGCCGGTAGTGCAGGTAACCGTTGGCTCTGCCCTGATGCCCTTGCGTATCGAAGATGCGGTTGTTGCGGAAAGTAAGTCCGCCCGGTTCGATAAGTATGCTGTCTTTCAGGGAGAAAGTAGTGTTGAGTACATCTACCTTGAGGGAGGCGTCACCGAATACGCGACCTTCCATTGTCAGCGCCTTGAACTTGCCGTAGAAATGTACGTGGCCGCTGGCACGCCCGTTGAATTCGGGGGTGATGCTCTGCATGTAGTGGTGGATGAACTTCAGGTTGGTGCTGTCGGCTTCGATTTGCAAGTCGAGCGCACTGGTGGGTTTTATGGGGTAGATGTATCCGTATACATGGCTTTTGGCAATGTCTTTCTCGCGGATACGGGCATCCAGGTAGATGCCTTTCACGTCGTGATGCCATTCGCCGTGTATGTTGGCATCGCCTAAAAGACCCTCGTTCAAGCCGAGGTTGCGTATGAAGAGGTCGGTACTCATTACCGGCTTTTTAAGTATTCCGCTGGCATATGCCGGGCCCGTGGCCTCGCCTTTGAAGTTGACACCCAGGTCGGCTATATCGAATACGTATCCTATGTTTATCTCTTTCAGGTTCAGGCGTACGGTGTCCTGAGGTTGTTCGGATACGGTTCCGTTGATTTGCAAGTGACGCTCTTTATGGCTGAAGTAGAAATTGTTGACGTGCACTTTGCCCGAGTCGACCACGATTTGCGAAGGGTGTATCTTCCATACGGTGTCGTTGAGGATTACGTTCGTTTCCTGTACGTTGACAATCGTTTTCAGGGCGGGTTTCTCTTTTTGGGCTTGGCGGGAGGATTTTGTGTGTATTTTGTCGTCGCCAGCTTCTTGGGAAGAGTTGCGGACGAATTGAGTGAGAGCCGCTATCTTGCCGCTGTAAGTTACAGCGCTGCTGTTTCCCCAGTTGAATATGGTTTGTATCCGGTCGTCCTTTGCCTTGGCTTCGAGGGCTACGTTTACCGCGCCGGTTGTTTTCCGGTTGGTGAAGCGGACTTTTGCCTGGAACTGTTCACCCGGATTTTCGCAGAGAACCACGCCCGACTCAAAGAACTTTCCGCCGTAACTCAGCCGTGGAAAGTACCCCTCTACGCGCAACCGTTGCGCTTTGTCGTTGAAATAACCCTTCAGAGTAGAGTGGGTATATACTTTCAGCGGTATCTGGAATACGGTGGAGAGTATCTCCGTATCGTAGATATGGAGGTCGAAATGGAAATTGTTTTCTGTTTTCTGCGGTTTCCTGGCGGGCTGTATCAGAGCCGGGATGTAACGCCGCATGATGTTGAGCACGCTGGCGGGTAATGTCTGATAGGAATAGTCGCCTTCGATAGTACCGCGCAGGAAGTTGGAGCTGATAGTCAGCCGTTTCTGGCGCTCATCGCTCTGAGTGGCAGCAATCCGCAGGTTGTCCATGAAGAAGTTCTGTTCCGGGGCGATGTATTGGAGACTGTCGACGTTGATTTCACCGTTCATGTCGTTGATGGAGCTACCGGTGAAGTCGGCTTTTATTTTTACGGCCAATTCCGTGTCCTTGTATTTGGGTGTGAGGTGCAGGGTGTTAGGGCGGAAATGGTCGATAGCGGCACGGAAGTTGAAGGTGGGTGTCTTGCCGGCAGTATTGATAGAGCCGTTCAGTTGTATGGCGCCGTTTTCGTCGTTGAGCGATACGTTACCGTTGAAGCCGCCTTGCTTATACTCTCCGTCCAAAGTGATGTTTTCGTAAGTATAGTCACTGTAGTCTATGGATGCCACCAGCCCTTTCATGGTAATGGCGGGGTATCTTTGGGCATAATGATTGCCTTTGACGTCCATGTTGAAGGTGACTTTTCCAAGCTTGTCGTTGTTCAGCATCCTGCCCAGTTCGAATCCGGTTGTCTTTACCGCACCCGAATAAGCGAAATAGCCTTTGTCTTTGTCGGAACTGAGTTTGACATCTGTCTTGATGGTGCCTATATCCGTGCGGACTTCGCCATAGGTCACCAGGTCCGTGAAGTATCCGGAAATCTCTCCACGGAAAGATACCGTGCCCAGATTCTGCAATACCGGAGGAACTCCTTTGTAATCTTTACTCAGGTTGCGTACAAAGAATGCAATGCCGTCCGGGTCGGCATATAAATTGGACAGATTGCCGAATATGTATGCATCTTGCGGATGAGACAGATCCTGCAGGGATACATTGCCTTCCAGCAGGAAGTGATCGTTGGAAGAGATAAGCAGTTTCGGGCAGTTGAGCCGGTTGACCGTTCCGGCGGCTTCCATTTCCAACTTCAACTTTTCCTTGAAGGGCTTGAAGGCAGGCACGAATGCCGATATATCCTGTAATGCTACTTCCGAAGGCAGCATACGGAACGAGAAACGGACATCATCGGTGAAATGGCCGAGTGATTCCAGGCTGTCGTATTCCATACGGATGGTATCCATTGCCAAAGAGGTGTTGGGCAAATCTATGGCGAAGTTCTCTATCCGCATCTTCCGGTCGTTGGCTATTATCTTCAGACTTAGCTTTTTCAGTTCGAAGCCGGAGTGCTCCTCTTCAACGCTCATCCGCTTGATGGCAGCGTTGACCGAGTCGTTCTGGAGCGCTTTCAGCGAGATGTTGGCAAGAATGTTGGACAGGCGGATGTGTTGCGGGTTGAACTTGCCCGGAGTGCTTTCGGCTGACAACACATCGTAAGATACCTTTCCGCGTCGTATCAGGAGTGAGTTGATGCGCAGGTCCAGATTGCTCTTCTTCTTGACGGTGTCTTTGGAAGCGAAAGCATCGAGCACGAATTGGAAGTTGGTGCTTGCCTGGGGAGTAGGTCTTTCCAGATTGGCATTGAAACTGAAAAGCTGTACGTTACCGATGGATATCTTTCCGCTGAACAGCGGCAGTATCTCGAACTTAGCGGACAGACGGCCTATTTTCAGCAACTCTTTTCCCGATTGGTCGTTCAGCACCAGGTCGTCGATGATAATCCGGTTCATCAGTCCTATGTTTATCCGCCCTACTGTGAGCTCGCTACCTAATACGGTGCTCAGCCCCTTGGCAACGAGTACAGACATGCGGTGCTGGACATAAGGAATGTTCAGCAGCAAAATTATTCCGATATAGAGTCCTAACACTATACCGATTATCCAGCGTACTGTCGTTTTCAGCGTTCTGATAGGCGGTTATTTTTTTAATTCAGCCAACAAAAATATGAAATAATACGTTATGGATACTACTTTTATCACTACTTTTGTAGCGTTTAAACGTAAATAAACACTATGAGTACAATAATCTTAGGAATTGAATCTTCATGTGATGACACTTCCGCAGCGGTTATCAAGGATGGCTACCTGCTGTCGAATGTCGTTGCCAGTCAGGCTGTTCACGAAGCTTATGGTGGGGTAGTGCCCGAACTGGCTTCGCGTGCGCATCAACAGAATATAGTGCCGGTGGTGCACGAGGCTTTGAAACGTGCCGGAGTTACCAAGGAAGAATTAAGTGCCGTGGCGTTTACGCGCGGTCCGGGGCTGATGGGGTCTTTGCTGGTGGGTGTGTCCTTTGCCAAAGGGTTCGCCCGTGCGTTGGGGATACCTATGATAGATGTCAATCACTTGACCGGACATGTATTAGCTCATTTTATTAAAGCGGAAGGTGAAGAAAACGTGCAGCCGGAATTTCCTTTCCTTTGCCTGCTGGTTTCCGGTGGTAACTCTCAGATTATTTTAGTAAAGGCCTACAACGACATGGAAATCCTGGGGCAGACAATTGATGATGCTGCAGGTGAAGCCATCGACAAATGCTCCAAAGTTATGGGGCTGGGCTATCCCGGCGGACCGATTATCGACCGGCTTGCCCGCCAGGGAAATCCTAAAGCCTTTACTTTCAGCAAACCGCATATTCCCGGACTGGATTACAGCTTCAGCGGCTTGAAGACTTCGTTTCTGTATTCCTTGCGCGACTGGATAAAGGATGACCCCGATTTCATCGAACATCACAAGACAGACCTGGCAGCGTCGCTGGAAGCTACTGTTGTCGATATTCTGATGGATAAGTTGCGTAAAGCGGCAAAACAGTACAAGATAAAGGATGTGGCCGTTGCAGGTGGTGTATCGGCAAACAATGGTCTGCGAAATTCATTCCGCGAACATGCTGAGAAGTATGGATGGAATATTTTCATTCCCAAGTTCAGCTATACAACGGATAATGCTGCGATGATTGCCATAACCGGATACTTCAAGTATTTGGATAAGGATTTCTGTCCGATGGAAGCGCCGGCTTATTCACGTGTCACTTTATAAGGAAAAAGTATATTGCATATATATAATAAGGTATGAAGACGGAAGAGAAGGTAGGGGAACTGCTGAAAGCAAAGAATTTCTCCCTTTCCACCGCTGAAAGTTGTACCGGTGGTGGAATAGCTGCCTTGATAACTTCGGTTCCGGGGAGCTCGGAGTATTTTAAAGGCGGAATTGTGGCGTATTCCAACGAAATAAAGGCGGATTTGCTCCATGTTTCTGTCGAGACGCTGGCGCAGTACGGTGCAGTGAGCAGGGAGACGGTTGTTGAAATGGTGAAAGGTGCGATGAAAACGTTGAAAACGGATTGCGCGGTTGCCACTTCGGGAATTGCCGGTCCCGGTGGCGGTACACCGGAGAAACCGGTAGGTACTGTGTGGATAGCGGCTGCCTGCAAAAACGAAATTGTAACCATGAAGCAGGAAGGTGATCGCGGAAGAGTGAAAAATGTACAGTCGGCTATTCAAAATGCGCTGTTTATGCTCTGTAGTATGCTGAAATGAGGAAAAAATGTTTTCGTACAACGAATTATTTTAGGAAAAACTTGTTTCGTAACGATAAAAGTGCTTACTTTGCGCTCTGTTTGAAATAAGTATAGATAAAAACTATAAAATAAAGATAGAAATGTCGAAGATTTGTCAAATTACCGGAAAGAAAGCCATGATTGGCAACAATGTTTCACACTCAAAGAGAAGAACAAAAAGAACCTTTGATTTGAACTTGTTTAACAAGAAATTCTATTATGTAGAACAGGACTGCTGGATCAGTCTGAGCATTTGCGCCAACGGTCTGCGCATTATTAACAAAAAAGGTTTGGATGCTGCTTTGAAGGATGCAGTAGCTAAGGGTTATTGTGATTGGAAAAGCATTAAAGTAATTGGCTAAAAGTAGAGGAGAATAACTGATTATGGCAAAGAAAGCAAAAGGTAACAGAGTACAGGTGATTCTGGAATGCACAGAACACAAGGATAGCGGTATGCCGGGAACTTCTCGTTATATTACAACGAAGAACAGAAAGAACACTACCGAGAGATTGGAGTTGAAGAAATACAACCCGATTCTGAAGAGAGTAACAGTACACAAGGAAATTAAATAATAATAGTATAACCCATGGCAAAGAAAACAGTAGCAAGTTTGCACGATGGTTCTAAGGAAGGTCGTGCTTATACGAAGGTTATCAAGATGGTTAAGTCTCCGAAGACCGGTGCTTACATCTTCGATGAGCAAATGGTTCCTAACGAAAAAGTACAGGACTTTTTCAAGAAATAAGATAAATGCAGTTGCTGCAAGGCACTGATTACTTATAAAGCTCCTCTCGCCGATATAGCGGCGGGGGGATTTTTTTTGCTATTAAATCGTTTCGGCTTTTATTATTTGTTAATTTTGTTATATCTTTGTGGCATAATGTATTGTACAAAAAAGTAGACTATGGGATTTTTTAGTTTTTTCTCAAAAGAAAAGAAGGAAACATTAGATAAAGGATTATCTAAAACAAAAGAGAGTGTGTTCGGGAAGATTGCCCGTGCTATAGCCGGTAAATCGAAAGTGGATGATGAGGTGCTGGATAATCTGGAAGAGGTGTTGATTACTTCGGATGTGGGCGTAGAAACTACGTTGAAGATTATAGAACGTATCGAGAAGCGTGCCGCAGACGAGAAATATATGAATGCGAAGGAGCTGAATGTGATTCTGCGCGATGAAATCGCTGCTTTGCTCACAGAGAACAACTCGGATGATGTGGACGACTTTGAAACTCCTGTTACGAAGAAGCCATACGTGATTATGGTAGTGGGAGTGAATGGTGTAGGAAAAACCACGACTATAGGCAAACTGGCTTATCAGTTTAAGAAAGCCGGCAAATCCGTTTATCTGGGTGCTGCCGATACTTTCCGTGCAGCGGCGGTGGAGCAGCTGGTTATCTGGGGAGAACGTGTGGGGGTTCCCGTCATTAAACAGAAAATGGGTGCTGACCCTGCTTCTGTGGCATTTGATACTTTGAGTTCAGCAGTAGCCAATAATGCCGATGTGGTGATTATAGATACCGCTGGACGTCTGCATAATAAAGTGGGTCTGATGAACGAGCTGACCAAAATTAAGAATGTAATGAAGAAGGTTGTGTCGGATGCTCCGAATGAGGTATTGCTTGTTTTGGACGGTTCCACCGGACAGAATGCATTTGAGCAGGCCAAGCAGTTTACTTTGGCAACGGAGGTTACGGCAATGGCTGTAACCAAGCTGGACGGAACGGCTAAAGGCGGCGTTGTAATCGGAATCTCCGACCAGTTTAAGATTCCGGTAAAGTACATCGGTCTGGGAGAAGGTATAGAGGACTTGCAGGTGTTCCGTAAAAAAGAGTTTGTCGATTCATTGTTCGGAGGGAATGCATGAAACGGAAAACTATTGATATCATAACATTAGGCTGCTCTAAAAATTTAGTGGACTCGGAGCATTTGATGCGCCAGCTGGAGGAAGCGGGCTTTCATGTGACGCATGATACCGAGCATCCGAAAGGAGAGATTGCCGTAATTAATACCTGTGGTTTCATCGGCGATGCAAAAGAGGAGTCCATCAATATGATTCTTGAATTTGCGCAGGCCAAGGAAGAAGGCGAGTTGGAGAAACTCTATGTTATGGGTTGCCTTTCGGAACGTTATCTGAAGGAACTGGCAATTGAAATTCCTCAGGTGGATAAATTTTATGGTAAGTTCAATTGGAAAGAGTTGCTGCAGGACTTGGGTAAGGCATACCATGATGAACTGCACATAGAGCGTACACTGACCACTCCTCAGCATTATGCCTATCTGAAAATATCGGAAGGATGCGACCGCAAATGTTCTTATTGTGCCATCCCTATTATTACGGGCCGACATGTGTCGCGTCCTATGGAAGAAATCCTGGACGAGGTGAAGTATCTTGTGGCCCGCGGAGTGAAAGAGTTTCAGGTTATTGCGCAGGAATTGACCTATTATGGCGTAGATTTATATAAGAGGCAGATGTTGCCCCAATTAATTGAAAAAATCTCAGAAATTCCAGGTGTGGAATGGATACGTTTGCATTATGCTTATCCGGCTCATTTCCCGATGGATTTATTCCGCGTAATGCGCGAGCGTCCCAATGTATGTAAATATATGGATATTGCCTTGCAGCATATCAGTGATAATATGTTGGAGAAAATGCGCCGTCATGTTACTAAAGAGGATACTTATCGGTTGATAGAAAAGTTTCGGGAAGAAGTGCCGGGAATTCATTTGCGTACTACGCTTATGGTGGGGCATCCAGGAGAAACGGAAGCTGACTTTGAAGAGTTGAAGGAGTTTGTCCGCAAGGTGCGCTTCGATAGAATGGGGGCATTTGCATATTCCGAGGAGGAAGGTACGTATGCCGCTGCCCATTACGAAGACAGCATTCCTCAAGAAGTAAAGCAAGCCCGGTTGGATGAATTGATGTCCATCCAGCAAGGTATTTCTGCCGAACTGAGCGCAGCAAAGGTAGGCAGGCAGATGAGAGTAATAATCGACCGTCTGGAAGGTGATTACTATATCGGACGTACGGAGTTCGATTCTCCCGAAGTAGACCCGGAAGTGCTGATTGAATGTGGTGATGAACCGTTGGAGATTGGTGGCTTTTATCAGGTAGAGATAATAAATTCCGATGATTTCGACCTTTTTGGACGGATTATTTAAATATTTCCTTTCGTACTTCTTGTGTATGTGGGGAAGATTTGCTAATATAGCACAGTAGTTCACAATTTTAAAGCTTGGATTTTGAATAACAAAGAATTTACTTCGGAATTGTCACGCAGGTTAGGGTATACTTTGAAGGATACTTCGGAGTTGGTTACTTCTTTACTGTCGGATATGACGCGGCAACTGGAAGAAGGGAATATGATTTCCATACAAGGTTTTGGAACATTCGAAGTGAAAAAGAAAGCGGAACGTATATCCGTAAATCCAACAACCAAACAGCGTATGCTGGTTCCGCCTAAACTGGTGTTAACTTATAAACCCAGTACTTTGCTAAAGGATAAGTTTAAGTGATCTTTCTTTTAAAATCTTCCATATTATGAATGAAAAACTAAACATACAGGATCTGATTGACTTGCTGGCTGAAAAGCATGGCATGAGCAAGAAGAATGCCGATAGTTTTGTGAAAGAGTTTTTCCAACTGATTGAAGAAGCGTTGGAAAAAGACAAGTATGTGAAGATTAAAGGCTTGGGCGCTTTTAAACTGATTGATGTGGAAAGCCGGGAGAGTGTAAATGTCAATACTGGGGAACGCTTTGAGATACAGGGCCATACCAAAGTCTCATTTACTCCGGAGCCTGCTCTGAAAGATATTATCAATAAGCCGTTTGCACATTTTGAAACAGTAGTGCTCAATGAAGGTACTGTTTTAGAAGATACCCCTGTAGATAGTGGCAGTGAGGAAGATGAAGATACGGAGCAGAAAGTGGAAGATGTTGTGCCGGAAGTGGTTGCCGGTAGTGCGGTTGAGACACCGGAGATTGCGGAGAAAATCGATAGTCCTGTCGAACCGGAACCTGTAGAAGAAGCCGTTGTTCCTGTGGAGACTGTGGCTTCGGAGGAAGTTAATGAAGAGAGGGTGGAGGTTATCAAAACTGCCGGCCCGGCTGAATCTTCCGCAATGAAATACTTCATTGCCATCGTGGCTCTTGTGGTATTGCTATGTGCAGGAACCGTCGCTTATTTGTATTATCCTGATTGGTTTGACGGATTATCGGCTGAATCACCTGTGGAGGAAACCGCTGACAATGAAGCTGGCAATGCGGCAGGTAATACGGTCTTGATGGATAGTGTCGGTGTTAAGGACAGTGTGGTGATTGCCGTAAAAGATACTGTGTCGAAGAAGCTGATTGCTGAGCCTGTAATAAAACAGCAGGAAGCACCGGTTGCCGTCAGACAGCCTTTGGTGCCAGCCGCTACATCTGCTTCCCAGCCGAAAAAAGAGAAGAAAGTTGAGTATGTACCCGATTCTACCAATTATACCATTGCAGGAACGCAGGCGACATACACGATAAAGCCGGGTGAGACATTGACCAGAGTGGCTCTTCGTTTTTATGGAACTAAAGCGTTATATCCATATATAGTAAAGCATAATCCGGACGTTATCAAAAAACCGGATAATGTACCTGCGGGCACAACAATAAAGATACCTAAATTAGTGAAGAAGCAGTAAAAAGATACTGCTTCTTTTTTGTTAAATACTCAGAGCTTGTTTAAATATTCTTGAAGAAGTATTTTCTTCAAGAATATTTGAGTTTCTTCCTGGTCTGTTTTCCTCTTTTTATCCGTTACATAGCCTGCTATGCTCTTAGTAAAAACAGAAAAATATTTTCAAAGAAGAACTCTTGAAAAGAATGCTGAACAAAATTAAACAGGCTCTAAACTCTATGAAAGTAGTTTAATCTAAAGGTTTCACATTGTTTTTTAATAAAAATTAGTTGCTATGGTTAATTTATTCCCGTACTTTTGGAAACGAATTATAATTACCGGTGTATGGCCGGGCGAAAACGAAAAATTAAACATTAAAATACATTGATTTATGGCTGAAACAATTGATATCCGCGAATTGAACGAGCGGATTGAAAGACAAAGTGCTTTCGTTACCAATCTTACTACGGGCATGGACCAGGTTATTGTAGGACAAAAGCACCTGGTAGAGTCGTTGTTAATCGGTTTGTTGTCTGACGGACATGTGTTGTTGGAAGGTGTGCCCGGTTTGGCAAAAACATTGGCTATCAAAACACTGGCTTCATTGATTGATGCACAATATAGCCGTATTCAGTTTACACCTGACTTGTTGCCGGCGGACGTTATCGGTACGATGGTTTACAGCCAGAAAGATGAAGCTTTTCAGGTAAAGAAAGGACCTGTATTTGCCAATTTTGTATTGGCCGATGAAATTAACCGTGCTCCGGCCAAGGTGCAAAGTGCTTTATTGGAAGCTATGCAGGAACGCCAGGTTACCATAGGTAAGGAAACATTCAGACTGCCTGAACCTTTTTTGGTGCTTGCAACTCAGAATCCTATCGAACAAGAGGGTACGTATCCGTTACCTGAAGCGCAGGTAGACCGTTTCATGCTGAAGGTAGTTATCGACTATCCTAAACTGGAAGAAGAAAAATTAATTATACGCCAGAATATAAACGGAGAAAGACTGAATGTAAAGCCTATTCTGAAAGCAGACGAGATTATCGAAGCGCGTAAGGTCGTACGTCAGGTATATTTGGATGAAAAGATTGAAAAATATATTGTCGATATTGTATTTGCAACCCGTTATCCGGAGAAGTATGATTTGAAAGAACTGAAAGATATGATCGGATTCGGCGGTTCCCCTCGTGCATCTATCAATCTGGCATTGGCGGCACGCAGTTATGCTTTCATCAAACGCCGTGGCTATGTTATCCCGGAAGATGTGCGCGCCGTGGCACATGATGTATTGCGCCACCGCATCGGTCTGACTTATGAAGCTGAAGCAAGTAATATGACTTCGGATGAAATCGTCAGCAAAATATTGAATAAGGTTGAAGTGCCCTAATGTAAACAATTTGTTTACTATTTATGTATTACTGAATGGAAACAACTGATTTATTAAAAAAAGTCCGTCAGATTGAGATAAAGACGCGCGGATTGTCCAATAATATTTTTGCGGGCCAGTATCATTCGGCTTTCAAAGGTAGAGGTATGGCTTTTTCCGAAGTGCGTGAATATCAGTTTGGTGACGATATACGCGACATAGACTGGAATGTAACGGCTCGTTTTCATAAACCCTTTGTGAAGGTGTTTGAAGAAGAACGTGAATTGACTGTAATGTTGCTGGTAGATGTTTCCGGTAGTCTGGAGTTCGGTACTGTGAAGCAGATGAAGAAAGATATGGTGACGGAAATAGCTGCTACATTGGCTTTTTCCGCCATTCAAAATAATGATAAAATCGGTGTCATCTTCTTTTCAGACCGGATAGAAAAGTTTATTCCACCCAAGAAGGGACGTAAACATATACTATATATCATTCGCGAATTGCTTGATTTCCGTCCGGAAAGTCGCCGGACCAATATCCGTCTCGGCTTGGAGTATCTTACGAATGTTATTAAGCGTCGTTGTACGGCTTTTGTCTTATCGGACTTCATCGACCAGGAGAGTTTTAAAAATGCCATGACTATTGCCAATCGGAAGCATGATGTTGTGGCTATTCAGGTATACGACCGCCGTGTAGAGGAGTTACCTGCTGTGGGGCTGATGAAAATAAAAGATGCGGAAACGGGTCACGAACAATGGATTGATACTTCTTCGCGTGCCGTACGGCGTGCTCATCGTGATTGGTGGGTGAATAAGCAGACGGAACTGAATGATACATTTACTAAGAGCAATGTAGATAATGTGTCAGTACGTACGGACCAGGATTATGTGAAAGCATTGATGAATTTATTTGCGAAAAGAAACTAATCGGAGAATGAAAAGATATTTATTTCTGATAACGCTGTTGACAGCATTGACGGGTAGGATAATAGCCCAGTCGGTGACAGTGGATGCTACAATTGATTCCTTGCAAATCCTTATCGGGGAGCAGGCCAAGATTAAGCTTCAGGTTTCATTGGACACTGATAAGCGCGCTATTCTTCCTGCCTATACTGATACTTTGGTGCGTGGAGTGGAAATTGTTGATATAGCCAAGCCCGATACACAGATGCTGAATGACGGCAGGCGCTCGTTGATAACTCAGGAGTACACCGTAACTTCCTTTGACTCGGCATTATATTATTTGCCCCCGATGGAGGTGCTTGTTGATAATAAGGCATATCGCTCCAAAGCTTTGGCATTGAAAGTGTATTCCATGCCGGTAGATACGTTGCATCCCGATCAGTTTTTTGGTCCTAAACCCGTAATGAAAGCACCTTTTGCATGGGAAGACTGGTATACGTCTATCGCTTGTGCTGTATTGTTTGTGCCGTTCCTGTTGCTGTTTATCTATCTTGTGAAACGTATTCGCGATAACAAACCGATAATTCGTAAGGTGAAGGTAGAACCGAAACTGCCGCCGCATCAGTTGGCTATGCAGGAAATAGAACGCATCAAAGGTGAGAAAGTATGGCAGAAAGGACAATCGAAGGAGTATTATACAGAATTAACAGATGCTATTCGTACTTATATAAAAGACCGTTTCGGTTTCAATGCATTGGAAATGACTTCCTCTGAAATCATTGATAAACTATTGGAAATGAATGATAAAAATGCAATATCGGATTTGCGTATCCTGTTCCAAACCGCGGATTTAGTGAAGTTTGCCAAACATAATCCACTGATGAATGAGAATGATGCAAATTTGATTAATGCGATTGACTTTATCAATGAAACAAAGGAAAAAGAAGATGAAAATGCCAAGCCGCAGCCTACTGAAATTACTATCATTGAAAAACGTTCCTTGCGTACCAAGATACTGCTTGGTGCAGGTATCGTTGCTTTAACGGCAGCACTTGCCGGTTCACTGATATATATAGGTTTGGAGCTGTATAACTATTTTGCCTGAAAGTAAAAGCAGGGAGATACGCTTCAATCATAAATCATAATTTGTAAAATTGTAAATATCATGGTTTTTGCCAATATTGAATATTTATTTTTGCTGCTGTTGCTTATACCTTATATAGTATGGTATATCATGAGGCGGAAGAATAGTGAAGCCACGCTTCAAATTTCAGACGCTCGTGTATATGCGCATGCTCCTAAGAGCTATAAGAATTACTTGCTGCATGCACCATTTGCATTGAGGATAATAGCTTTAGCTTTGATTATTATCGTTTTAGCCAGGCCGCAAACTACTGATAGCTGGCAGAATAGTGAAATAGAGGGTATTGATATAATGCTTGCCATAGACGTTTCCACCAGTATGTTGGCTGAAGATTTGAAGCCGAATCGCCTGGAAGCGGCCAAGGATGTGGCGGCAGAGTTTATCAATGGTCGTCCGAATGACAATGTCGGCATCACGCTATTCGCCGGAGAAAGTTTTACGCAATGTCCGTTGACGGTAGATCACACCGTGCTTTTGAATTTGATAAAGGACGTAAAATGTGGTCTTATTGAGGATGGCACGGCAGTGGGTATGGGTATTGCCAATGCGGTTACCCGGCTGAAAGACAGCAAAGCCAAATCGAAAGTGATTATTCTTTTAACAGACGGCACGAATAATAGAGGAGATATTTCTCCGTTGACGGCTGCCGAGATAGCTAAAAGTTTCGGTATCCGTGTTTATACTATCGGTGTAGGTACTAACGGTATGGCTCCATATCCTTATCCGGTAGGTGGAACTGTGCAGTATGTCAATATGCCGGTTGAGATTGACGAAAAGACCCTGACACAAATTGCCGGAACAACGGATGGTAATTATTTTCGCGCTACGAGCAATTCGAAGTTGAAAGAGGTATACGAGGAAATAGATAAGCTGGAGAAAACGAAACTGAACGTAAAAGAATACAGCAAGCGCCAGGAAGAGTATCGCTGGTTTGCACTGGCAGCTTTCTTATGTGTGCTGTTGGAAGTTCTGTTACGTAATTCAATATTGAAGAAGATACCGTAGTATACGCATCCTTTTTCTCAGGATATTGTATTTTGTACAAGTTTAGTAAATAGTAAATCGTAAAAATAATAAATAAAGAAATGTTTCGATTTGAAGAACCTGCATATTTGTACTTGTTGCTGTTGTTGCCCTTGTTAGCAGCCTTCTACTTGTATTCCAATTATCGGCGACGGAAGAATATCCGCAAATTCGGTGATCCGGAACTGATGGCACAGTTGATGCCGGATGTATCCAAGTATCGTCCGGATGTGAAGTTTTGGATGGTATTTGTTGCTATCGGTCTGTTTTCTGTATTGTTGGCGCGTCCACAGTTTGGTTCTAAACTGGAAACAGTGAAGCGTCAGGGAGTTGAAGTGATGATTGCATTGGATATTTCCAATTCGATGCTGGCACAAGACGTACAGCCCAGTCGTTTGCAGAAGGCAAAGAGACTTGTTGCGCAGTTGGTGGATAAAATGGAGAATGATAAAGTAGGTATGATTGTTTTTGCGGGTGATGCATTTACACAGCTTCCTATTACAAGCGATTATATATCAGCCAAGATGTTTTTGGAGTCTATAGATCCTTCATTGATTTCCAAACAAGGTACAGCAATTGGGGCAGCCATTAATTTGGCCTCCCGTAGTTTTACTCCGCAAGAGGGGGTAGGGCGTGCAGTGATTGTCATTACCGATGGTGAAAATCATGAAGGTGGTGCAGTGGAAGCTGCTAAAGATGCCGCAGAAAAAGGTATTCAAGTGAATGTTCTTGGTGTAGGTATGCCTGAGGGAGCTCCCATCCCGGCAGAAGGGACAAATGATTATCGTCGCGACCGTGACGGGAACGTGATTGTAACCCGTTTGAACGAACAGATGTGTCAGGAGATAGCTAAGGCGGGCAATGGTATCTATGTGCGTGTAGATAATACAAATGGCGCTCAAAAGGCGATTAGCCGGGAAATTAATAAAATGGCGAAAGCTGATGTGGAAACACAGGTATACACAGAGTTTAATGAGCAGTTCCAGGCTGTGGCATGGATTATTCTGTTGCTTTTGTTGGCAGAAATGCTGGTATTGGAGCGCAAGAACCCTCTGTTCCGTAATATTCATTTGTTTTCCAATAAGAAATGATGCGTATGTTACAGAAAAAATATATAAGCTTTTTTTTATTGCTGCTAATGGCAGCTACAGTTTCGGCTCAGAAAGCCGAACGTGATTTTATCCGTAAAGGGAACCGTTTTTTTAAAGATAGCGTGTATGTGGATGCGGAGGTAAATTATCGTAAAGCTTTGGAGACGAATCCTCAGTCTACAGTCTCTATGTTTAATTTGGGAAATACATTGGCTCAGCAGAATAAACTGCAAGAGGCTATGGAACAATATGTTGCCGCTACCAAGATAGAAAAGGACAAGAATGATTTAGCGCAAATCTATCATAATATGGGGGTGATTTTTCAATCACAGAAAGATTATGGCAAAGCGGTAGAAGCATATAAGCAGTCATTACGTAATAACCCGAAAGATGATGAAACACGTTATAATTTGGCCTTGGCGCAAAAGATGCTGAAAGACCAGCAGCAGAATCAGCAAAACCAGGACCAGAATAAACAGCAGCAACAGGACCAGCAGGAGGATAAAAAGGACCAAAATAAAGATCAACAGCAGAATAAAGACCAACAACAACCGCCGCAACCACAGAAAAAGGACAGTGAGATGTCTAAAGAGAATGCTGAGCAGCTTTTAAATTCTGTGATGCAAGATGAAAAAGATGTGCAGGATAAAGTAAAGAAACAGCAGGTTATTCAAGGTGGTCGTTTGGAAAAAGATTGGTAATAAATATAACAGGAAGTAATATATGAGAAAAATAATTGTCTTATGGATGGTGCTGATGATAGTCAGTTTGCGTGCTTTTGCAGATAGCAAGGTTTCGTTTACTGCATCTGCACCTGATGTTGTGGCAGTAGGTGATCAATTCAGGCTGTCATATACAGTGACCACACAGAAAGTGAGAGATTTCCGGGCTCCTTCTATAAAAGGTTTTGATGTACTGATGGGTCCCAGTCGTTCACAACAGAAGAATGTGCAAGTTATCAATGGGCAGACAACCTCTACAAGTAGCATAACATTTACTTATATATTGATGGCTACGGCTGAAGGTAGTTTTACTATACCCGGGGCTACTATAACGGCAGAGGGCAATCAGATGGTTTCCAATTCTGTGTACGTAAAAGTACTTCCTGCTGATAGAACAAATGGAGGGGCTTCCGGAAATAGTGGAAGACAAAGTGGCTCTGCAAGTCGTGCTTCATCAGGAACGTCAGTATCGAATAACGATTTGTTTATTACAGCTACTGCCAATAAGACGAACCTGTATGAGCAAGAGGCTCTCTTGTTAACATATAAGATATATACTTTAGTAGACTTGAGAGGTTTTGACAACGTGAAACTTCCCGATTTTAAAGGGTTTCATTCTCAGGAAGTCGAATTGCCTAATGACCGTAAATGGAGTCTTGAACACTATAAAGGAAGAAACTATCAGACGACCGTATACCGTCAATTTGTATTATTTCCGCAACAACCGGGAAAAATAACGATTGATGCGGCACGTTTTGATGCATCTATAGCCAAGGTTACTCATGTGGACGATCCTTTCGAAGCTTTCTTCAATGGTGGTTCTAATTACGTAGAAGTGAAGAAGACATTAATGACCCCTAAATTGGTTGTTGATGTAAAAGCTTTACCGGATGGTAAGCCTTCGGGATTTTCCGGAGGAGTGGGAGAATTCAGTATTTCTTCTTCTATAAATAGTACGAATGTTAAGACAAACGATGCTGTTACTGTGAGGCTTGTTATTTCGGGTACGGGTAATCTGAAATTAATCTCTACTCCGGAAGTTAAATTCCCAGAAGACTTTGAAGTCTATGACCCGAAGGTTGATAATAAGTTCCGTTTGACAAATGCCGGACTCTCCGGCAGTCAGGTGATTGAGTATCTTGCCATTCCCCGTAATGCGGGAACATATACGCTTCCTGCTGTAAAGTTCAGCTATTTCGATATTAAATCTCGTACATACAAGACTTTAACGACCGAGGAATACGAACTCCATGTAGAAAAGGGAAGTGGTAATGCAGCTCAGACTATTGCCAATTTTACTAATAAAGAAGATTTGAAAGTTTTGAATGAGGACATACGTTATATCAAGCAGAATAACGTAACTCTTTCCCAAAAAGGAGATTTCTTCTTCGGTTCTTTGGCTTATTGGCTGTTTTACATAGTGCCCGGCATTGCATTTGTCCTGTTCTTCATTGTTTATCGTAAACAGATTGCAGCCAATGCCAATGTTGCTAAAATGCGTACGAAGAAAGCAAATAAGGTTGCTGTGAAACGTATGAAGTTAGCGGGGAAATTGTTGGCAGATAACAAGAAAGATGCATTTTATGATGAAGTATTGAAAGCATTGTGGGGATATATTAGCGATAAATTGAGTATTCCGGTTTCACGTTTATCTAAAGATAATGTCGAGGGAGAGCTTCTCAATTACGGTGTTGATGATGCACTGATAAAAGATTTCCTTGATGCATTGAACAATTGTGAGTTTGCCCGTTTTGCTCCCGGAGATGATAATCAGGCTATGGATAAAGTTTATTCAGATTCTTTGGAAGTTATCAGTAAAATGGAAAACTCTATAAAACATTAAATTGGGAGGATGTATAATGATGAAGAAAGTAATATCCTTAGTATTTGGTCTACTGATAGGATTAGCTGTTTGGGCGCAAGGAACGGCAGATACTTCGGCTTCTGCCAAAGATTCTGTGTCTATAGGTTCGCATACGGAATTTTCTGCAACTAAATCAGCTGACAATGTTACGAAAGCACAAGGTGACAGTGCATATATGCGTAATGATTATGCTTCTGCCATTCAAATATATGAGAGCTTATTAAAAAAAGGTGAAGCTGCTGAAGTTTATTATAATTTGGGTAATAGCTATTATAAAGCAGACGATATAGCAAAGGCAATTTTAAATTATGAACGCGCTTTGTTATTGCAACCGGGTAATGCAGATATTCGCGCTAATTTGGAAATAGCACGTTCCAAGACGATAGATAAGGTAGTTTCTGTACCTGATATATTTTTTGTAGCTTGGATTAAGTCGTTGACAAATTGTTTAAGTGTAGATGCTTGGGCTAAATTAGGTATTGTGTTTTTTATTCTTTTGCTTATCTCGTTTTCCCTATTCTTTTTTTCCAAACAGATTATCTGGAAAAAAAGCGGGTTTATAGCGGGAATTCTATTTTTGGTATTTACTGTACTAAGTAATATTTTTGCTTCGGAGCAGAAAAGTGAATTACTGGATAGGAATGATGCAATAGTCTTGTCTCCCAGTGTTACAGTACGGAGTACTCCCAGTGAAAGTGGTACTGGTTTATTCGTTCTGCATGAAGGGCATAAAATTGAAATTAAAGATAATTCCATGCGCGAATGGAAAGAGATTCGCTTGGAAGATGGTAAGGTAGGGTGGATTCCTGCTTCTGCGATAGAAGTGATTTAAGAGTATCCATTGCTAAATATAGAAGCCCGTATGAAATAAAGGAAACTATTTCCTTTTACTTCATACGGGTTCTTTTTGTATTTATGAGAATGTTAAACATATAATGGAAAAATACAGATAAATAGTTTGTTTTATCTTTTTTTTTCCTTAAGTTTATAGCGTGATAAAGAAATAACAAAGTATTAACCATTAAATTTATGAATATGAGAACGATAACATTTAATGAACTCCGTAAGATTAAAGACTCATTACCTAGTGGTAGTATGCATAGAATAGCCGATGAACTTGGACTTAATGTTGACACTGTAAGAAATTTCTTTGGCGGTCATAACTTTAAGGAGGGTAAAAGTGTTGGAATTCACTTAGAACCCGGTCCGGATGGCGGTTTAGTAATGATTGATGATACTACCGTTCTTGATCGGGCTTTAAAAATTTTAGATGAAATGGCAGGTGAAACTGCTGAACCTGTTCAGGCTTAAGAAAAGAAAGTAAAGAAGGATCCCAATTGCTGAGAAACAATTGGGATTTCTTGTTTGTTTTGTAAATAAATATAATAGACGACTTATGGAAGATAAATTAGTAACATTAGCGATTCTTACGTATGCTAAAGCACAAATACTAAAGAATGTTCTCGAAAATGAAGGTATTGAGACTTACATTCATAATGTAAATCAAATACAGCCGGTTGTATCTTCCGGTGTGCGTGTTCGTATAAAAGAAAGCAACTTACCGCATGCTTTGAAAATTACGGAAAGCTCGGCATGGTTGTCCGAAGAAGTAGTGGGAGAGAAGATGCCCCAAATAGAGAAAGGCAGTAATAAGGTCTTGATTCCTGTCGATTTTTCAAGTTATTCATTGAAAGCATGTGAGTTCGGTTTTAATTTTGCAAAAAACATAGATGCTGAAGTAGTTTTGCTTCATGTATATTTTACACCTATCTATGCGACTTCATTGCCATACGGTGATGTTTTTAACTATCAGTTGAGTGATGAAGAGAATGTCCGGAATATATTGCAGAAAGTACATTCGGATTTGAATGCTTTGTCCGATAAAGTAAAAGCTAAAGTTACATCCGGAGAGTTTCCTGATATAAAATACACTTGCGTATTGAGAGAAGGCATTCCAGAAGAAGAGATATTACGCTATTCTAAAGAAAATCGTCCGAGAATTATCATCATGGGAACACGTGGTAAGAATCAGAAAGATATTGATTTGATTGGTAGTGTAACCGCTGAAGTTATCGAGCGTAGTCGCGTACCGGTTTTAGCCATTCCGGAGAATACACCGTTCAAAGAATTTAACGCTGTGAAACGTATTGCATTTATTACGAATTTTGACCAGCGCGACTTGATAGCTTTTGATTCATTAATTAATAGTTTAAAGCCATTTTGCTTCTCTGTTTCTTTAATACACTTAGCTGATGTAAAAGACACTTGGAATGAGATAAAGTTGGGTGGCATTAAAGAGTATTTCCAAAAACAGTATCCGCAATTGGAAATTCATTATGATGTAGTGAAGAATGATGACTTCCTTAATAGCTTGGATGAATATATTAAAACTAATCACATAGATATTATTACATTGACATCATATAAGCGAAATATATTTTCTCGTTTGTTTAATCCAGGAATTGCCAGAAAAATGATTTTCCATTCTGATACACCATTGCTGGTTATCTATGGGCGGCCTAATTGAAATGATAATTTTAATTTGTCTAGGTAAGGATGTGGGCTACCGCTAAATGCTGAATTAGTTTTAGTGGAGTCCACTTATTTTTTATCTTTTCATGGTTATACTATTACATGTCCCATTTCCTATGTTTGTGATGTAATATCAATAGTAAGTTTAATATATTTTAAGATTACAAACGTAAAGTTTTATATGTAATCCTGTAAAATCCGTCATAATAGACCATGAGATGAAGAATAGGGCGACCATTCAAAAGAATGTCGGCGCCATCAAACTGATATAACCGCACAACGGATAGATGTTGTAGGAAATCGAATATCTCGATAAGGTCATGAAAGGGGATAGGACACCATTTTATTGAGTAATTCATAGGCCTGTCATTTTTCGTATAATAGGACAAGAAGAAAGACGGCTGAAATCATTAATCAGCCGCCCTTCGGGAAAATGACTTGAGTTTCACTTAGAAATCCGGTCAAACAAAATTAAAACAGTAATAACAAGAATAATAACAGTATATAGCATAATATAATATTTTGGTACAAATATAACAATATATTACCAATTATGTACCGTACCATTAGAACCTTTAAAAGGCATACCCATCATTTGGAACCAATTAGACGGGCGAGAGCGACGAGTAATTTCCTCTAAGGTTTCCTCAATAATACGGACACGAGTACCATAAGTCTGCGAATTTAACCTATAATTATCACCTTGTATCATATTTTCAGTTTTTAAATTTTCCGTACGTTGAGTAACTTCCGAAGTACGCGCCATCGTTTCAGCTATCTTCTTAATTTCATGTTGAGCTTTAACGTTATTCAGATAACCGGCAGAACGCTTAAAGGCAATATCAGCAGCAGCCTGCGCAAGCTCTATCTTTTGTTGCTGTGGCAAGAAATCAAGTTGCTTTTGTCGAAATAGATTTTCAGTAACAGCTAACTGTGTACGTGCCTTACTTTCAGCAATATTCTGTTCATTTACGGCCATGTTCGATACTTTTAGATTGTTATCGAAATCAGCGATAAGCCTATCCAAAGCCAAGCGGGCTTCTTTCGTTTTGGCTTCTGTCTTCATTTGAAGTATCTGTGCCATAGCTTTTCCGGCAATATATTTACCCTCGATACGCAAGTTATCCGCTTGTGCTTCTTTTACCTTACGGTCGGGCATAGAAGATAGCACATCAATAGCGCGTCCAAGTCCGGCAGTAATACCGGAATAGTCAGCAGAATAGGGGGTAGCAGTAGGAGACGTAACACCTTGTCCGGATGGAGCGCCGCCGGAGGGGGCAGCACCGGAAGCACCGGACATTGTTTGAGCAGTTCCGGCAGAACCACCGTTCATCATCATGTAGGGATTAAGTCCGGCAGCTTCAAGGCGTTCACGTTGGGCAGAAGCCGAGTTATACTCGTTGTTCTTATTCCACATATCCGTTTGAAATTGCTGTTGATTTTCAACAAGTTTCCAAGAATTGTCTTTTGCATCATTGTAAAATTTCCATTGGTCACCAAGTTGTTGCTGGTACATTTCCTTATTGTACGCAATTTGTTTGTCAAACATTTTCTCATTGAATGCGTTGTTCATTTGTGCAATCTCTTTATTTGCAGCATTTTGCGCAACGGTTGTACCAGCACCGCCAATAAGTGACGCACCTGCACCGATTGCAGAACCAACAGCACCAGTCATTGCAGCAGCTCCCATAATTGTATGATTTTTTCGTTTAACATAAGATTTTTAATTTTTATTTGGGCGTCCGGGCGGGCTATCCGCTCAAACAAATTCGCTTCGCGAATACTCGCTCCTATCCCTGACGCGCTGCACTACGTTACGCTATGCATTCCGGCGTCATCCGAGATGACAGAGCGGTGTTCGCTCTCCCGAGCTCACGAGTTATAAATTTTTCCTTATCTCTCAAGATGTGCAAAGATAAAGTAGGGCTAAAATATCCGTTTATCAACCTGTACCAAAAATCGTTAAATATACGCGCGCGTAAACGCACACGCACATTTAACAATTTTTACTACAGAACGCCAAACGTATATTTTTTCCCTGCATTGCTTTTTTGCACGTCTCGAAAGAAAAGGAAAAAAATATATTTAGGGTTCTTGAGTCGGGTCTACCTCATACTTAGCAGGCTGTTCGGTCTGCTTTTCGACAGCGGCGGCCGCTATCATCTCATCTTGCGAACTCATCAGATATTGAGACCATGCCATAAGTTCAGAGGGTGACTGTATAAACCGTGATTTTACGAAACCGCAAAGTTGGTCATCACTCAATTTAGAACGCAATTCACGCATTTTAGGTTCATCCACTGAAAGGTTCTCAAAGTAAGATAGTAAACGGTCTTTACTCATACGGTCAAGGCGTTGTTGGTTGAACAACATACAAATATCAGAAGTAAGAGTAACAACTTCTTTGCCATTTACATCCAATCTATCAATGCAAAATTCATTAACGGGACTATTTTCAAGAAATTCACTTTGTCTTAAGTCCTTAGGAGACAAATTATAAGGTTTAACCTCTTCTTGATAAGGTTCCACACGTCGCTTTGTACACCACATAATAAAATATATTTATAAGTTAGTAAATATGTACGATTTTATACACTAATAAGGCAAACCGTCCGTATCAAGATTGCGGACTACCTTAATATCAAAGAAAGAACTACACAAAAAATTATCTGTAGATATCTCACTGTCAACAGCAACCGCAAATAAAGGATTTAAACAATTTGGATTAACCTTAAAGAATGTATAATTCATAGGAGCCACGGAAGGTTCAGGGCCAGAAAGAGAAGGACCTTTCAAAGTAGATAACTGATTACAAATCGAAGTATTACCATAAGAAATAACCCAATTTTTTAAAGTATCTCTAAAACCACCAACAGAAGAATCTACTGAAGTCTTATAATCAATATACCGAGGAGCATAACCCATTACCATAGAAGCAAAAGAAGTAAAATTAAGACCACCCTCATTTTTTAATGGGTTAATCATTTTAGCAAAAGGAACAGCTTCCATACCGACACGGTCAAATTCAGGAATAGCATAATCAGTAGAATTTACCTTTATAAATGCGCTTTCAACCAAATCAGCCGTATAGTCCAACATAGGCAGACAATGATAAATACACATAATAACACCATATTTAGCACCAGCATTAAAATTTATATAACCATTAGATACACCAGTTCCTTTGCCAGCTATATCGGCAGCATTATCACCTGTAATATTACTATTTACAACCTCATTAATATCAAGGCTTGAAGCAATACCACCAAGATAGGTGCACATCTCAGAAAGAGCATCACCAGCAGAAACACCCCAGTGTTTCTCTATCTGGTCTTTATAATCCTTGTTGCCGGACTGTGTAATTTCTTTCCATTTCTGCAAGAATTCAGCCTGACGAAGCGCAAGAATAGTAAAATCAGTAGGACTACCAGATTCAACATTAGAAGTTTGAACAACAGCAGATTCACCGTATTGCTGATGAGGAACTAAACCGTGAAATAAATCCTTTTGCCAATTACAATAGCGTAAATCAAACAAATTATAATTAGTTATAATATCAGATGAAGAATCACCATCAAGATAAGATTCTATGCTATTATTACCAGAACCGTCCATAAAATCAACATTAAAGGTAGACGGGGCAATACGTTCCCATTGACTATCACGATAATAATCTGAATAAATCTTTTGATAGGCAAGGAAACCAAAAATATTAAAATTTAGATTATTTAATAACGGATGTTCATCCCACGTAAATTGGTCGCCTTTAGCATAACGATAAAAATTACCATAACCAAGATATTCCATTAACTTAGCCGAGCAAAGCGCACGATTATAACCAAAATAATTTAATTCCTCGCCACTTTCATTAACATTAACAAGATACTTTGCAAGGCCAGAAGCAGTAATAGAAGGCATAGTACCAGACAAAACAAAATTATCTGTAGGATTCATAGACACAGAATGTTGCGGATTATCATACATTTGCGTCAACACTGTATTTGCCTTATTCCATAGTAAATCATAAGGGACAAAATAGAAATCGTAATATTCACGAATACGAGCGAATGCAGCCGTATTAATAGGTTGTGTACGAGTAAAAGACTTAAGATTAATTTTAAAACTATCACCAGGGAGTACCTCTTTCACCATAACGGGAAGAAGCTCGCCAGCTTTAGCAGTGAAATTTTTCTTGAACGAAAGGTCAAAACCATTTCGGGAAGTCTTGTTCCTAAGACTTTTTAAAGACATAATATTTGCCATAACAACACAATTAAAGGTTAATACTATTTATTTTCATCGATAAATATCTTATTTAAATCATTCAGTTTCTTATGCTTAATGCGGTCATTAAACAGTTTAGATACCTGTGTAGAGTATTGAGAATAAACAGGCGTCTTCTTAAACAATCTCATATCCATATAAAAATTATCATAGAAGTAGGGGTATATAGTGTTTTCCCATTCATCAGACAACAAATCACCGTCACCGTAGAAATCTTCATTTTCAAAGAATAACTTTTGAGAATCGAAGAAATCAGTAAGATGCATATAATCCAATTGACTATAAAAATCTTCAATAAGCCTAAGCTTACGCTTTTGCTCCGACAAGGTAGGTTTATCACAAACAGTATATAAGAAATGCTTAGAAAGGAGAAGTTCACCGTAAACACGATGGGCATACCTATCAAATTCGATACTATCCAACCTAAAATTAGTTACTTCCCAATCATAGAAATACTTACAAAGGTCATAAAGTTGTCGTTGGTCATACAAAGCACCACTATCGAACAAATCCAAACAATAAGATGACTTATTCAGATGGAAAAGATAAACAAAAGTCGCTACTTCTTTCGCCAGCGCGAACGTTGTTTCACAGGACGGGAATAGATGCCGCGCCGTATCATAGATTCGGTAGCTATAAGCACGTTCGTGTGTAGATTTATCAACATATCCTCTACATTTGGGGTAGAAGTAAGAGTAAGCCGACCGCCATACATCAAACTCCTTATATTTTCCATTGAGTACGAGGCTTCTTTTAATAAAGTCATGAGCGGTAAGCGCATATACTTTCGAGCGTTGACCTTGCAAAAAGCCTTGACCCAGCCTTTGAGAATGTAGGCAGAATGGACAGACGGAACGCATTTTAAGAACTTCGGGTAGATACACACTGCTGTTAACATAACTCGCAACGTATGATGAACACTTTCCTTCGGATACTTGAACGTCGATACGGCCAAAGGCCCATGCTTCAGATACAGCATCTGAACATATTTGTAAGACTTCTTTTGAGTTGAGGAATAATAAGAGATGATAATGCGGGCGGAAGTGTACGGGTCCGTATTCACCAACGGCATAATAACGCACTTTCTCTTTGGGCAATCGTTTAGTAACATAGTAACGTAATCTTTTTAAAAATAATTGTAAATCAGTTTTTCTAAGATAGGGGATAGAACCACATAGATTAAACTTCTGTTGAAGTAATTTTAATCGCGAAACCTCATAATCAAATTCACCAAGACTTTCACCCGTATCAAAATCTACCAAATCATAACGGCAAAATAAATCAGTATCAGGGACACCATTCACACACACAGGAGTAGCAACAGGAAGATAATTAGGAGCGTAGGTAAGAGTAATGAAAACGGTATACATAGAACTGTAACTCTCTAAATCGCACTGAAACGAGTAACGAGAATTTTTAGCAAGAACACAAGCTTTGCACTTTCCACAAGGAACAGTCATACACTCATGCGTATAAGGATTAACTATCCTTTTCGGATTAAGACAACTACAAAAGGGATTAAATAGCGCCATTACTTATAATCAACATCCACGTTTGTACTATCCACAGAGGTAGCTTGTGACTGTTCTGTAGATTGAGTACTGTTCATATTGTTTTTACTGATACTCATAGACATAGTGCATGAGACACAAAGCCATAAGGCGGCAATAGCTAATACCGCCTTGACTATAATTTCAATAGTTTTGTAAATTTTCTGATTGTCCATAACTGAAATATTTAAAGGTTAATAATCAAATGTTTCATAACTTAAAAAAGTCCAACCAAAAGCACAGGCATAAGCCTTAAAAACATTAGAGGCTTCAATAAGTGAACAATCCTTGAATGTTTTCACATGGAAACGGTCTTCAAAGTCCATATAATAAACTTTTATCATACGGAGCTGCTTTGAATACTGCTTTAAAAAAAAATGCGCCATAACGTTTGTAATTGGTTACGGCGCAAATGTAAAGTAAAAAAATGTAAATGGTGTAATATCAATATTATGTTTAATATATAACACCATAAACTAAAATAAACCTTTATCCTTCTCTAATTTGGAAGAAAATTATACCAAAGATAGCTTACATATTCAAGCTATCTTTGGTATAGTAGCAATTCAATTATTGCATCAATTTTTCTATTTCATCAAATTCAGGACCCATTTGTAAGTTATAATAAACTCTGTATAATCCATTTAGCCACAAATCTTTCTGTTCAGGTTTCAGTTCTCTTGCTTTTTCATAATTAGGTCTTGCCTTTTCATAGAAAACTTTCAGTGTAGCTTGGTCTTCTTTGTATTTTGGATTATTGACATCAGTAGTAGCTTTTTCAGAGAAATCCTGAGCTTGCAGGCAATAGATTAAGCCCAAGTTGGAATATGCTTCTGCATAGTTAGGATCTACTTCAATGGTTTTGTTGTAGAATTCAATGGCTTTTTCATAATCTTTCATGTTATGATAAAGGTATCCTTTTACGTACAAATAGAATGTGTTATTAGGATCTTTAGCCAACATATCATCTGCAAACTGCATTGCTTCGTCAAACTTATTATTATTGCTATAATAATCAATCAGATGTCCAAAGAAGAATGAATGTTCAGGATACTTTTGGATACCATCTTTTAAGGAAGAGATCCACTTGACAGTATCACCTTGAGCTTTCAATGCTGTAGAAATAAATTCCATAGCATATTTACCCACTTCTTTGTCCTCTTTTGCATAAGGTGCATATTTCAACACGCTTGGATAATCTTCCATTTTGGCTGCAGCTAAGCTTGCATAATAAGCAATTTGGGGCAATACAGTATCTGTTTGAAGCAGATTCTCCTTTTCAAACATAGGATTGATGGCAATGTCTACATAAGTTGCGAAGAAATCCAAAGCCTCTTTATTCTTATCTAAATTAAAGAACTGGATACCACCATTAATCAGGTTGGGACGCGCAGCTAATATAGCAGCACTGTTCGATCTTCTGAATTTATTTTTGATTTTACCTTTTTCGTTAGGAATCTGTGCAAGTTCATCGCATTTAAAGTAGTATTTGCACATATTCAGTGCGCTGTTATACACTTTAAGAGTATCATAAGGCTTTCTTAAATAAGCATTCTCCATTTCCTTTTCATTGATTCTCTTTTGAATAAAGCCGGCTACATCCCATGTTTCGGCGTTGTCTTTGGTTTCAGCATTGTTCAGAGCTTCATTGATGAGCTTCTCTGCTTGTGCAAAATCCGGTTTTACGTCGTTAGCGATGCTTTTTGCCTCTTTCACGCTCTTTTCCTGAGCGAAGGTAAAGCCTGCCGCAAGTAGTAAAACCATTGAAAATAATACTCTTTTCATGATTGTAGAAAATTTTAAATTAATATTGTGTCTATTCTTCATTTTCATTGTTTACTATATCGTTCTGAGTTTTTTCTGATGCATCGCTATCCTCTTCTGCAATGATATCCTCTTCGGTTTCCGAGGTAACTTTACATACGGAGCCAATTTCATCATTACGTTTTTCAAGATTAATCAGTCGTACTCCCTGCGTAGCACGTCCCATTATACGAACATCTGCTACTTTCAGACGGATGGTGATACCCGATTTATTGATAATCATTAAATCGTTCTCATCTGTTACAGACTTGATTGTTACCAGTTTACCGGTTTTATCGGTGATATTCATAGTTTTTACACCTTTACCGCCACGGTTCGTCTTACGATAATCCTCAATATCGGAACGCTTACCGTATCCTTGTTCTGACACAACCATGATTGTTTCAGTTTCAGGGTCTTTGATACAAATCATTCCGACAACTTCGTCTTGTCCGTCTTCATCAAGCGTCATGCCGCGTACACCGGTAGCTGTACGTCCCATTACGCGTACGGCACTTTCGTGGAAACGGATGGCACGTCCGTTACGATTGGCAATGATAATCTCATTGTCACCGTTAGTCATGCGCACTTCAATTACGCGGTCATCTTCGCGGATTGTAATGGCATTGACACCATTTTGGCGAGGACGGGAATATTGTTCGAGCAATGTTTTCTTAATGACGCCATTCTTTGTGCAGAACAGTACATAATGACTGTTAATGAAATCCTGGTCGTTCAGGTTCTTCACGCGCAGGTATGCATTTACGGCGTCATCAGAGTCTATATTCAACAGGTTCTGAATGGCGCGTCCCTTAGAATTTTTGGTTCCTTCGGGTATCTCATATACTTTCAGCCAATAGCACTTACCCTTTTGAGTGAAGAACATCATGGTATTGTGCATTGTTGCAGGATATATATGTTCTACAAAGTCCTCATCGCGTGTCTCTGTTCCCTTAGAACCTACCCCACCGCGGTTTTGGGCACGGAATTCGCTTAACGGCGTACGTTTGATATATCCCATATGAGAAATGGTAATAATCATTTCATCGTCTGCATAGAAATCTTCCGGGTTGAATTCTTCCGACGAATAAACTATTTCAGAGCGGCGTTCATCACCGTATTTAGTTTTAATCTCGATTAATTCATCTTTGATAACCTTGCGGCAGAGTTCGTCGTTAACAAGAATTTCTTCCAGATAAGCAATCTGCTTTTGGATTTCCTCATACTCGGCATGGAGTTGGTCCTGCATGAGTCCGGTTAACTGGCGCAGACGCATTTCTACGATGGCGCGCGATTGGATTTCAGTCAATTCAAAACGCTCCATCAAACCGCTGATTGCGTCATTCGGAGTTTTGGCGGCACGGATGATTTTGATTACCTCGTCAATATTGTCCGATGCGATAATCAAACCTTCTAAGATATGGGCACGTTCTTTAGCTTTACGCAAATCATATTGTGTACGGCGGATAACTACGTCGTGACGATGCTCTACGAAATACTTGATGAGGTCTTTCAGGTTCAGCAAGCGAGGACGTCCGTGTACCAATGCCACGTTGTTTACGCCGAAAGAAGTCTGCAACAATGTCATTTTGTAGAGCTTGTTCAGCACTACACTGGCGTTGGCATCGCGTTTTACGTCGATGACGATGCGCATACCTTCGCGGTCAGACTCGTCGTTGGCATTGGAAATGCCCTCTATCTTCTTTTCGTTGGCCAAATCGGCGATGGATTTGATTAATTCGGCCTTATTTACTCCGTAAGGGATTTCGGTTACAACGATTTTGTCATGCGTGGAAGATGTTTCAATCTCAGCCTTGGCGCGCATTACAACACGTCCGCGACCGGTCATGTAGGCTTCGCGCACACCGCTCATACCATATATATAACCGCCTGTCGGGAAGTCGGGAGCTTTGACGTAAGTCATCAAATCTTCGATGTCGATATCATTGTTGTCGATATATGCGACGCAGGCATCTATCACTTCGGACAGATTATGGGTCGGCATATTCGTAGCCATACCTACGGCGATACCGGAAGCACCGTTGACAAGAAGGTTCGGAATGCGGGTTGGCATTACGGTGGGTTCCAGCAACGAGTCGTCGAAGTTGGTTTGCATGTCTACAGTCTCCTTATCAAGATCCTGCATCATTTCTTCTCCAATCTTTTGCAAGCGGCATTCCGTGTAACGCATGGCAGCTGCGCTGTCACCGTCCACAGAACCGTAGTTGCCTTGTCCGTCTACAAGCATGTAGCGCATAGCCCACGGCTGTGCCATACGGACGAGAGCGCCATATACGGATGAGTCACCGTGCGGGTGATATTTTCCTAATACCTCACCGACAACTCTCGCAGATTTCTTATAGGGTTTATCCGACGTATTTCCCAGTCCCATCATACCGAAAAGAATTCTTCGGTGAACAGGTTTAAAACCATCTCTAACATCCGGAAGGGCACGTGAAACAATGACCGACATGGAGTAGTCAATGTACGAAGACTTCATTTCCTCCTCGATGTTAATCTTTATAATTCTGTCTTGTTCAAGCATTTAAAAAGATTATTAATTATACATTTGCGGGTTTGTGAAAAACCACGCTAAAGTACTGCTTTTTTACGATATACAAAAGTTTTCCCTCATAAACTTTGTTGCAGATTTCCATGCTTGAAACCCCGTTTGGATATATGGTTTTTCGTTTGATGTATAATCGGTTAAAAATAAGACAGATACAAGTACCAGAAAGATACCTCCCTTTGGTACTCAGTGTACCTTACTAAGGTACGAGCCGTACCAAGCTTAGGTATATGAAGTTTCTTAGGTTGGTACATCGAATACCAACCGTTGGTACGGATGAAATTCCCACGTATTATAATATAATGTGTAGGGCGAGCCGGAAAGATGTGATTTATGGCACGGGATTTGTATATTATTAATCCAGTTTATGGTATGCAATATAAAGAAATGCGTATCTTTGTCAGTCAAAACCTTTAATTAAGGAGATAAAAATTATATGAACAATCAATTTTCACAAAGAGTTTCTGATATTATAACTTATAGCAAGGAGGAAGCCAACCGACTGAGAAATAGATATATCGGCCCGGAGCATCTTCTGCTCGGCATGCTACGTGACGGTGGAGGAAAAGCTATCGAGATATTGATGAAACTCGATATAGACTTGAAGCAAGTAAAAAAGCGCATTGAAAGCTTCTTGAGAGATGCCGAAGACGATACCCTATTGCCCGATGCGGATGTGCCATTGTCGCCAATGGCCGCTAAGATATTGAAGATGTGCATTCTGGAAGCGCGCATTTTAAAGAGTGCAACAGCCGATGCCGAACATGTGTTGTTGGCTATACTGAAGGATGGCGACAACCTGGCTGCTACCGTTCTGGAAGAAAACCGGGTGAATTATCAAGCTGTATTTGAACAGCTTACAATGCAATCTACCAACCCGAATGCTGGTATGGGATTTCCGGAAGAAGAGGAAGAAGACGATGAAGACATGAATATGTCCCATCCCTCTCGCAATGCAGGACAGGGCGCGGCTTCTTCTGCACAGACTGCATCGAAGAAGTCTTCCAATGATACTCCGGTCCTGGATAATTTCGGTACGGACATGACCCGTGCGGCAGAAGAAGGCAAGCTCGATCCGGTTGTAGGGCGTGAGCGTGAGATAGAACGCTTGGCGCAGATATTGAGTCGTCGTAAGAAAAACAATCCGGTGCTGATTGGTGAGCCGGGTGTCGGCAAGTCGGCTATTGTAGAGGGATTGGCACTGCGTATCGTTCAAAAGAAAGTATCCCGTATCTTGTTTGACAAGCGAGTGGTAATGCTCGATATGGCCTCTGTTGTAGCCGGAACCAAATATCGCGGACAGTTTGAAGAGCGCATTCGTTCCATTATCAACGAGTTGCAGAAGAATCCGAACGTAATCTTGTTCATAGACGAGATTCATACTATTGTAGGCGCCGGTGCAGCTGCCGGTTCTATGGATGCAGCCAATATGTTGAAGCCGGCTTTGGCTCGCGGCGAAATACAATGTATCGGTGCTACCACGCTTGACGAATACAGAAAGAATATTGAGAAAGACGGTGCTTTGGAGCGTCGTTTTCAGAAAGTTATAGTAGAACCCACTACTCCGGAAGAAACGCTACAGATACTGAGAAACATAAAAGAGAAGTACGAAGACCACCATAACGTGAGCTATACGGACGAAGCGTTAGAGGCATGTGTCAAGTTGGCAGAGCGTTATATAACCGACCGTAACTTCCCGGATAAAGCCATTGATGCTTTGGACGAAGCCGGTTCGCGTGTGCATCTGACGAACATTAATGTTCCCAAAGAGATTGAAGAGCAGGAAAAGCTGATAGAAGACGCACGTGTTTTGAAGGCTGAAGCCGTAAAGTCGCAGAACTTTGAACTGGCTGCCAGTTATCGGGATAGAGAGAAAGAACTTTCCGCTCGCCTGGATGAAATGAAAGAGGAATGGGAAGCACGTCTCAAAGACGACCGTCAGCTTGTTGGAGAGGAAGAAATAGCCAATGTCATATCGATGATGTCCGGTATTCCGGTGCAACGTATGGCTCAGGCGGAAGGTCTTAAGCTTGCAGGTATGAAAGAAGATTTGCAGGCAAAAGTTGTGGCTCAGGATGCTGCGATAGAGAAACTTACCAAAGCCATCCTGCGCAGCCGTGTAGGCTTGAAAGACCCTAACCGCCCTATCGGAACGTTTATGTTTCTCGGTCCTACCGGCGTGGGTAAAACGCATTTGGCCAAGCAGTTGGCTAAATATATGTTTGGCTCCAGCGATGCGCTGATACGTATTGATATGAGCGAATATATGGAGAAATATACGGTGTCCCGTATGATTGGAGCGGCCCCGGGGTATGTCGGCTATGAGGAAGGCGGACAGTTGACAGAGAAGGTACGCCGGAAACCTTATTCCATAGTGCTGTTGGACGAAATTGAAAAAGCTCACCCGGATGTGTTCAATATCTTGTTGCAAGTGTTGGACGAGGGACGTCTTACTGACAATTATGGCAGAACGATTGACTTTAAGAATACAGTCATCATCATGCCCTCCAATATCGGTACCCGCCAGTTGAAAGAGTTCGGTCGTGGCGTAGGTTTTGCGGCACAGGCACGTACGGATGATAACGAGTACTCGCGCAGTGTGATTCAGAAAGCATTGAACAAGACCTTTGCTCCTGAGTTCCTGAACCGTCTGGATGAAATCATAACGTTTGACCAGCTTTCGCTGGATGCCATTACGAAGATTGTGGATATAGAGCTGAAAGGTTTGTATGAACGGATTGAAGCTATTGGCTATAAGATGGTTGTAGATGATGAAGCCAAGAGATTCCTTGCTGCCAAAGGCTACGATGTGCAGTTTGGCGCCCGTCCGTTGAAGCGTGCCATTCAGAATTATCTGGAAGACGGACTTTCGGAGCTGATTGTGTCTGCCGGATTACAGCCCGGTGATACGGTTAATGTTTCTGTCGATAAGGAAAAAGACGAGTTGAGTATAACCAAAGCTTAACAAGCCTTTATAATAAAACAGTCAAAATGTCAGTTCTTCGGGACTGGCATTTTTTTTGTGTTCAGTTTGCCAAAACAATAAAAATACAAATCTAAAAATATAAACTTAGTATGCAAAAAGGAAATATTGGGGTAACTACAGAGAATATCTTCCCCGTTATCAAAAAGTTTTTGTACAGTGACCATGAAATCTTCCTTCGTGAGTTAGTCTCTAATGCCGTCGATGCTACCCAGAAACTTAAAACACTGGCTTCTATCGGTGAGTTTAAGGGTGAACTCGGTGATTTGACCGTGCATGTGTCCTTAGGCAAGGATACGATTACCGTATCCGATCGTGGTATCGGCCTGACGGCAGAAGAAATAGATAAATACATCAATCAGATTGCATTCTCGGGAGCCAACGACTTCCTGGAGAAATATAAGAATGATGCCAATGCCATTATCGGTCATTTCGGACTTGGCTTTTACTCGGCTTTTATGGTTGCCAAGAAGGTCGAAATCATCACCAAATCCTATCAGGATGGTGCTAAAGCCGTGAAATGGACTTGCGACGGTAGTCCGGAGTTTACCATCGAAGATACGGACAAGGCAGAACGCGGTACGGATATCGTTCTTTATATAGACGACGATTGCAAGGAATTCCTTGAAGAAGCGCGCATCTCTTCTCTTTTGAAGAAGTATTGCAGCTTCCTCCCTATTCCCGTTGCATTCGGCAAGAAAAAAGAATGGAAAGACGGCAAGCAGGTTGAAACATCTGAAGATAACATCATTAATAACGCTAATCCGTTGTGGACGCTGAAGCCCAGCGAATTAAAAGACGAGGATTACAAGAAGTTCTATCGCGACCTCTATCCGATGTCCGATGAACCCTTGTTCTGGATACATCTGAACGTGGATTATCCGTTCCATCTTACTGGTATTCTGTACTTCCCGAAGGTAAAGAGCAATATAGAGTTGAACAAGAACAAAATCCAGCTTTATTGTAATCAGGTCTATGTAACGGACTCTGTAGAGGGTATTGTTCCGGACTTTCTGACATTGCTGCACGGTGTACTCGATTCGCCGGATATTCCGCTGAACGTGTCCCGTTCCTATTTGCAGAGTGACTCTAATGTGAAGAAAATCTCTACATATATTACGAAGAAAGTATCCGACCGCTTGCAATCCATATTCAAGAACGACCGTAAGCAATTTGAAGAGAAGTGGAACGATTTGAAAATCTTCATTAACTACGGAATGCTCACACAAGAGGATTTCTATGATAGAGCAAAGGATTTCGCCCTTCTTTCCGATACGGACGACAAGTATTATACCTTCGAAGAGTATAAGACCTTGATAAAGGATAGCCAGACGGATAAGGATGGCAATCTGATTTATCTGTATGCCAACAACAAAGATGAGCAATACAGCTATATCGAGGCTGCCAAGAATAAGGGATATAATGTGCTGTTGATGGGCGGCCAGCTTGATGTTGCCATGGTAAGCATGCTGGAGCAAAAGTTCGAGAAAGTGCGTTTTACCCGTGTAGACAGTGATGTCGTTGACAATCTGATAGTGAAGGAAGACAAGGCGAAAGATGTCTTGGAAGCCGATAAACAGGAGGTTCTCTCTGTTATCTTCAAGAGCCAGTTGCCGCAGATAGAAAAAACAGAGTTCAATGTAATGGCTCAAGCCTTGGGTGAAAATGCTTCACCGGTCATGATTACTCAAAGCGAGTACATGCGTCGTATGAAAGAAATGGCTAATATCCAGGCAGGAATGAGTTTCTATGGCGAAATGCCGGACATGTTCAACCTGGTATTGAATGCCGACCATAAACTGGTAAAGGAGATTCTGGCTGATGAAGACAAGGAATGTGCGGCTGCCGTTGCTCCGATTCAAAAAGAAATGGACGATGTAAATACTCGTCGTAATGAATTGAAAAAGAAGCAGGAGGGCAAGAAAGACGAGGACATTCCTACAGCCGAAAAGGATGAGGTAAATGATTTGGATAAGAAGTGGGAAGATTTGAAAAACCGGAAAAATGGATTGTTTGCCAACTATGCCGCTCAGAATAAGGTTGTCCGTCAACTTATTGATTTGGCATTGCTCCAAAATGGTATGTTGAAAGGTGAAGCTTTGAATAATTTTGTAAAGAGAAGCATCGATTTGATTAAATAAGCCCCTTTAGATTTCTATTATAACAGGGCATTGCAGCTAATATGAGTTGTAATGCCCTTTTTTTGTCTGTTTTTTCGTAATAGGTCTGTTTTTTTTCGTTGGATACGAGGTTTTTGGAAACAATTGTCTATATTTGAGCATTGAATAAATTAGTATATTTCACTCGAAACCGTATTCATGAAAAGATTTTTTTTGTTTTTGTCAGCCTGTTTATTGCTTCTGCCGTTTGTGCAAGCTCAGAAAGTAGGACTTGTTTTGAGTGGCGGAGGTGCGAAAGGCATGACCCATATCGGTATCATTCGCGCTTTGGAGGAAAACAATATTCCTATCGACTACATTACAGGTACTTCTATGGGAGCTATCATAGGTTCACTCTATGCTATGGGGTACTCTCCCGATGATATGGAGGCTTTATTGCGTTCCGAAGACTTCAAACGCTGGTATTCAGGACAGGTAGAACCCGAATACGGGTATTATTTCAAACAGAACCGGCCGACCCCGGAGTTTTTCAATATCCGTTTCTCCTTTAAGGACTCGCTGCATATCAAGCCTCAGATACTTCCTACAAGCATGGTAAATCCCATTCAGATGAATCTGGTCTTTGTGGAGCTATTTGCACGGGCTCCCCCGTCATGCGGCGCCGATTTTAACCGCCTGTTTGTGCCTTTCCGGTGTATTGCCTCCGATGTATATAACAAGAAACCGTTGATTATGCGTAGAGGAGATTTGGGAGATGCGGTACGCGCTTCCATGAGTTTTCCGTTTGTTTTCAAACCGATAGAGATTGATAGCGTTTTAGCTTATGACGGTGGAATTTATAATAATTTCCCCACAGATATTATGCGTGAGGACTTTAAACCGGAAGTCATCATAGGTAGCGTGGTAGCCGCCAACCCCGGTAAGCCGAAAGAGAATGATTTGATGAGCCAGCTTGAAAATATGATTATGCAGAAGACGGATTATACTCTTCCGGATTCTTTAGGCATTATTATGACATTCAAGTATGACGATATAAGCCTTTTGGACTTTGACCGTTTGCAGGAGTTGCACGATATCGGCTATAACCGGACTATCAGTTTAATGGATTCTATAAAAGGCCGTATTCATCGGAGGGTAAGTGCGGAAAATGTTCGTTTAAGGCGGTTGGTCTACCGCAGTAATTTGCCTCAATTCCGCTTTAGGGACATCTATATAGAGGGCGCCAATCCACAACAGCAGGCGTATATCAAAAAAGAATTTCATGACGAAGACCATGAGGTGTTTACATATGAAGATTTGAAACGTGGATATTTCCGTTTGCTGTCTGATAATATGATATCGGAGATTATACCTCATGCTGTATATGACTCTGAAAACGACTTGTATTCGCTGCATCTGAAAGTGAAAATGGAAGATAATTTTTCTGTAAGGATGGGTGGAAGTGTATCGACAACCAGCTCTAATCAGATTTATTTGGGATTGGGTTATCAGGACTTGAATTATTATTCCAAAGAAATAACCCTTGACGGCCAGATTGGCAAGGTATATAATAATGCGCAGCTTATGGCCAAGATAGACCTTCCTACCCGTATTCCAACCTCTTACCGCCTTATTGCTTCTTTAAGTACGTTCGATTATTATAAAAAGGACAAACTCTTTTCTAAGAATGATAAACCCTCTTTTAACTCTAAAGATGAACGTTTTGTCAAGCTGATGGTAGCCTTGCCTTTTTTGGCCAATAAACGGGCGGAAATAAGCATCGGATATGGGAAACTTCAAGACAATTACTTTCAGTCCAGCGTGATTAATTTTGACAAGGACCGTTCGGACAGGAGTACCTACAACCTTTTGGGAGGGGCTATCGGCTTTTATGGGAGTACGCTGAATGCACGACAGTATGCCACTAAAGGGTATTTTGAAAAACTGGTGGCACAGGTCTTTAGCGGAAAGGAGAAATTTGTACCGGGAAATCCGACGGAAACGAGTGTTACGACTAAAGAAAGGCAATCTTGGCTGCAAATTTCTTATATGAAATATGCCTATCATACTATGAGTCCCAAATTTACTTTGGGATGGATGGCAGAGATGCTGTATTCATCGAAGAACTTTTCGGAGAATTATACGGCAACCATGTTGCAGGCGGCAGATTTTTCTCCTACTCCTCATAGTAAGCTGATGTATAATGAAGCATTCCGGGCCAACCAATTCTTGGCAGCGGGTATCAAGCCTATTTTTGTTTTCAATGATATGTTCCAATTCCGTTCTGAATTTTATGGTTTCGTACCGATATTTCCTATTAAAAAGAATGCATTGAACAAAGCTTATTATGGAAAAGCGTTTTCGCGCTTTGAATATATAGGAGAAATTTCTGTAATATGCCAATTGCCCTTTGGAGCAATATCTGCATATGTAAATCATTATAGCTCACCGAAAAAGGAGTGGAATGTGGGGTTGACACTCGGCTGGCAGCTGTTTAATTATCGATTCATTGAGTAATTTTTTTCAAAAAAAGTTTGCGTATCTCTTGCTAATTCAAAAAAAGTACGTATCTTTGCACCCGTAAAACAAACAAGGCCGCGTAGCTCAACTGAATAGAGTAGCTGACTACGGATCAGCCGGTTACAGGTTTGAATCCTGTCGCGGTCACAAATTGTTAATAATAAAGGTCGCGTAGCTCAACTGAATAGAGTAGCTGACTACGGATCAGCCGGTTACAGGTTTGAATCCTGTCGCGATCACAGAGGTCCTCTACAAGGTATTTGTAGAGGATTTTTGTTTTTTTGCACAGAAACTTCGGGTCAGTTTGAAAACTTGGGGTCAACGTAAAAACCTGAGGGATTCATAGCTTATGCATAAATTTTCGCCAATC
>ERZ780037.33-NODE-33-length-62319-cov-12.1059_pt1 | contig 62319 bp, 38 predicted proteins | sample MGYA00511854_ERZ780037 | MGnify/ENA primary metagenome ERZ780037 (study PRJEB29588, sample SAMEA2148063) | human gut metagenome | biome: human gut; feature: human-associated habitat; material: faeces | place: Denmark | collected 2008/2010 ... | reverse complement strand
CAATGAAGAGGAACTTCGTACAAGTATGTAGGAACTAAGGCAGAAGACTAACCTAGATGAATATTTCATATACTGTCTTGATATACTCAAAAAGGAAATCCGCCTGTCTCTTATGGTCATTCGCAAAATGCAGGCGGAATAATGGAACATATATGTTCAGTCTATAGGACTATTATTTCCACAACGGTTCTTCTTGTCAGCTCGTAGGTAAACCAAACCTTGATGTCTATCATCGGAAAATCTGCCAATTACTGTTGCAAGTAACCTTTCATATTCTCTTTTGAAGTGCAGGATGGACTCCTCCTTTGAACTTTTCAGTTCCTTGTCAACCAATGTCATGGTTCGGTTGAAATTGTCAGCATTTACAAACAAACTCCCATCTGTTATCCAGAAAATATTGCCAATTTCCTCGTCACGATGTTTGTCAATGCGCTGTGCAAGGCAATCTCTACTTTCTCTATATCGTTAAAGAGAAACAATCGCAATTTCTTATCGAAACGGTATGGGGTAATAGCCAATGTTTCGGATATAATGCTCCGTCCGTTGGGAGTTCCTAACGTCCCAACTTCTGTTTTTCAGCAGGGTGGCAATCTCAATGGGGTATGTATAGACCTTGTCAGATTAAATGCCCATAGGGTATAAAAATAAAACGCCCCCCAGATTTGAGCATCATTGAGAGGCTTTGGGAGGTCTAATGTTGTAAAAATACAACAACTATTTCATTCCGACAAATTTTTGCGGATGTTTCTGTTCCATGGTCTGTCGTTACCAGTTTCCATTGGAGCTGGATTTTCCTGCTTTAGGGTCGGCAAAATAAGACAAAGTGCAAATTGCCAAGTGACATTGCATTCGGATGGCGGAAGCAGAACCGATTCGGCCGCTTCCATGTCCACGTTTGGTTTATTATGCAGGTCGCTTTATTCCAAATCGGTCATTAGAAAAATCCGCTTTCCATTTGCGCAAAAAATATTGTTTTTAGGGAAATAATTAAGCAGTAGAATAAAAGACTGGGGTTCCGTATCATTCCGGTATGCTATTTTATAGAAGAACTTGGAGTGGCTCTTGAGGATATTTGCATCATTTCTCTGTTTACGTTTTACAAGCTCCAGTTCAATGGAACCAAAATCTATGGATTTCTCGGATAATCTTATTTCTATGTTTGCTCCAGGAGGATAGATTACATCAATGTCTATGGACATATGATGGACAGACCTGCCTATTGTCAGCATTAAGAATGTGCCTTGAAAATCAGAGGGATTCTGCTTTGACCGGCATCTCAAGCAATGACAATGCACGGATGACTTTTTCAATCAGCTTCTTGTCATTGTAATGCTGTACAGTGACCATTTGGTCAATCCATTCTTTCGTAAAACATTTTTTTATCGTTGCAAATTCAAGTTATTCAGTATGGACAATAATTCTTCTTTGACTTTTCTTCTGCTGGAATATCTGAAAAGTCGGCTACGATTAACGGAATACATTTTGAAGGCATTCTCTATGAAACGTTCGCTTTCACTCCCTTGTAGATAGAAGAAATCAGAATCTCTCAGAATATCAACCAGAAGCTTTTCCAATGTGGGCATTGGAATGCCGGATACTTCCTGCAACGGAGCTTCTGAAACAAGGTTCTTCACGAAGATGGTCCTGCTATCCATATCCATAGCGATATACTATATCTTTAGTGGGACGCAGAAAAACCGGTCGGCCTTCGCCTTTCAGAAAATCAAAAATGGTTTCGGCTGAATCCCTCTTCGTTTCCACATAAATTATGCGGTTGGATGAAAGATGGTGTTGCAGTGGTGAAATGATTTCACCTTGGTAGATACAAAACTTGGCAAACGGGAAATTGGACTGCAACAGATTGAATACCTCTATTATATCGTCTGCAGGTTGGGGCGAGAATATCGGTTTCGTCACTTTGGCATACATTCCTCGTCCGGTTCTGATAAGTACGTTGCTGTTTACGAGTTTAAACAAATGCCACAGCAGGGAAGATCTGTTGATGTCCATGCTTTTGCAGAGACACTCAGACAAATCTTCTATATTAAAGTCATGATGCTTTTCGGCAAAATTTAGTATGGCTGATGTTATTTCGTTACTCATATCTGTTATTAAGTCGTAAATGTAACAAATTATCGGCACAAATTTGAAATAGTGCCGATAATTTGCGGATTATGTATCGCAATAATATGATTGAATGATGTTCTTTCAGTTTGATCCTGTTCTTCAAGATTTATCCACAAGGGCTTTTTCCCTCTTTTCTCATTATCGAATATATGACAAAGCGTATAATCGTCAAGCGACATTGTATCCGGATGGCGGAGACAGAAGCATTTAGCCGGTTTCCCGTCTGCGCTTGGTTTATTAACAGGGCAGCCTTGCATAGTCAGTGGTAGAGGGCGATATTTGCTGTCAGAAATGAAATAATGATTTTATGAACTGGAGAGTTTAGGAAACTATTCTTAAGCGTTTTAACGCAAATTTTATGGATATGAAGGATGAGGAAGGAATAAAATAGGGTTAAATTATTACAGTAAATTATGTGATACTGCTATAGTTCATTCTAGCTAGTATGTAAAGTTAGTGTTTTCTAAAGATGTATTATTAACTCTATGTATACCGGCTGTTTTGCTCGCTAAAAGACAATATATTTTTCTCGGAACAGATGGAAAAAGGGACGATGTAATATGTGTTATAAACTTATAAAATATTGATAATCAGGTATGGCTTTGGCAATTTTTCATACTGGAGGACAAACGAGGGACAAAAAATGGAGACAATCTGCAAAGAAAACACTAATACAATTTCATTTCTGCTGATTTATGGTTTTGGAGCAATATGTCCCTTTGTCCTTCGTGATTTAGAATTCTATATTTTCTCTTTGTCCCTTTTTTTTCTTCAGCATATGGATTAAGTTTAGTTTGTTTTTTGTATATCTAATCATATCTATCAAAGTTCTAAACCAAACTATCTGCTTGCCAAAAAAGACAGAGGCTTTTCTTTTGGTAGGTAATCTATTTAAAGATTAATAGTATACTAGAAACAATGTGATAAATATATTTGTAGCTTGTTCGTTTATAGTTCAAGTCTCAAAGCGGTACTTCCAAATTAGTAATATTAGTAACTAGTTTCCTTAATGAACTTAGTGAAAATTCTTTGTATATTATACCTGCTCTATTTTAATTATAAATTAAAGTAGAGCAAAAATTATAATGATAATTATTTTTCATACGAAATATGATAAGAATTTTGTTACAATGTCTGTGTTGAACATATTAAACGATATAATTACGTGCTTATATTTGAGAAAAATCCTCAAATATAAACATTATATGATTTTATTTTGTACCTTTGTACTCGAAAATAGTTATGAAAAATAATTGAAACACTTAAAAGTCAGATATATGTTACTTGAATTTACAGTTGAGAATTACAGGTCGTTTTATAGGAAAAAGACCTTAGTATTGGAGGCCGATAAAGCTTTGAAAGAATGTACTGAAACGAACTTGTTTGACTGCAATAAATATACTCTGCTTCGTTCGCTTGCGCTGTATGGTGCCAATTCAAGTGGGAAATCCAATCTTGTCAGTGCGATGCACGCAATGGCGAGTTGCGTGTTGTTGTCGGTGAAGTTAAATGACAATGAGCAATTGGAATATGACCCATTTCTTCTTTTGAAGGACAATCACCATCCCTCTATGTTTGAGATTATATTTTTGAAAGGAGAGTATTGTTACAGATATGGATTCAGGTATAATCTGGAGCGTATCGTTGAAGAATGGTTATTCCGGAAAACAACACCTCGTTCTAAAGAGCAGATGATGTTCGTAAGAAACGAAGATGGGATTTGTGTAGATGAGAATAATTTCCCGGAAGGAGTCGGATATGAAGAAAAGACCAATGACAACCGTTTGTTCCTGTCATTATGCCAACAGTTAGGCGGTGAAATATCTCGTCAGGTTATTTCTTGGTTTCAATCGGACTTTAATGTGATTTCTGGATTGAATAATCAACAATATAGAGCATATTCAAAATTATTTTTTCACAAAAAAGAATCTTTGAGTGTTGATGCTCTCAACTTCTTCCAGAAATTGAGACTTGGATTTAACAACATTCTTACTCATGAGGAAGAACCCAATATTCCTCAGGACTTGCCTATGGAATTACGAGCACTCTTCCAAAGAGAAACGCAAGGCAAGAAGAGTATTGAGTTGGATTCTATACATAACGTATATTCAGATAAAGGTAATATAGTAGGTACAATTAACTTCTCGTTTGAAGATAGGGAATCTTCCGGTACAAATAAGTTATTTGATCTTTCGGGACCGATATTCGAAACGCTTTATTCTGGGAGCGTGCTTGTCATCGATGAGCTGGATGCAAAAATGCACCCTCTGATTTCTCAGTATATTATTGAATTATTCAATAATCCGGAAACAAATCCAAAGAATGCCCAATTGATATTCACTACTCACGATACGCACTTACTTTCTCAGAAAATTTTAAGACGAGACCAGATATGGTTCACGGAGAAAGATTCTAAAGAGCAGACGGATTTGTATAGTCTGATTGATATCGTGCTCCCAGACGGGACCAAACCTCGTAATGATGCAAATTATGAGAAAAACTATATCGCCGGTCGTTATGGTGCCATTCCTTATATATTGAATGATTAATAATGTAAGGCTATGGCAGCAAAGAGAATAAAGATAGATAATGCTTCTTCAAAATTTAGGAGGCAATCGCAAAAGAGAGAACAGAAAGTCATACGTTGCTCTGTGTTAATTGTGTGCGAAGGGACAAAGACTGAACCTAATTACTTTGAAGCTTTTGCCGAAAAGCAACAGGGGGTAATTGTATATGACGTCGAGGTTAAAGGGCTTGGGCGTGGAACAAAAGATGTTGTGGAGAAGGCCATTGATCTTAAAAATAAGAATAACTATGACCGTGTTTGGGCTGTTTTCGATAGGGATGAATTTCCTGCAAAGGATTTCAACGAAGCCATTGCGATGGGACAAAAAAATAGCATTGAGGTAGCCTGGAGTAATGAAGCATTCGAATTGTGGTATCTATATCATTTTCAGAATGTAATAACAGGAGTGTCTCGAAAGGATTATGAAGAGAAGATTTCAACAGCTGTAAATGCTTCTCCGAAATATAAATCGAAGAAAAAGTACAGATACGCCAAGAAAGATCCTAACAATTATAAGATAATGACTACTTACGGCTCAATGGAGTCCGCCTTGCGGTATGCGGAAGCGAAGCATTTAGAATATGCAGATTCACGTTATGCAAATCAAAATCCTTGCACTACGATTTATCAGCTTGTACGGCAATTGTTGGGACGAGATGAGAAACTGAATGCTGAACTGATCGCAAGGATTGGGGAAAATGAATTATAGAACTTCAATGATTCAATGGTGGTGTTTTGTGTGTAAAGATAAATAACACCTTAAAAGTGTTTGAATGTAATATTTAAGACACTGATGGATTTTAAACAAAATAATTTCGAATAACATTTATGCAAGTAGAAGAAATAACACAAATATTACGAGAGTCACCAAGCGTACGACTCATAAAATCAAGAAGTGTGGATTTCTTCTTGTCTTTTGTCATTGAAGCGTTTGAAGGACAGGCGGCTATAATGCAGGAACGCTTGCACATGCTACTGGAGAACCGACTGGATGAGCAGGAAAATACGTTGGTGGAGGATGATTCTGAAATGACGAGACTAGTAGAGTCTAACGAACAGAAAGCGAAACGGCTCATCAAAGACTGGACAGACAAGGGATTCTTGACCAATTATCAGAACGAAGAGGGAGAGGTGATATACGAGATTTCGTCACACACAAGCAAATTGATAGATTGGGTGGTGAGCTTGAAAAAAGAAGATTACATCGGTACTGAATCAAAGTTCAAGACACTGTTTTCCCAACTGAAGGAATTGGTGGAATACTCGAACGAGGACCGTGAGAAGCGACTAGAATTGCTTCGGACCAAAAAAATGGAGATAGAGCATCAGATTCAGCGGCTGGAGATGGGCGAAGAGGTCGAGGTTTACGAGGACTACCAGATAGAACCACGATACAACAGTTTGAACAAACTGGCGAAGGAACTGCTGAGCGATTTCAAAGAGGTGGATGACAACTTTAAGGGGATTATCAAAGAGATATACGAACGTCAGACAGAAAATGCAGAGAAGAAAGCTTTGTTGAACTACATCTTTGATGCATATGGCGAACTAAAACAATCGCAACAAGGCAAAAGTTTCTATGCATTTTGGGAGTTTCTGCTCTCGGCCGATCTGCAGAAAGAATGGGACGAGTTGACTGGTGCACTCTACAAAACGCTGGAAAATAGAGGCATTGATGCACATGACATGTTTCTCAAGGAAATGAAAAAGCATCTGTTTGACGCTGGTGAGAAGGTTGCGAAAACCAACGACCGCATGAGCGAGAAACTGAGTCGAATCATTCGCCAGAACGGACATATGAATGCTGAGGCGACAAAGCAAGTAATCAACGATATAAAGAAACTACTCATCGAAGCCAGCAGACGGAAAGAAAAGCCAGATGCTTCGCTTGAATACGAAACCATTGACATCAATCTGCCGCTGGAGCGCCCTCTTACCCTCACACCTGTAAAAGAAACTGTGTATAAGGATAAGCCTGACATAGCCGGACTGAGCCTGGCTGATTTGGAGAGTATTGATAAACTCTACAATCCGTATCACATCGACCGAAAGGTGCTGAGAGACCGCATCAACGAGGTGTTGAACGACAGACAGCAGACGACCCTGGCAGAGGTGATAGAGCGGAACGAAGGCGTGGAGAAAGGTCTGTCGGAAGTGTTTGGATACATTGGCGTGCTGAAGGAATATAAGACGGTGGTAAGCGAAGAACGCCAGCAACATATTATTTTTACAGAAAATAAAACCATATCAATTCCCGAAATTATAATAACAAGATGAACGCAGCAAATATACAACCATACAGCAGGGCTGTAGTGAAACTGTTGAAAGGCATCGTAGAGAAAGACGATGTAGTTTGGAATGATTTACTCGACTACCAAAGCGAGATTCAGGACTATATCAGTGTGATGGGACTGGAACTCATCGTGAAAAAGGATGAAGGTTTTGCCTTTGTCAAGCAAATGAAATTGGACGAAGACAAAACATTGAACATGGTGTCGAGAAGGTCGTATGGTTTTGAGGTTTCGGTGATACTCATCGTGTTGAGGCAGATACTCGAAGACTTCGACAGCAATCCAACAGAGTCGCAGGCTTCGGACAAGTATGTAACTGCTACTGAAATAAAGGAAGAGGCAGAATTGTTTCTTCCCACCACATTCAATCGTGCCAAGTTTGAGAAAGATCTTGACCGCTATATAGACAGCATAGCAGGCTTTGGTTTCCTGGTGGAAGCAAAGCATATTGAGGGTGAGAAGCGCTATAAGATACATCGCATCATCAAGGATAAGGTGACACTGGACGATATATTAGAATTTAAAAACAAACTTAATGACTATAATGCAGCAGATGAACCTATTTAATACCAGTTCGGAAGTGGCAGGCTTTAAGCTTGACTATTTGGAAGTGTGGAATTGGGGAACCTTTGACAAAAAAGTGTACCATATGAATTTGCATGGTAACAACTCGCTATTGACCGGAGCAAACGCCTCGGGCAAGAGTACGCTGATAGATGCTCTGCTCACGCTGATGGTGCCACTGAAGCGCCAACGATTTTACAATCAATCATCGGGTGTGGAGAAGAAGGGCAACCGTACAGAGGAATCGTACTTCTTTGGCAACTATGGCAATCAGCAGCAGGAGGGTGCAGCGAGCACAACCACGCTGAGATTGCGCGACAAAGGGGCTCGTTCGGTATTGCTTGCATCGTTCTACAATGTGGACAAGCGCGTGGTGACGCTGTTTCAGGTGCGCTACTACACTGGCGAGGAACTAAAGGTACTGTTTGGTGTAGCCCGAGAGTCGTTGACTATAGAGCGTGACTTTTCAGAGTTTGACTTGCATGGCGATTGGCGCAAGCGACTGACGAAAAAATACAATACGAATGAAACAAAACGCACGATAGAGTTTTTTGATGGTCCGGTGGCATATGGCGAAAAGATGATAACCCTCTTCGGTATGCGTTCGGACAAGGCGCTTACACTCTTCAATCAGATAGTGGGTGTGAAAGTGTTGGACGATCTGGACAGTTTTATTCGTACGAATATGCTCGAGGAACTGCCGGCTGAGGAGAAGTATCAGGAACTGAAGGACAACTTCCAAAATCTGATGGAGGCTAAGACTAATATCGATAAGGTGAAGGAGCAGATTGCCCAACTGGAACCTATCAATGCATTGACAGAGGAACTGAAGGAGATAGACATACGCATAGTTGAAATGGAGCAGGAGAAGAGTGTGGCAGCCTATTGGTTTGCTGCGCGAACGGTGGATTTGTGCGACAAGGAGTTGGTGTGCTGCAAGAGCGACTTGAGGAAACTGGAAGATAGGTTGAAGGAGTTGAAGGTGCAGAAGGGTGAGCTGGAACAAGAGCAAATGCGCTTGACGGTGGCTATTGAGAAGGACGAGGTGGGTCAGCAGATACATGAAATTGAAAAGGAAATCAATCAGAGAGTGAGGATACGTGATAACCGCAAGGCCAAATCCGAAGAATACGATAAGTTGGCAAAGCTGGTGAAGATGGAACAAAGTCCTGATGTAGAGGTATTCGAAATTAATCGTGCGACCGCCAAACGCGAGAAAGATGCTCTGCAAGTGACGATTGACAGGCAACTTATGGAAGAGAAGCGTCAGGCACAAAACCGTCAGGATGAAATCAGTAGCAACATAGAAGAACGAATGGCCACCATACGCTATCTGCAGCAGCATAAGAACAATATATCCGGTCGTGTGGCTGAGATTCGTGATGAGATACTGGAAGCTGTTGGTGCAACTACCGAAGAGATTCCATTCATTGGTGAACTGATATGTGTGAAGGATGATGAGCGTGATTGGGAATATTCCATTGAGCGTATTCTTCACAATTTTGCATTGCGGTTGGTAGTGCCGGAGAAGTATTACAAGCAGGTAAATGAGTATGTGAATGGTCATAATCTGCGAGGTCGTATCGTGTATCAGCGATACCAGGGCGCAGAGACTATTCGTGAGTTTGAGGATAGGACATTGAAAGCGGATTCGTTGCTCCGTAAGCTTGAATACAAGCCAATGTGTTTGTATTTGGATTGGCTTGAGGACAGGTTATTTGCTGAGTTCAACTATAGTTGTGTTGATTCGCTTGTGGACTTCAACCATCTGCAAGAGAAAGCAGTAACAAAAGAGGGGCTGATAAAGGCGAGAGGTGGTAAGCATGAGAAAGACGACCGACCAGAGATACGAGGCAAGGAACACTATGTGCTTGGCTGGGATAACAAGGAGAAAATTGCCGTGTTACAGGCAGAGGTGCGTCAGTTGCAGCAGGAAGAAAAGATGACAGCAGCTAAAGTCCGTAAGCTAGAGGAAGACATAAAGAATGCTCAGAAGAAGCGGGAAACCTATTTGACGCTGTTTAGTAAATACGATAAATTTGATGATATCGACTGGCAGTCGTGTGTACTAGTCATTCAGCAAAAGCAAGAACAGAAACGACAACTGGAGGAAGCCAATAATCGGGTGAAGATTTTACAGGAGCAATTGGCGGGGGTGAGAAAAGAAATCGGTTTACTTGATGATGAGAACAATGAAGCTATCAAAAAGAAAACATTATCGGAGAATCGTGAGAATAAGCTCAAAGAAAGGAGAAACGAAAGTAATTCAGCCTTGGCTCAAATAGGCGTAGTTGATACGGATACTTTTGAGTCGCAATACACAGATTTACTGAATGTGGCATTGGAGGATTTGAACGGAAAGCGTGACACGTTACAACATGAGATCGATTTAGCTTTGCAGAAACAGCGTGAAACGAAGAGTCGCAAGAATAGCGATTTGAAGAACCTGATTTATCGCTTCAAGAATCCCGCAGAGGAAATTACCATGAAGTATCACGATTGGCGTTCGGATGTGAGCCGTTTGCCCGAAGCCGTGGAGTTTATGGGCGAATATCAGGCCTATTACCAACGATTGCTTGACGAAGATTTACCAGGGTTTGAATCGCGCTTCAACAAGTATTTGCAGGAGAATATCATCAACAAAGTCAGTGCATTCAATGTATTCTTCCAAAACTGGTGTCAGTCTATCACCAAGACCATCGACCAATTGAATTCGTATCTTATAGGCATTGATTTCAAAGATGCTCCAAAGACTTATATCCAGTTGGTAGCAACCAAACGATTGAATGTGGATGTGAAGGAGTTTCAAAACCTGCTGAGCAGTGCAATACCTAATATTCATGAGATGAATTCAACAATCGATGGAAGCAAGATTCATTTCGAACAGCATATTGAACCGCTGATGTCTCGCTTACAGGTCGAATCATGGCGAAAGTCGGTGATGGATGTGCGTGGATGGTACACATATAAGTCGGAGGAGTTTTACCAAGACGATGGGCAGAAGCGTAACACCTATGAGGCGATGGGGCAGCTGTCTGGTGGCGAGAAAGCACAATTAACATACACGATTCTGGGATCGGCTATCGCTTACCAGTTCGGATTAACCAAGAGTGGATTAGATTCTTCGTTCCGCTTCATTGCAATAGATGAAGCTTTTCGCGCACAGGACGAGGACAAGGCACGCTATCTGATTTCGCTCTGCAAACAACTCCATCTGCAGTTGCTCGTGGTGACTCCGAGCGACAATATTCACATCGTGGAGAACGATATTTCGTATGTGCATTATGTGGAGCGCAAGGGCAACTGTTCTGTGCTCTATAATATGCCTATCAGTGAGTTTAAGGCAGAACGTGAAAGGAGTATGGAAGTATGATAACGGCAGTAGAAATACGTAAGAAGACTGAACGCAAGTATGTAGATTATTTGCGTTCGGTGGTAGCTGGCTCTGAGTTTGAGCCAATTGTGATCCCTTGCGACAAGAAGGCTAGCGCATCGATGGACGAGTATCAACGTGAACTGACGGACATCCGTTCGCAATCGAAAGAGGTGAAGGGCTTTGGTTACACGATTGAGTGGAAAACAGTGAAAACGAAAGCATTGGGCGAACAGGATCTGCCTGAGCGCGTGTTATTCGAGAGTGCATCGGACATTGAGCGCTTCTTGCAGAAGTGTGGTGAAGTATCACAGTTTCGTAAGGATGTGGCAATGTTGCTTGATGAGTTTCCGCAGCTTCGTTCATGGGTGGAACGCTATCCGCTGAAGGTGGTTGAAAATGCTTCTTTTTGGTCTGATTTGCTGAAAGTTTTGCGCTATTTTGTGGCAAACCCTTGTCCTAGGTTGTACATTCGTGAATTGCCCATTGAGGTGCATACCAAGTTTATTGAACGTAACAAGGGAGTGCTTCGTGAGTTGCTGGATATTGTCATTGTAGAGCATGTTTGTTCGGATGAGAAGGTGTTCGAGAAGCGCTTTGGATTGCGATACGATGAGTCATGGGTGCGGATTCGTGTGCTGGAAGCATCGATTGCGAATGAATACTTTTCTGGTGTAGACGATCTTACGATGCCTCAGAGTCAGTTCTGTGCGTTGTCGTTGCCTGTGCAAAAGGTGTTTGTGGTGGAGAATAAAATCAACTTCCTGACTTTTCCCAAGTTGGCAGGAAGTCTGCTGATTTGGGGGCATGGATTCACCATTGGCATCCTCAAGTCTGTTCCGTTCATGCGGCACGCTTCACTATATTATTGGGGCGACATTGATGCACAGGGCTTCGAAATTCTCTCGCAGTTCCGCAGTTATTTTCCCCAGACACAAAGTCTTCTGATGGATCGCACTACCTTTGACACATATTTTGAAGGCGACAAAGGCACACCAAGCAATGTATCAAAGCCTCTCCATCTTACCCCTGCGGAAGCCGCACTGTACGATCATGTCAAGTTTCACAACCTACGTCTAGAGCAAGAGAAGATTCCGCAAAAATGTATTAATAATATATTCAATAGTTTGTTAAAAAATGGCCAGGTAATATCTGAGGTCTAACGGATAGATGTAAAATTATTATGGCAACTTTAGCTGAATTGTACGAATTCCTTGAAACAAAACAGGATGATAGTCATCTTGACAGTAGATTCTCGTATGACGCATCTTTACCGGTAGAACAGCCAAAAGCACGTCTTGAGATTCTTACATGGTGGAAAATTGAACGGCTGATAGAGGATGAGAATTGTAATTTTGATAAGAATTTTATTGTATCTTATTTTGATGAACGTGTTAAAGCTACGAATAATCAGTTATTAAAATACAGATACAATTACTTTATTTCACTATTAACGAACGACAACCGCTATGCTAAGCAATCTATTGATGCTTTGATAGCGGTGATTAACACTTTATTGCCAAAAGACAAAGAAGATTATCCGCATGGAGCAGAAAAGGCTATAGAGGTTCTGATGTCACTGACAAAAAGAGTGAAGTATAAGATACCCGAGGCTACCGATTTGATTTGGGGCGTGTTGGAATCAGACTATGGATACCGCACAAAAATGGTTTGCATAAGGTTGGCTAAGGAAAAGGGTTTCTTTCCAAGTCGTGATGCAAAGAAAATCGTATGTTTGTGCAAGGATTTGTTATCATTAGTCAAAGATAGCTGGCGTGAGAACTGCTGTGAGTTAGGTTTATTCTATTCATCAAAGATTCAGGGAGAGGCAAAGCCGTACATGAACTTTTTTTATGAAGCGTTGGGAGATATGGAAATGGGGCAATTAGTTGATCCGGCAACTGCACCAAATAATATTGCCATCCCATGGATGAACGAAGATCATTCCCAAAAAGCTATGGCGTTTTATCAGAAGGCGGGGTTGACCCAAAAAAGGAACAGGGCAGAACTGGCATTTCGAGAAAATAAGAAAAAAAAGGTAATGCTGCATTTCAAAATTGAGAAGAAAACAGATAAGAAGATTGTTGAGTATTTTGGCAACTTGGAAAAGGAACTACTTGAAGGGAAACTAAGTTGGCTATTGGAGAATCTTTCATGTCCCGTTAGGTTTTTGTTTCCCTCTTACGAACAAATACGCCTACGAATGTCTGCAAGCAAATCTACGGTAGAAAAACTTGGCTTTGAGAATAAGATTATGGACATCAACGGAAACAGCAAGGACGCAGGTAAGGATTTCGATTTGCGTCAGAAATACGGTATATGGCTCATGAATATTGTGAGAAATACTGTTATAAATATGATTCTTACAGCAGTCAACATAAAACAATTAACCTATAGTAAATTGAGGAAATGGTTCTTAAAAAACACTTGTTTTGGTATTCAACTGGAATATACTAGATCAGGTCAAGTAGTTACGACCACATGGTTTTCGCAGATTGATTACGGAGTTGAAGCACTCATTAAACAGTATAATCGTTTTTTGCAAGGAAAACCAACTGATTGGCGGTTGCCTGTGGATATTCTTTCCATACGTTTTGAAGGCATTCTGCGTGATATGGTTGGTGATTATGGAGGTTGTGTTACAAAAGTAGGACGAGATAACAGTACTACTCAGGCATTACTTGATGATCTACTGAGAGAACCATGTTTACTGCAAATATTCAGAAAAGAAGATATTGAATTCTTTGAGTATGTGTTCACTGCTAAAGGATACAATATTCGCAATTACGTAGCACATGCGTTCTATATACCGCAAGATTACGGAATGATAGAGGCAACGCTTGTGTTTTTGTGCATATTGCGCTTGACGATGTTTAGGCCTAAAGGAGAGGAAAAGATATGCGAATGAAAGGGTACAAATTAGTCCACAAATTGTGTTGTGAGTAACACTAATAAGGAGCCCGTTGATAATGCCAAAGTTGGATGATGATACAGACTTCGCCATGAGTACACTGTGGTCACGGATCAACTCGAACGATAGTATTCCGATGCATCATCATATTCTCATTGATTATCAATAGTTTGCGTCTTAAAAGGTAGATTACTCAAAAATTTACTTGTTTTTTTGCGGAAAATCGAAGATTTAACGTTTTTTTATCGACTCTCTCTGAATAGAGGGAAAAAAGGCAAAAACAGCCCTTTGGAGCCCCGACTGACCTCGTCTGCAAAGATAGGGTATGTCGGGGTTTATTTCGCCAAAATGGGATGTAAAATTGAGGATGGGTTCACGGATATTTTGGAGTTCCAATTGTGGGATATTGTCGTATGGTCGAAGAGGTGTTTTGCTCGGCCTTAATAGCACCAGGAGTACACATAAATTTTGCAGTCAAAAGAAAAAGGCTGTAACCATTTTGCCCTGGCGCAGCCATCTCTTTTCTTCCCTTATTTTGACTTTACTTTAATTAACGTATATATGAATACGAGGATAAAGTTATCCGTATTTTTACTTTGGTAATGAACTATATTCAAGCCGCATTTTCTCTAACTCATTTTTCAAATCATCCATATGTAAAATTGTTAAATAAACTTTTTCTAAATCTGTTATTTCATGTATTTTCGATAATGTATATAGTGGCCTTAAAAACTTTTTCACTTTCATTCGTTCTTTTCTTGCAGAATTAGTTGATTCTTTACACTTGGTCTCTCTCAGTAGTTGAGATATTAAATCTTCGTCTGACTTGTTGCCAAAATTAACAATGGCAATTATCTTAATATAATCTTTTGTGTCTTGAATACTTTTCCGTACTTTTATATTTCGAGATGATTCTAACCTTAATTTTCTAGCATCGTCAAGAATAGCATTAATTTGTGCTGCACCAAATTTTTTATTGTGAATTAGAGAATTACATTTTACTTCTACTAATATTTTTATAGGGGAGTCAATTCTTATATCAAACCCATTAGAGTTTGGCTTTTGGTTATCAATGACATTCAATATCCGTTCTCTATCTTCATTATTCAATGATAAAATAGACAATATTTTTGTCGCAATAGAACGAGTCGATATTAATGTCATTATGTTATTAATATCAGATAATATTGATTTTAGTTCTATTAATCTATATAGTGTAAAATTGCTTTCAATATCCTCTGTATTAATAGACTCGATAAACTTTGTATACTTATCAAATAAATTAATTGTTCTATTGTATGTTTTAAATCTTTCCATGGTTTATTTCTTATGATGATGAAAACCTGAATAAAATTTTCTGTATAAAATTTTGTCAAACTTGCGAGTCGCGATTTTATAAAAATAAAGTTCTATCTATTTTGTCATGGCGCAGCCATCTCTTTTCTTCCCTCATTTTGACTTTACTTTAATAAACGTATATATGAATACGTGGATAAAGTAAAGTTGATGATTTCATGGAAAAGTGTAGATTTCAAATCTCAATTTTGATGGAAAAGTGCATAAAGGAACTCTGATTCGTTGGAAAAAGTGTGACGAATTCGATTTATTCGCTTGAAAAAATGTATCAAACCACACAAAAGACATTAGATTAGGAATAAAGAGGAAAGTTTTTACGAGGCGGTGTACACATGCTTTATTCGTCCTGATGTATTTGTGCTCATTTATCTAGGCATTCAAACTGACTTCTATGGGATTCTCCCCAGTCTTCCATGAAATCAATAACCGGCAAGAGGCTTCTGCCCAGTTCCGTCAGTTCATATTCACTTCTGGGAGGCAGTTCCGGAAAGATTGTTTTCTTTACAATACCATGTTCCTCAAGTTCTCTTAGATTCTGATCCAAGACCCTGGATACAGCTTCAGGTATTTCACGATGAATCTGACTGGGTCTTTTGGATGTTTCACGCAATGAGTCAATGATGCATGGTTTCCATTTTGAACCGATAACGCTCATTGTTATACGTATTCCGCAAGACAGATCTAAAGGAAGTTTTCTTTTATACATATATTTTTGAAAAATAATTGTGCAAATATAATGATAATATACTATAAATCAATATACGAATAAATTTATCAGTATATGTGTAATTTATCATGTATTTTATAATCGTGTGTAGTATGTTACTTTTGGATAAATTTTAAAAGTAATATATGTGGAGAAGTTAGCTGTTGTAATCGATGCAAGTTCCGGAATAGGGATGGAACTAGCAAAACGTTTCTCCGGGCAGGATATCCCAAACTTGAGTTGTCCAATATGATGTGCCGGCCAGACCAGAAAGAAATTGTAATAGTAAAAACAAAATAAAAGAATTAGCATTATGAAAATTACCTTATTAAACGGAAGCCCCAGAAATGGAAATACCTCCAAAGCTCTGCTCTGTTTCAAGGACTCATTGGATTCCAGACATAGTGTAGTCCAGTATAATCTGTACGAGAACTCCATAAAAGCCTGCCGCAACTGCAACTGTTGCCAAAAAGAAGAAAACGGATGCATTCATAATGATGACAGTAATAAAATATTACAGACGCTGATAGAGTCCGATGTCATAGTGTTCGGCACTCCCGTGTATTATTGGGGTGTATCTGCCCAGATGAAGCTGCTTATAGACAAATTCTATTCTGTAAACTCCCGACTGACAGTCAAAAAGAAGATAATAGTCATAGCAACCGGTGCAAACCCTTTGGATAATATCCAGTATGATTTGATTGACAAGCAGTTTCATGCAATAAGTGATTATCTGCATTGGGATATGATAAGGTTTATCTCGGTTTCGGCATATGAACCGGACGACATCACTGGTCAGAATGACATTATAAGCGAGATAAAGGAAACAGCTCTCTCATTGAAATAAATATGAAAGAAAACAAAAAAGTAGCAGTAGTGACCGGTGCAGCCGGCGGAATAGGAAAAGTTATCGTCAACATGTTTGCAGATAACGGATTTACCGTCATTGCCATGGATGTGAATAGTGCAGATTTCAGCAGCAGTGAAATACATTTCCAGAAAGCGGATCTATGTTCCTATGAGGACATCTGCCGAGTTTTTGAGTATGCCAGGAAAAATTTCGGCGGAGTACATGTGCTGGTAAACGACGGTGCGATAAGCAAGTTTTCAAAGAGCGTGTTTGACATCACTCCCGAAGAGTTCCGTAAGGTGATAGACACCAACCTTTATGGTAGTTTCATGTGCTGTAAACAATTTATTGAAGCAAACAAGGGAATGGATTACGGCAGAATCATCAACATCGCCTCTACGAGATGGAATCAGAACTAGGCAGACTGGGAGGCTTACGGAGCATCAAAGGGCGGTCTTGTATCATTGACCAACACGCTTTGTGTATCGCTTTCGGAAACTCCAATTACCGTGAATGCCATCAGTCCCGGATGGATACAGTGTTCAGAATATGACACTCTATCCGAAGAAGATCACAGACAGCACCCGTCTGGCAGGGTGGGAGTACCTGAAGACATAGCACGGATGGTCATGTTCCTGTCTGCACCTGAAAATGATTTCATCAACGGAGCAAACATCGTAATAGATGGCGGTATGACCAAAAAGATGATATACTACACATCAGAAGATTACTGGAAAGAATAATTAATCAACATACGAAAGACTTTATGAATCAAAGAAGATTAGGTAAAACAAACCGAATGGTCAGTGAAATTGGCCTTGGAACCTGGCAGCTTGGCACCAAGTGGGGTGATCCTTTTAACGAGGCAGAAGCTCAGAAAATTCTGGAGGCAAGTTATGAAAGTGGTATCAATCTGATTGATACAGCTGACATTTATAATGATGGTAACAGCGAACTCGCTATCGGCAAATTTATTGCAAAGCATAAAGATCACTTCTTTGTTGTAACTAAATGTGGCAGAGGATTGAATCCTCACACAGCAGATGGGTATACAGCAGAAAATATGGAAAAATTTATCGATGGTAGTCTGAAACGCCTGGGCGTTGAACAATTGGATCTTGTACTTCTCCATTGTCCACCCACATCTGTATACCAGAAAGATGAACTGTTTTCAGGTATGGACAAACTGGTGCAAAAAGGGAAAATCAGTCACTATGGTGTCAGCATTGAGAAGGTGTCAGAAGGCTTGCAGGCCATGGGATACCCTATTTCGGCCATAGAAGTGATATTCAATATGTTCCGAATGAAACTGCTGGAGGAACTGTTCCCGGCAGTAAAAACAAACGATATTGGTATTTTGGCCCGTGTGCCTTTGGCAAGTGGCCTTCTTACCGGCCGATATACAAAGGATACAGTATTTGGTAAAGATGATCATCGTAGCTATAACAGAAACGGTGAAGCATTCGATAAAGGCGAGACCTTCTCCGGGGTGGATTACGAACTTGGATTACAAGCCGTGGAGGAATTGAAGAAACTGTTCCATACGGAAAACCTTATCCCCTATGCTCTACGCTGGATTCTGATGCACGATGCTGTAAGTGCAGTAATACCTGGTGCCAGCAAGTGTGAGCAGGTATTGACAAATGTGACCGCTGCAGAACTCACTGCACTGACTCCGGAACAAATGGCAGGTGTTGCTGCTGTTTACGACAAGTATATTCGTGAATCTGTCCATTGTAACTGGTAATTACAAACAGAGGGGAAAGAAGCAATAACAGCACTATTTGCCCCCGACATGCCCCGTCTATAAAGGCCTGTCGGGGTTTATTTTGCCATGGCGTAGCCATCTCTTTCCTCCCCTTATTTTGACTTTAGTCACGAGAATATATAAAGTTGCCGATTTATGGAAAAGTGTAAAGATAATACTGTACAGAATGATCCGATCATTATTTATAAGAAGCGGCTTCTGGCTGTAAAGAATATGCTTTTGATGTCCTTGGAGAAAACAAGGTACATGCAATCATTCAGTCTGATAATATTGCCTCCCAAAAAGTTACAGAACGGATAGGAATATTCAATATTCCTTGTTCTTGAGATAGATAACAGACAATACCCCCAACAATATCACGTACAGATATTCAGCTGTCCAGTATACGGAAAGTGATGTACTGAAACAGCTCACAGACCATAAATAAATCTGATAGGCTATGATAGTTACAGTCTGAAAAACGAAAGTCGTACGTGTGGCGCCTGTTCCGGTTACGGCATTCATGTGTACATAACCGGGCAGGGCGAAAACGTAATTCAGCAGGGCTACTACAAACGGCAGATGAGCTGTCCGCATCAGATCCCCGTTCCCGGAATAAATGCTGAAAATCGGATTGAAGCAGATGATGGAAAGGATAATCAGCGGACCTCCCACGGCGTATCCCATACGGATAACCCTGTTGCATAACGGTAAAACCAGATCCTTTTGTCCTGCTCCCAGCAGATTGCCCACCAATGAACCCGTGGTTGCCGCCAGTGAATTGACAATGACGAAAAACAGGGCAGATATGCTGCGTATTACATTTGTAGCCGCCAGTTCCATCTCTCCCAGATGTTCGACGGCTACGAAGAAGGCAAACCAGGAGGCTACGCCGATGAACTGGTTGAACATGCTCCAGATAGAGACCCGGCAGACATGCTGCAATATTTTCTTGTCGAATTGCCATTTCAGGCCATAGGCTTGCCGGTCCATTTTCCGTAAAATATGGACTGACAGTATTGCCAATGAGCATAATTCAGCAAAAGACGATGCCATTGCAGCTCCGGCAATACCCATGTCAAAATGGAATATGAATAGCCAGTTGCAAGGTATATTGACCAGTACGGCAGCAAGTGCGGCCTTGTTCAACGGCTTTGTAAGTGTGGTACCGACAAGGAAAGAGCGCAATGCAAGAAATGGGAAGGAAAACATCAATCCCCAGATGCGCCAGTCCAGATAATCGATGACTGCAGCATATACTTCCTCAGAAGCAATCAGTCTGCCCAGAACAATGGGGGAAAATATTTTCGAAATGATGCACAGCAGAATCGCCAGAACTGACAGGAAAAACAGTCCCTGAAAGAAAGTCTTGCCGGTTTCATGATAGTTCCGCTCACCATTGCGCCGTGCAATGACGACCTGCAGGCCCAGGCTAAATCCGAAACCGAGCATATAAATGGCCAAATACCATATTCCGGCAAGTGCCGATGCTCCCAATTCTATTTCACCGACATGCCCCAGAAAAATGGCATCGGTTATATTTATAAGCTGTTCGATAAGGATGCTCATCATGACAGGAAAGTTGATGAACCAAATTTTTCTGTATGTATAGTTCATCAATAGTTCATTAAAAATTCGCCAAGCCTAAGCGGCTCTGGCAGTAAATAAAATGAGTTCTTTGAAAAGTTTGTCAATAACTTGCGGGTCTGGGCTAATCCCAAACACGCAAATAAATCGTTCAAGCATATAAGCATTATGTATGAAAGACTTGCAGGAGGATATGGAATAGGTTATTCCGAGCCTCTTACATGCCGCTTTGGCCAAGTTGACAGCAGCAAGCGATGCATTGAAGTGAAAATCCAATTTCCTGAAGTCGGTAGACTGGCAGTTGGTGATTCCTGCATGCTGCTTGCCATCTCTAAAGCAAAATTCCAACTGGAACCTGGTTCTGTAATAATCCAGCACCTCGCGTCCATCCATGGAATCGTCTGTAGAGAAATAAAGTTGCCACTTGTCTGTTCTTCCGTCCATCGGATACCAGATGGCTAAGGAAACATACCTTTTGAAAGCTTTAGCATAAACCCTCAATCCGTATAGCTTTCCTTTGTTCACCTCGTATTCCTTGCACCGGGTCAAATCCAGATTGGCAAAGTCAATCCTGCCGTCAAACCACTTGGGATGACCACGTTTTCCTGTTTTCTTTTCCAATGTCGGATAGTACAGGACAACATCATTCCTAAAGCGGCTGATAACATGGAAACCGTTCTCACACATAGGCGTTACGAAAGTTTCCTTGGAAAAGAATGCGTCTGCAACCACCGTTTTGGATATGCTTTGCAGCTTGTCTTTTCTGCTGATAAGATAGCAGCTGTACCAGTCAACAAGGTTCTTGTCCATATTATCCAAGGTCTTACAATCCGGTGTCTGAATGGAACCTAAAGTCATGCATTCATGGTTGTCGATGTCAATGACACCGATGCCCATGATTTCCAATCCTCGCTTGTATTCTCCTGCACAACCAGACCAGAAGTAACCTATCCAAGGTGTCTTCTTGCCTGATTTGGGAATATAGGAAGGGTCGATGGCGATGGCTTTTCTTTTGCCTGTGAGATGCTTGCTGATAATAGAGCCGTTGAACGCAAACCAGTCGAAAGTTTCATGCTCAAAAAGGTTACGATAAGTCTGTTCTGAGAAACAGCCATATCTACCCAATTGAAGGAAATTTATACGATCTGGGATGGCCATGAATAATTTCATGGTGTCCATGAATGCTTTTTCAAAAGGTTTGTGTATATTCGCTACTGATTTGAGAGCCGACAGGCACTCGGATTGGTATTGCATAAGGAGTGTTTCTTTAGTCATAATCAGAAGAGTTCAGAGACTTCTAATTCACTAAGAAATAACGAATTATGCAATACTTTTCTCCTTTATTATCAGCAGGTTAGCTCTCTTTTTTTAGCACATTTCTTCATGCTTAACCATTCGTTTTTGACAACATTTCAATGACCTCTTTAGTGTTTCCGAACCAGCTTTTGCCGGTTCTATTGTTTAACTTTTAATCTTTCGGTAAAAATTTACCGAAGTATTGGTTCATTGTTCAACATGTTTAAATACAGCAAGCTCAGTGAGCTGCTGATGTTACTAATCTGTAATGTGATATTGATATAATGGCAAAACGATCATACAGACTTATAATCTGAAGCCTGTATGTCTAAATAGCTTAAATTGAGAATGCTATCTGTTATGCACAGCTATATGCAAACTTGCCATTTCATATTGTTGAACAATTATTGTCTTTTTATAAACGGCACAAAATTAGTGAAAATATCAGGATTATTTCGTTTTACTTGTATTGTATGTGGCATACAGTGCATCTCTTTTCTTCCCTTATTTTGACTTTACTTTAATGAACGTAGATATGAATACGGGGATAAAGTAAAGGTGATGATTTGATGGAAAAGTGTATAACATAGAGTCTGATTCGTTGAAAAAAGTGTAAAATTCCAAACCGTCAACTAAACTCAGAAACACTCACACGATCTTATGATCTACATGAATTTTATTTATAACACATTATTAAATATATAAATAGATATATCTTTGTGTATTATATGATATATTGAATATGACAAAGAATACAATGGGTACCAAATTGCCAAGAAAACTGGATTGGAAGATTCAGACTGTAGGTGAGCAAATCAGGTTGGCAGACTGCGTTTATAGGCAAGGAGGGTGTTATTAATGCAATAGAAACAAAAGAACGGAGATTTGTTCATTTGCCATACGGACTAGTTTTAATTGTTAACGGACAAAAATTGGTGTTTTGATGCTGGAAAGCATTACTGGAATACGACTGTGAAATCATTTTTGATGGTGGTTAGCAGTTACTATAAGAAATTTGTCTATTTTCAAATTATAAAAATCAATAGTTGTTAATGTTATTATATCCAAAGATGATAGAAAATTGTACCATTTATGAATCTGAAGTTGCTCTTTTTGAGAATCTTAGGCAAACATATCCAGAAGATACAAGAGGTAGGATTGTTGATGACGGTTTGTGTTGGGCTGCTATAAGTAAAAAAATGCCAGACAAATCAAATCGGAATTGGCCTGAATGTCTTTGGACAGAATCGAAACGCCGCGTTCTATTCTTTCTTAAAGAACCAAATAAAAATGAAGGTGAAGATTATAAGGATTGGGATTGGTCGGATGGCTCAAGAACATTTGGTAATGTTTTAGCGTATTGGCTTGAAGGTCTTATGATAACCCGTGCTGACTATTGTCCTAAATATATGGAAATATCCACAAGAAAGAATATTTTCAAAAAATATCCTCTAGCTATTGTGAATGCAAAGAAAATTGCCGGTGGAAGTTCTGCAAATTGGAACACTATATGGAAATATGCAGAGCGGGATAAATTCTTTTTGTACAAGCAAATTAGAGAGATTCTAAAACCAAATATCATCGTTTGCGGTGGAAGTAATGATACAGGGATTTATTTCCGAAAAGTTCTCAGTATTGCCTTCGATTGCATTTTTCAAGATATCAAAGATGGATTCAGAAAAATCAATAATTGGTGTTATTATAATTTTGAAGAAGAGATTTTGTTAATTGATTCATATCATCCTTCATTTATTATGGATGAACAAGAAAAAATAGAAAGTCTAATTAACGGCTTTCACGATTTTATTTTAAAAACGGGTTACAAATATTAATCTTCCAAAGAAACATCTTCAATAGAAGAGATTAATTTGTATAATTAAATAACGTTGAAGTTGACTATTTCATGGAAAAGTGTATAAATGGAGTCTGATTCGTTGGAAAAAGTGTGACAAATTCGATTTATTCGCTTGAAAAAGTGTAAAACCACTTAAATATCAGATCTTCCATTCTTGCGATTTTTACCTATAATACATCATTAAATAGGTGAAAAGTGGTATATTTGCATATTATATGATATGTTGAATATGACGAAGAATACAATGGGCACCAAGTTGCCAAGAAAACTGGAGCAGAAGATGCAGGTAGTGGGAGAGCAGATCAAACTAGCAAGACTGCGCAGGAATCTCAGCATGGCTCAGGTTGCCGAACGTGCAACCTGCTCGCCGCTTACTGTTGGCCGGATTGAAAAGGGAGCACCGACAGTAGCTATCGGCATTTATCTCAGAGTTCTCTATGCGCTTCAACTGGATGATGATATACTTCTGCTTGCCAAAGAAGACGCAATGGGAAAGGCTTTACAGGATTTAAGTTTGAAAAAGCGAGAAAGAGCATCTAAAAAAGAATAAGCCATGAAACGACTATATGTGTTTGCTGATTTTGATTGGCTAAAAGCACCAAGGCTGGTTGGAGAGTTGAGCTATGAATCACTTCGTGGCTCAGACAGTTATGGATTTTGTTATAGTGATGACTGGCTAAGGGACTATGGTAATTTGTTTCTTAGTGATGACTTGAATAACTATCCAGGGCAGCAATATACAGCTCCAGGCAAGGATATTTTCGGATGTTTTTCTGATGCCCTCCCAGACAGATGGGGCCGCACATTGATAAATCGCAGGGAACAGATTCTGGCGAAAGAGGAGAAGCGTCCAGTCCGCCGTCTTTCATCCTTTGACTATCTTGTCGGAATCGAAGACTACTCCCGCATGGGTGGTCTCCGTTTTAAGGACTCCTTGGACGGAGAATACATCAATGCAAGTGAAGTTCTGCGGATTCCGCCACTAACCGATATACGTGAACTGGTTGCTGCAAGTTCTGAGATTGAAAAAAGTGAAGAGGAGAACCACCTGCCTGAAAGACGCTGGATCGAGCAGCTTGTACAACCGGGTTCCTCCCTTGGCGGGGCGCGTCCAAAGGCAAGCGTAATTGACGAGAACAAAATTCTGCATATAGCAAAGTTCCCGTCCCGCAAAGATGATTATGATATTGGGCTTTGGGAACATTTCTCACACCTATTGGCAAAGAAGGCCGGCATACACGCAGCAGAGACCAGAGTAATCTTCACAAACGACAAATATCATACATTGCTTTCCCGACGATTTGACAGGAAGGAAGACGGTAAACGCATACACTTTGCTTCAGCTATGACTCTTTTGGGCTTAAATGATGGTGATAATGCCAATACCGGCCATGGCTATCTGGATATTGTCGATTTCATACTTCAGAACTGTACCAACGTGGAGGATAATCTGCAAGAATTGTATCGCAGGGTTGCATTCAATATCTGCATCGGTAATACCGATGACCATTTCCGTAATCATGGTTTTCTTCTGACATCTAAGGGATGGACTTTGGCTCCGGCTTACGATATGAATCCAACACTGAATGAGTATCAGAGTCTGTTAATCAACAGCTATACCAATAAATCTGATTTGAATGAGTTGAGGGATTCTTGCGAAGAATATATGCTACAGAAGCATATTGCTCAGCAAATCATCGGCGAGGTACTTGTTGCAGTTAAAGACTGGAAAATACTGGCCACCAGACTAAGTATTGAGAGAAGTGAGCAGGAACGTTTTTCTTCTGTCTTTGATAGGCAAAACTTATCGATATAAATCACAAGAAAAATATAAGCTCTGCCAAATAGTGTGTTAATGTTTGTTTTAATATTTAGCACAAAAATACTTGTAAACGCTTACAATGAAAACAATAGATCAGAAAATGAAAAGTTTGTTATATTATCCATATATTAATTTACCTCAAAACGATTGGACAATACGTGCTTTGCTTTATTATGACAATGTGAACGCTATTGTCCCTACTCAATATTTTTACGAACCAGAACACTATAACCCGTTTATGCGAGAAGCAATTATGAATGAATTGATTACTCCAATAAATCCTATGGACGTTCTCAATAACCCGTATGAAGTTTCTCTAAGATTTATTGAATATTTGAGTGCAAGAAAGAGTGTAATAGAAAGACGTAGAAGTTTTTTTTCAAACCAAGCACATATAATTCACCGTGATAAATCCTTATCCTCATACAGACAGTGTAAACTGCATATAAATAAATTTGATAGTGATGTTTTTAATTATCTTATGGAGATAGGACTTGCTGAGCGTATAGATTATAATTGGTATAATGTAGAAAATAAAACAGCTAATGACCTTATGTTTTTATTATCATCAGTTATTGCAGATAAAATTCAATCTATAGTGGCTACTGATAAAATTGATTATAGCTTTTCTCAGATTTATGCACAAAATAATGATGTCGAATTACGAAATAGACAGTATAAAAGAGACCTGATACTAAAAAATCTTATACCATATCCAAAACAGATAGACCTGCCAAATCTTAGGAGATTTAAAGAAAAATATCACGACTTGCTTATTACCTTTAGAAACAAAGTTGAATCAATAGTCTTGAATTCAGCAATTTCTCCAGAGTCAAAAATGTTCGAAGTCACTTTGGACGAGTTAAAACTTCAAAAAGGAGAATTGTCTGAGAGAATGAACGAAAGCCATTTAGGCAATATTAACTTTGGAACAATATGTGGGACTATTTCTGCAGGTATAGGTCTATTTGAGAACTCTTCCGTCGCTACAATTACGGGGTTATTGTCTGTAATTTATTCTGTGTGTAAGACTGAAAGACCAGAAAGTGTAGTAGATCAAACAGGACTTAAATATTTGGCCTTAGTTGATAAAAGAATGAGAACACGCTAATGATGTATTGTTAAACCTTAAATAAATAAAAATATGAGTTTTACTTGGATTCCATATTACAAAGAATTTGCTCAAAGATTGACACAATTTCAAAAAGATAGGAAGCGACTGTTGAATTTGATTTATAATAATCGAGATGAACTGCTTGCTAAATACCTTCACGATCAAGGAGGCGAGGGAGATTTGTTAGAAGATATTGACCCATTTACCGTATTTGGCTTGTTTAATAGAGGTATTAAACACGAGAATAGAATAAATTCAGCAAAGTTATTTAAGAACATACTTGATATAAAAGCAGATATTCCGAAAGATTTTGAAGGTATTCCGGTTCTTAATAATCAGAAGTCTCATTTTTTTGGATTTAGATCCCATCGAGGGAAAAATGACATACAGAATTTGTGGAATCTATTTATAAAAGTTGTTAATGATGAAAACTTTGAAGAGGAATACAATACGGTAATCAAGCAGTTCATCATTAAAGTGAATATTACAATGGGGCTATTTTGGATTCGTCCAGAAAAATTCTTGGCTTTTGATCGTACAAATAGGCAATACTTAAAAGAGCAGTATGGAATTAAATTACCTAATAAAGCACCTGAGTATTCTGAATATATGAAAATTTTGGATAGCATTAATAAGAAAATGGCTTCAGGTGAGATTAAAGAAAATACTTTCTATGAATTATCTGCAAATGCGAATAATTTGGGATATGATAATTCTGACTATGACTCCTATTTGGAATGGGGTTCATTTTACACTGAATTATGGAAAAAACGAAAAAATATTATACTTCAGGGGGCGCCTGGCACAGGTAAAACGTATTGTATTCCAGAGTTAGTAGTACGTCTATGTGAGCCGGAGTTCGATGCTAATAACGCTACTCGCAAAGAGTTAATGTCTGTTTACAATAGATTAAAAGAAGAGAAACGTGTTATGTTTACCACATTCCACCAATCGATGGATTATGAGGATTGGCTGGAAGGTCTACGTCCTGTTTTAGAGAACGATCAAGTAACATATAAAATTGAACCTGGCATATTCAAGAGGTTGTGTACAGAGGCAGAACGTCCATTGTCTGCAAAAAAAGATGTGAATATATCAGATGAGGCAATAGTATGGAAGGTATCATTGAGTGGTACTGGTGATAATCCAGTGCGCAGAGACTGCATGAAAAATGGATATATCCGTATAGGATGGGATGGATATGGTGAAAATATAACAGAAGAAACGGATTGGTCAATACACAATGGGGAGGGTAAAACAATATTGAATGCTTTCATTAATACGATGAAGGTTGGAGATGTTGTAATGAGTTGCTATTCAAGCCGTACCATTGATGCTATAGGCATCGTTACCGGTGAATACGAGTGGCATGATAATTTTGAACACTATAAACGAGTACGTAGAGTCAAATGGCTTGTTAAAGATATAAATGAAGATATCGTAAAGTTAAACGATGACAAAACTATGACTTTAGGAACTGTTTATAGGTTGAATGCCATAACCTTGGATAAGGTTAAGTCTTTATTGGATAAGTATGAAGCATCCAAAACCTTGATTGATAATAATAAGCCATACGTAATTGTTATCGATGAATTTAACAGAGGGAATGTTTCGAAAATATTTGGAGAACTGATAACATTGCTTGAGCCAGATAAAAGGAAAGGGATGAGGAATGCTGAAAGCGTACTTTTACCATATTCAAAGAAAGAATTCTATATACCTTCAAATGTTTTTCTGGTTGCAACGATGAATACCGCAGACAGATCTCTTGATACTATTGATTATGCTATTAGAAGAAGATTTGCGTTTATTACTGTAAAGCCACAAGAGATTGATGATGATAATTTTAACTCTGAATTGTTTCGTGAGGTAAGTAGTTTGTTTATAAGTAATTATGACGAATACGCTGAAAGTGGATTTGACGACACGATTAAGCTTCTACCAGCAGAAACTTTATCAGAAGAGTATAGACCAGAGGATGTTTGGATTGGTCATAGCTATTTCATCATGGATGGCGAATATGCGCTTCAAGACAGATTGCTTTTTGAAATTATTCCCTTGCTTGAAGAATATATTCGAGATGGAGTTTTGACATCTGAAGCACAACAAACAATAGACAAGCTTTATTTGACTGCGACAGAACAATGAAACTAATACGACTTCAAGAACAAATAGCTGAAAATACTTGTATCCATCAAGATATAGCACAAGATATTATTCCTCATATGCAAGATGGGGAAGATATTGTGTTTTCTGTTTGTCGAAAAGATAATGATAAAGAAATGTGCTTGTCCCTCAGTAGAGATAATGACCATATCTTTGCCAAAGGCTCATATTTCATTGGGCTTGATTGGCTTTCTACGGGAAATGTAGCTATACAAGTTAATCCCAAGATGAACGAGGGCTATGAGATAGATTATATCCGCATGTTAAATGACTCATTAACAGAGTGTGAAAACTACAATCATTTAAGTGATCTTGTAACTATATATTTTAATAAGCCTTCAATTAAAGTTTCGCAACAACAAGATTTTCTAAGTGTATTTCTCATAACAGAGTACCTTAACATACTCAGTTTGATTGTAAAGAAGGGGCTGAAAAAGAGTTTTTACATAGTAAATGAGAATTTGTATAATAAAATTAAGGGTCGTATAATGGTTGACCAAAATATGCGAACAAATATAGCGAAAGGACGTATAACCAATAATGTATGTAAGTATCAGGTTTATGGAACTAATTCACCTGAAAATAGAATTTTAAAATTAGCATTTCGTTTCTGTGTTAAACAGTTGGAAGTATATAAATATGCTGTAAACACAGAGCTGTTGAATAAAAAAGTTAGATTTATACGACCTTATTTTGATAGTATAAGCGACGATATATGTGTTAGAACAATAAAAACATATAAAGGTAATCCCGTTTATAGGGATTATAATCAGGCAATTGAATTCGCTCAATTGCTTTTACGTCGTTATAGTTATGATATTACGACTATTGGACAAAATGACATTTCTACGCCACCTTTTTGGATAGATACAAGTAAACTGTTTGAGCTATATGTATTTCATCACTTACATAGAGTTTTTACTGGAAAAAATGAAATTAGTTATCATGTTCGTGCGCATTTCCAAGAACTTGACTATCTTTTAAAACCTGAGTTATGGCCTAATCTATATGTGATAGATGCCAAGTACAAACCTAGATATAAAGAATGCAAAACCATATCAAAGGAGGATGCCAGAGAAGTGTCTGGGTATGCTCGTCTAAGTAAAATTTACGAATTACTGGGTTTAGATGAAGAAAGTGCCATTCCCATAAAATGCTTGATAATATATCCAGACCAAGATAAAAATGAGTTCTTTACGTTCAATCGGGAAAAGGAGCCCGAATTCGAAAGAATATCAGGATATGTAAGATTGTACAAAGTGGGAATAAAGTTACCTCTTATTAATTATAAGGGGATATATTACCCATCCGAAAGGTATTAACGCCCTTCGCCAGATCAGGTCTGGTTCGGCTCTACCGAAGTCTGTCTCGCATACCGCTTTCTATAGGGTGGGAAGGCAGCTGCACTACAGATGCCGGGTGGGGATGATATATTCCGCTCTGCCTGCGGCAGTACACAAAAAACATAATTAATTATAGTTTATATCGAATAATTGATTAAAGCGCTCTTTGACTTATCTTTGTGGTCTAAAAAGTTTAAATGATGTATTACGACAAGATTCACCACCGTCATAGTCAAGTTCTTGCAGCAACAGGCTTGACACCTGTAGAGTTTGAAGCCTTACTGATAACTTTTGAGTATCATTGGGAAGAGTACTATAGCCATTTTACCTTGGAAGGAAAAGTTCGTCAACGTATATCTTATAATAGAAAGACCAGTGTTATACCTTTGATTCAGGATAAGCTGTTTTTCATTTTGGTATATTTGAAGACCAACCCTCTTCAGGAACTTTATGCCATTCAGTTTGATATGACTCAGCCACAAGCCAATAAGTGGATTCATCTCCTTTCTGAAATCCTTAAACGTACTTTAAAAACTTTGGGTGAGTTACCTGACCGTAACTCCAACCGTCTGATACACATTCTCAAAGGGTGTGAGGATGTATTATTGGATGGGACGGAAAGACCTATTCAACGCCCTATAGATGAAGACAGGCAGTCTGCGTGCTATAGTGGTAAAAAAAACTCATAGCATAAAGAATAACATCCTGTGTACCAGCCATCTCAGAATCGTGTAGTTAAGTTCAACTTACGAAGGTCATACCCATGACAAGAAGATATGTGATACAGAACCTCTTTCGCTTCCCAAAGGAATACGATTTTGGCAGGATACTGGTTTTCAGGGACACAGACCGGATGGCGTTGATGTATATATGCCCAAAAAGAAACCTAAAGGAAAAGAACTTACTCCGGAAGAAAAACAGGAGAATAAGAGAATTTCAGGCATTAGGATTAAAGTCGAGCATGCCATCGGTGGAATGAAAAAATGCCGTATTGTCAAAGAACGATTTAGATGCCATAAATTCGGATTCGAAGATATGGTGATTCTTATTGCATGTGGATTGCACAACTTTAGAATCAGCCACAAAATGAGCCATATAGCAATTTAATCTATATAATGTCTATTGTAAAAACGGAAACGACTAAAAAAATACTAACTTTGTAAAATTATAATCTGTCCGAAAAACTGGAAGTTTACAATATGTACTTAGATTTTATAACAGATATCGCCAAAATTGGTGACAGAATAACAATTAAATGTGCTAGTGGAAATTACACCGGCAATATTATTAGATTGACATCCGAGGTGATCGCCATCAAAGATGACAATGGGACAATTATTGTTAAAGCCGATTCTGATATTGATGGAGGTGTTGAACTTATTAATACAGATATTAATAACGGCACTGACGGTCGCATTGAATCGGATCAATTATCACATCCGAATGAAACTACTGGCGCTTTATCAAAATCTCCAGTTAATAATTGCCTTGATTTATTTGACTCACTAATCAATAATTCGGGTGTATCTCTTGATAGTATGACTATCTCGAATGGCTCAATTATCGAATCAACTACTCTTTCTCTTGCTAAAGATGAGTTTGCTGTTCTTCTTGATTCAGGCGAAGAAGTGCCAATGAAGAAATGGTCAATAGCGGGATATAAACAATCCGAATGTGCTGATGGTGATCGCATTTATGTGAATTCATCGCCTTTTTCAGGAACTATGGCGATGACATATGAAACATTGTGTGATACTTTCGTTAGGTATGTTGGCGGAAACAGAGCTCCTGTCTTGCATAGCATTAGGCATACTCTGAATAAGACTCCCGAGTTCCAGGACTATACTTCTGATCTTATTCAATTGAAGAAATTCATATCAGAATTGGGGAAAGATACTAGCCATAATTCGAACGTAAAAGATACACCAACTATCAGCCAAAAAGAGTGTGATAGATTGGAAAAGTATATACAAGAGATTATTGCTGGAGAAGATCCTGCATCACCACTATCAGACGCAAAGATTCGAGCCGGATATGCCGCCGAATACGGAAGAAAATATAAGACAAAAGTAATTCGTGAAATTCGCGATAGATTGGGCATTCTAGACAAAAAAGGAAGAACTATATCACTTGATAATCAATCTAGCAGTCAAGAAGCTAAAGGTGTTCTTCCAACCTGCGAGATTAATAAATATTTTGTTGCATACCATAATGGCGCTGCGACAAGCAACGATTATCCCGAAATCCGATTCCTTGACGATGTAGTAGAACCATCTTTGTTGTCTGAATTACAGTCATTTCACAAAGGGTCGGCACCAATTCCAGCCATTTGTGATGTATCAAGAATAGGTCACAATTATTATGCAACTTTTTTGGTAAAGCCAGCCAGTGTTGATGAACTAAAGAAATATTCCGAGGCTTATAAATTGGCATCAAAGATAGAAGTTGCAAATGCCCTCGACTCATATATCTCTACATTGGGCGATACTTCTGAACACCATACACAGACAGAAACGAGTCTTCCCGACATGCTCGCCTATGCTAGAAAGCAAAGACTTATTCATAATTACGATGTAGCAGAAAAGACATACCTTGAATTAGTTGATAAGGAGTTTTCACTTGATGCGGTTGTGAAAGAGTTGGCTGATATGTATCGAGAGATTGGTAAGCTTGACACAGCAGTCTCCATTATGGAGCAATACCTTGACAAGATGGAAGACATGCAAAAAGCATATAATTTTATTGCTACTTTGTATGCATCGGCCAATGAGATTGAAAAAGCACTTGAAGCTCTTAATAAAGTCATTTCAGGATCGACATTACCTAATCAAAAATCCAAGACACTTTACAATATTGCTCTGCTTTATATAAAAAAGAGTGATAATATAAATGCGGTACATGCATTGGAAGAGGCCATCAAGCTAAATCCATCGAATAAGAGTGCGAAGAAACTTCTTGAACTAAGAAAGAGAGTAGACGGCAAAAAACGATTGGAGAAGAAAGTTGACAAATTGTTAAACTTTAAAGAAGATCCGCTTATTGAGTACGATCTTATTTCAAATGACGCAAATGAGAAGATCATTTTAAGCGAAGAAACTAATGAGCACCTATTGATCGCAAAGCAGTTAAAAAATGCTGGATTAGAGAATTCGGATGAATACAAAAATGCAATCATTGAGTACGCGAAGTTAAAAGGAATTGATCTGATTAAGACCGGCAATATTTTCTCCGGTAAAGAGTATTTATTGTCTGCAGCTCTTCAGGAAACCAATGAACAAAAAATTGAAAGTGAGTTACTTTATATAGCAGCTCACTATCCTTCCCCTCATACGCAATTGTTGAGTGACACAAAGAAGGATATTAAACAATTCTTTGAGCAGGTTGGACCGATTGATAGTGAGGATCTTTTCTATGGTATATTACATCTAATAGCCACGACAAAAGCCTCAAAGCGTATCATTAGCGCATTATATCAATCTCCTTCATGGAAGCCATGGATTCTCTCATATTTAGGTGTCAAAGACCTTACACCAACAAAGTATGTTGAGATCATACAAAAAAGAGCCTCACTAGAAAAGGTATGTTTTGATGAGTATGTTTCCTCTTTAAATAATATTCTTAAAGAAAACGACATTGAAGAGATTTTCAAGTCTCTCACTCAATTGCAACCAACTCCATTCTTATCCGAAAAAGACACTAATAATATTTCTGAAGTTAAAGACGTTGCTGATAAGGTAATACAGCTTCGAACTGCATATACATATGACAATGCAAGCGATATCTCAAATGCTATAGAAAGAAAAATAGCAGATATTAAAGAGGGACTTTTATTGTATCCCACCAAAGTATCGTGTTGTCATATTTCAGCATTGCTAATAAAGATATCGGATATCTGCTCAAAACTAATGGAAAGATTAGTCGAAAGCAAAGAGCCTGTAGTATCAATTGATGCAATTTGCGATGCCACGATTGATTCCTCGGGTATCTGCCAGGTCCAGATTCAGGTTAGCAATCTTGAAGGCAGGATGAAAATACTGGCCGGAACGGTATCAATTGTTCGTGTCAATAACAGAGACCTCGAGAAGCAGCGTTTTTCTAAAACTCTAACGGATACGCTATATGGAGGTGGAATTCAACATTTCCAGTTTGAGTTGCCATTAACGGAGCAAGAACAATCATCAGAAATCTTGTCCCCACTCACAATTGTTTTTGACTATGACAAAACTGATTTTTCAAAAGAGTCCAAAATTGTTAATTTGAGCATAAGAATAAGTCGGCCTGAGCAGTTTGTAACAATCCCAAATCCATATTCGGAATTTGCACATGCGAATACAGTTGAAGACGATTCAATGTTCAAAGGCCGAGAAGAAACGATCAGTGAGATTTGCGAAAATATTATCAAAGGCAAGAAATGCTATGCAATCTATGGACAGAAGCGCTCAGGAAAGTCTTCTGTCTTGTTCCACATTGCGAAACGATTACGTAATGATAAATAAGGCATTAGCGGTTCATTTCTCAATAGGTGAGAATCTACTAGGCGATAGAGATACAGATGAGAGTGTACTGAACAATCTATATTACCTATTTCTCAAAGAAATTGAAAATGGATTGAAGAGAGTTGATCGTATAAAATTCAGAGAGCTATTTAACAGAGGTGTTAGATGGGATGATATAAAAGACAATCCAGAAGCTCAGTTTAGAGACAGGCTGGATTCTATTATAGATGCCATCAAAGATAACTACTCATTTGAATCAAGTAAAATCATATTGCTGATTGATGAGTATACCTACTTGTATTCCTTCATTAAAACGAAGAAATTGTCATCTCAATTTATGGCGAAGATGAAGGCATTAATTGAGAATAACTATTTTACCGTTGTTGTCGTAGGACACGATGCAATGCCTCAGTTCTTAAATGACTTTGCTAATGAGTTCAAAATATTCGAGCCTTATAAACTGAGTTATATTGACGAAAAATCAGCGAGAGAACTGATAGAAGATCCTATCAGGAACGAAGATGGATCAAGCAGGTATCAACCTGAAGCTGTTAATAAAATACTTGAATTATCAGCATGTAGTCCTTTCTATATTCAGATTCTCTGCGACGAAATTGTAAAATATGCCAATGCCAATCGACATTCACCTATTACTATTATTGATGTAAATAATGTATTGAAGTTGTTGGTTAGTAACCAAGGATCAATAAGTAAAGGCGACTTCGAGAACCTGGTTTCAAGTGGAGATGGTAAGCTTAATCCAACACTTGTTGCTAAAACCTATAACATTCTTCAGGAGATTGCTGTTCGAACTAGAAAAATTGAATATTGCCCTCAGAAGGACATTAACGTATATGGCAGATCTGAAGACGATGTGATAATCAATGATTTGATCGAACGAGATGTAGTGGTCAATGACAAACTCTATGTCGGAGAAAAACGAATAAAAATTAAAGTACAACTATATAAAGAGTGGATAAATAACAATGCAGACTAATAATCCCTTCGCTTCTGCTGGCACAATTGTCAATGGCGATTTATTTGTTGGCCGATCTGTTGAATTAACGGAGGTATATAACCGAGTATTGGGAAAGAACTTTGGTAATCTTTCTATTGTTGGAATACCCAAGATCGGCAAGTCTTCTTTGATGCAGGCCTTATATGATAGAAGAAATGAACTCTATGATAACAATAAGTACGTTGTAGTGTGGTATACTTTCAAAGCAATTGAAGAGTATGCAGATGACGAGCCGCGAGAGATTTTTATTGACATAGCGCGTAAAGTTAAAAAAGAGCTCAAGAGACATGGATATGATGTGTCAGAAATATCATACTATGTCAATGAAGTGTCAAATCTTGAGATGAGATTCACTGAATTTCAGTCTACTTTACTTGATATGTTTGAAGAGCTTGTCTATAATGGGATTCGTGTAATTTTATGCCTGGATGAGTTCGATTATTGCAAGAACTACCTTGAGGAGTGTCATTTCCAGTTACTCCGTGAGCTAAGCTATCGTCCGGAGAATAAGATTGCTATAGTAACCGCATCTCGAAGATCAATCCACGACATAGAAAAGGATTCTGGTGGTGGTTCAAATTTCTTTGAAACATTCAAGAAGATATATCTAAAACCATTTTCTATAGAGGATATCCGGTTGCAAAGGAATCTCATAGATGGGGTTTCTGAAAATGATTGTATTCTTCTTGATAAAGCAGTTGGTCGTCACCCATACTTAAATGCAATAATACTTGATGAGTTTTTCAATACAAGGGATATGAAATCAAGTATTGATAAGCAGATAAATTCCGTCTTAACTCATTACGATTATCTTTTCAGGATTCTAAAGAAAGACAAGCTCGATGATAAGGTAGTAAAACTATACTCTGGTTTTTCAGATACTGTATCCCAGGAGGAGGAAGAATATATCTACAACAGGTATGGAATCTTCGACAACATTGGAGACAACAAATACGTGCCGTTTTGCGATACATTCGAGCAGTATCTTAGCCAATTGTATAGGACAAATCCATACAACTTATTATGGGGGGAAAACTGAACGAGGTTTGCGAGCCATAATAAAGTATGCTCTTGATCACGAATATGGAGATGATGTCAGACTATGGGACCCAGAAATCAGAGACCTATTTTCACAAGAAGACTGGTCTAAGTATGTCACTCAAAGGCGAAAAGAAAAAGAATTATTTAAGCGAAGAGCGTCTGATTGCATCATTGACCAGTTGTACCCAAGACATTATATTGTACTCATCGAAGAATATTGGGACGGTAACATTGACGCAATAATGGGGCATACTCTCAACTATTGGCGTGACGAATTAGCTTTCATTTGTAGATATGTGCGTAATCCAGAAGCTCATAGTAGGATAATTCTTAACAATGCAGAAAAGACTAGAGCTACTGTATTCTGTCAAGAGGTAATAAAACGTTGTCAATTACATAGAGATGAGTTAGGGGAACTTGAATAAACCTCAACTAATTATCCTTTTGCAATAAGCTCAAGAACAGCGATACCTTCGGATCGTTACCATTAGAAATGGCTGACCTATCATAAGCATCCGATGAAAGACATATTAACAACTTTTTACAAGTTGGGCCATTGTTACCAAGTTGTTCAAAGTTGGCTTCTATTTGCTACAAGTTGGCTTCTTTTTGCCAGTTATGAGGAAGGAGTTTCCGCAGGTCTAGCTTCTGATTCTCATATTGTGGGATCTTGACCAGTACATCTTCCATCCATTTGCGCGGGTCCACTGCATGTCCCTTGCAGGTGCTTACCAGTGAGTAGATGACGGCAGCCCTGATTGCAGAGTCGTGATTGCCGCAGAACAGGAAGTTCTTGCGTCCCAAAGCCAGCGGTCTGACTGCATTTCCCACGAGATTATTATCTATCTGATATCTGGCGTCTCGCACGTATCGGCTGAGCCTTGGCAAAAGCGGAACAGTATAACCTATCGCCTTACCTTACCTGCTGTTTTCAGTCACCTTGGATGCGGTGTCGTACATCTATTTCTCGAAGGTGCATATGGTCGGGTAGGATATCTTTTCCCTCATTTCCTGCAGCTTTTCCGCACTCCTGCCCTGTTTCTTCGCATCACTCTCGACATTGTACAGTTTCCCGATCAATTGTAAACTTCCCCTTTTTAGGACAGCCTTCAATTAGACAGCAAATATAATTCATTTTGTTGTTCCAATTGCATATATGGTTCGGTGATTGATTTCAGATAGGCCACCCTAAGCGTAAGCTGTAGAGATGTGCAAGGCCGCCTTTTGGCGCTTGCCTTGGCCTTGCTCAACTCGGAAGCGGAGCTATATTTGCCTGTCTGAACATCAATCATTGTGTGTCACACCTTTTTGTCCGGTACTCCATCGGCGGTATGTTGTCGGGACTTTCATGGGGTCTCTCATTGTTGTAATAACAGTTCCACTCTTGGGTTACCCGTTTCACTTCCTTTATGCTTCTGAAGATGTACACGTCAAGTACAGCCCTTCTGTAACTGCCATTGAACCGTTCCTTTGAAATGAACTTCGGGCCGCTATCGCATCTGATATTTTTCGGCTTGCCGTTCAGCCAGATTACCTTTTCCAATGTCTTTATCACCCTTCTTGCCGAGAAAGACATTGAAACCTCCTGGGACACCGCCACCTTATCACTGTCATCCATTATGTTCAGCACCCGGAACTTCCGTCCGCACTCCAGGACATCACCAACAAAATCCAGAGGCCATGTCGTATTGGGTTCGGAGGGCTGTTCCAAAGGTGTCTTGACCCTTGCCGGAAGTCGTTTCTTCAAACGGACACGTTTCTCGTAGTGCATATTCTTGTACACACGGTAAACCTTCTTGTGGTTCCAATTCTTTCCTTCACGCCTGAGACGTTTGAATATCTTCCAGAATCCGTCTCCGTATTGGGCTGCTGTCCTTATCGCTTCTTCAACTTCAGTGTCATCTCGCTTCTCCTGATAATAGTAATACGAACGGTGGATCTCCATCAGCTTGCACGCCCGAGCGATGCTCAATTCGTATTCCTCAACAAGCTCGACTGCTATCTATTTCTTTATCTCGGCTCTAGAGTTTTTTTTAATAACATCCCTCAATATCCGGTTGTCCAATGCAAGGTCTGCGTACATCTGCTTCAGCTTCCGGTTCTCCTCCTCCTGTTCCTTCAATCTCCTGACCTGATTCACATCCATACCGCTGTATTTTGACTTCCAGTTATACAAGGTAACCCGAGTTACCCCATGTCCCCGTGCCACTACTTCTGCGGATATTCCGCTTTCCAGTTCTTTGACGGCTTTCACCATCTCGCTCTCGCTGTGAATACTCTTTTTCATTTAGGCCTCCTTCGACAAAGTTATCGTTTTTTGTCTAATAAAGAACTGTCTGGTTTTTAGGGAAGTTTACAAAAAGGGGAAGTTTATATGGCATTCATATCCTCTTTCTATTTTTGTTTTTTATTTGCCCAAAAACTCTTTGAGAGTTAACGACTTAAGACCAAGCCCAATAGCACGAGAACGAAGCATATTATCTGACGTAAGCAGAATCGGATTGCATCCTTCTTGTTTGTGTTTCAGCGCTACAGAGAGAATCTTACAGTCTGGATTTGATGCATTAAAACCATTGGGGAGCAATGATGTGTCCGCATCTTCCATCTTGGAGAAATTCTGTTCAAATGCACGGCATATGTTCTTAGCTGCGTTGCTCAGAGCTTGTTTGTCAACGCTTTCCTTTAATTTGAGCTTATCCAGCTCTTCAAGTACTGTTGCGGGGATAATCACCTTGTATTGAGAACCGATTTTTGAAATAATATCCGGACACTTGACAAACACATTTGTATCTATGATATATATGTTGTCCATGCCCTCTACAATTTCTGTTCTCTTGCGCTCGAACTTGGACAGATCTACTTTGCCTACCACTGTAACTCCAATATCTCCAGCTGTCAATCGTTTCGGCACATGCTCTCCAAATTCTACAAATTGTTCTTCGTGAGCTTTGAGAATATACTTTCTGACATCATCTGACATCTGCCGTTGCAGCATTGTAGAATCAGCCACAATGATTGTATTCAATCTTGCTCTTGATGTTGCGACATTGAATAGTTTTGGGTCTAACGAATAGGGAAGAGATGCATTTGGAATAAAGAATATGCAATAGTCCACCGTTAAGCCTTGTACTCTATCAACAGTTTCTATCTTAATTGTGTCAGGCAAACTTGCACCTTTCCAATTAAGAATGAAGTATTTTTGTAACTCCCTAATAGAGTCTTTGAATTTTGATAGGACAGCAATTTCACTACGAGGTGATAGCTCATATATCTTTTGTACGACATCAATGATTTGTTCAAAAGCATTAATCGGAGCCTTTTTTCCCGTTTCAAGTTCTAAATCTAAAAAATTTGGACCACCTTTGGGGTTTATAAATGGCAATTGAATAGGGACATCTACGATTTTCGAGACAGACCTCAAGTTGTTATTGTAGAAAACACCTGTACTATCAGCAGCCCTCGGCATTAACCTAAATGTATCGCTGAGAAGGTACGAATCAAGTTTTTGCGTATTACATAATGTGTCAAAGCCATTAATTATTTGACTCCAATCTTTATCACTAATAATATCGTCGTTTATTGCAACAATAGGTGATAACTGTTTCTGATCACCAATCCAAACCACTTGTTTGCCCAATTTGAATGCTGCTGCTATCATAGGAAGCAGAGCCTGGCTCGCCTCATCCATAAGTACGTAGTCAAAAGGAATCTCTGCGAGAGTTGCCGCCCAGGTACTTGAAACATAGAAAGATGTAAGAGATAAATACCCAGAACAGGCATCACATTTGTTCTCTTTAATAGGGACAAGGCATGGAAGTTCGCGTTTCTCATCAATTGTCATGCTTGACTTCGACACCTTCCCGGCAAAAATATAATCTTTAAGATCTTCTTTCTTTGCCAGCTCCATCAGCGCTTGATTCGTTAATGCAGTAACAAGAACGCTCTTTCCTTGCTTCAATAATGTTGCGGCATATTGTGCCAATCTGTATGTTTTTCCGGTACCCGGAGGGCCTTGTATTGCCACACAGTTGTTTTTATCAAAGACACCCGCAAGAATAGCGGGAAGATCAGTATCAGATGCAAGTGGTGTTGGATTCCAAAGCGGATCGGTAGCATCAAAATCTAATACCTTGTTGACATTCTTAATTGACTCATCAGCTACAATGTCCTTCAGGTTATATAAATACTGAAGAGGTGGATCTTTAGGACCGAACGCAATTATTGGCATCTCCTTTTGGAGAACATCTGCAAATTCTATAGAAAGATTTTTTATACCAATAAGGCAGAAATCCTCCTCTGTAGCCTTTGCAATCCAAGCGCAATACGCGTCAGAATAATCCCTTTGGTAATCTTTTCTTAAGTCCAACCAAGAATAATCACTCCAATTCTTGAAACTGCCCATTTCTCCTGTTAGGTAGCAGGCTGTCCAGAAGGAGTTCTTTCGAGGCATATTATCGGAATTCCTCACCTTAAAAACAGCGGTACCATTATCTTGGAGTTTTTGAAATTTTCCGACAAAGACATTTCCACGCGATTTTAAAACAAGTGCTTTTGTCCGGACGACTTGTTCAAAATCTCGTATCTGAGCATTTATCTCAGTGTCTAAAAAATTAGTGTATGATTCTCTTGTGTAGTACATAACTATAAATCATCATCTGATGTCGCACTTTGCGTGCCGGTATTTCTCTTGTAAATGAATCTTATTGATTCGGCCCTGCTTGATATATTAAAGCTGTCGAAATTGAATTGGATATTATTGAAATAGTGAAGTGCATCGGCTAACTTCTCAATCTTGTCGTCTGATTCAAGGTTCTTACTGCTGAAGGTAATGGATACTTTTGTCTGATCTTTGAGGAGGTCGAGTACCGGAATGCGTTTGAAATCAAGACCATCATAGATAAACAACTGAGCCTTGTCTCTAATCAAATACAGGTATTCAGTTGGATTAACCATAAATTTATCACCTTGATATTTAAAGCTCTTCAGCACAATAGGCTCTGAACCATTTTCAGTGGTAATGACATTGCAAGAGTAACAATATGGCTGACCATCCTCACCCATTTCGCCGAAACCATATGGATATTCCCAGTCTGGATAAGCTCTCATAAGTGCCTGCTGGGCTTCTAATTGGGCCTGTATCATTTCCTGTTTAGAGAGTTTTGAGTCTTCACCCTTTTGCATTGTGACATTTTCTTCCTCATCATCCCGGATCCTTGCAATTTCTTCTTCCAAAAGGCTATTCTGATTTCGCAGCTTCTCTACTTCTGACATCAAATCATTTACACTCGCTCTTGAAATCAAAAATATTTCCCTCCAATCATCTTTTGTGAACAGAGAGGTTTTAAGCGAGTAAACATCCGCGAGGACGACTTCCGGTTCTACATCCTTATTGATGTATATATGACCGGAAGTATTGAACACAGTATAATTGTTCTGTTTTCCTTTAAAATAATAATCCCCCAAATAAACACCTCGATAAGGCATCTCACCATCGTATAAGTAGATGCGTGTCGTTTTGTTCGCTTTCCAGGTAATGTACTTTTCATCAGTCCATTCCTTCGCAGACGAATAATCGTCTTCGTTATTAGTCATGTGAACATTGATTTTGCCGAATAACAATTTCAAGACTTCTACCTTGTTGTTCTCTGAAATCGGCAATTGTGACGATGCCTTGACCCATGAAAGGAAGGTGCTAATTATGGACGAAGAAGATATATTCCAAATATCCTCGAACTTGTTCTCACTGAATGACTTGCGCCTTTTAATTTCGTCACTTGTTTTATTGTGTACGCCAAGAGTTGTTAAGAACGACTTTTTTTCGTCAGTATCAGCCCATTGCGCAATAAAAGGCTGTATTCGTTCCGCTGGAAGTGTATAATCATCGCAGTCAATGTATCTTCCAGCCACCTTACCAAAAGAATAGGAAATATATGGATCATTAATGAACGAACGGAGAATTTCTCCTACTTTAAGTTTGAAGCATTTTTCAAGAATCTCTTTGAATATCTGAGTATTCGAGGTGTCAATAAACTTCCTAGAGACAGTATCTAACGTGATAGAACCAATATGTCTGTAGAAAAGCATCATAAAACAATATTGATCTGACGTGTACCGTGCATTATAATACTGAGAAAGATATGAGACAAGTTCGGTCTTAACCCATGACGATTCAGCTTCATTTTGTGCAAATACTTTTTCGTATCCAGCAATAGATTTGAATTTATCAGTGATCATTGCAAGTTTTGACGAATTGGTATGAGAAGGCAAAATTGAGGACAAGGAGAAAGTGTACTTAACTCCATTGACATCAACAGAAAAATCATCTTTCAAAGTAATTTTTGAGAGAGGAATGCCATCGACCTTAATAATTGACTTAAGATGCTGACAAGAGGCAGTACTTTCTGTTGCAATTTTGATTATTCGATAGTGCTCGCCATCAGAAGGGTATGACACTGTACTGCTCAAATCAAACGAGCCGTATGCTTTTACAAAAATTTCTTTTGTCGCATGATCTTCTTGCTCGACAACAGGAAGGATATTCGGCACTCTTTTCCTAATCAAACTTTGAGTGAAAGCATGACGCCAGCTTTGTTTAAACTTATGATATACAGAGTATACATCTGTTTTAGTTAATATTGTGTCAATATTGCTCTCAACAATAGATGTATAGATGTTTTCACTACCTATGAGGAAAGATGCAAAGGATGAGCTATACTCTTCTTGGGCAATCATGTAATCTTTCAGCCACACAGGCAATGTACTGCTGAATGCACACATCTTGAATAGAGGGGTGAAGACGCCTTGCGCATTTTTGAAAATTGCCCATTTCTTTCTCGTTTCATCACCAATACCCTCAAATTGCTTAGTAGCATGGAACAACCTTAGACGATCCGAATGTGATAGTATCGAGGTGTTTGATAAACTTATCCTTTTGAACAACTTCTGCTCATCCTGCTTTTTCAAATAGTCTTTGAGAGGATGGTGCTCAATCACCGTGTCTGTACATTTGAAACCGAGTTGAATGAGAATATCTTTGATGGCCAATGTGTTTTCAGTAATCAGGATTACCTTACTATCGTTTATGGCCGTACTATATGAAACCCATTTGTTTTCAAGTAGAATAGACGGAATGCTTGGTATGAGTCGGATTGTATCTTCTGTCCTTGTCAACCATTCCCAGAAACTCTTTCTTTCATCATTAGAGGCTGCACTTATCCAAGTAAGAGCGCGTTCTGCATTACCCTGAATGATTTTTATGACATCAGTTGTAGTTGTCTTCTCAATTTTGAATATTGAGCGTTTCAATATATCCGTATTAAGGTTCGGATGAGGCAATCGTTTTGTGGTGCCAATTATTGAGTAGTAATTATCATATCCAAGAGTCTTCGCAAGCGAGGATTCATCCAAGATAATACCTAAAACATCCGATTTTTCTCCTTTGTCATTGATGATGAATTTCGATTCGGAAAGCGCTTTGGTGTATCCATTGTTGAAGGAGTCAATCAGTGCAAAGGTGTCTTGGCTGGTTGATTCAAACTCTTTTTGAGGCAGTAAATTCAAATAATTAGGTTCATCAATTGATGCTGATTTCTCGACCATTGAGACGATGGCTTTTCCAATATTGAAAAAAAGGAAATGATTCCACGGGTTGTCGCTTTGCACACCCTCACGATCAGATTTTGGGATAAAATCCGCATTAATAAAGAACGGGAAGGTAAACCTATGTTCATTCATCGGAAGATATGCATAGAGAGAAAGGGCGTCATTTGACGGACGGATATGTCCTTCTTCATCAAGAGGAATGGCAAAGGAGATTTCTGTATCTGCTGTAGAAGCAATTCTGTCCGGTATGCCGGGAACTTCAGATTGTTCATTGCCATTGGAATCAAGTCTTACGAAATAATTCTCAATATCTCCATGAATGTTTGTCCGTTCTTTTCGTTTGATATTCACATTGGCGGCTTTAAAAGCCTCGTCACTCACTCCAATACTTGCCTTTGTGAATATCTTGTAATTCTCGTTCAACTTATCCTTGTCAAACGAATTAACCAATGATATGTATTCTCCATTTTCAGAGATATTCTTTTGAATGGTCCGACAATCATCTCCTTGCATCAGTTGGATTCGATTGGTCCTACGTAAGAACAGCATGAAACGTGGTTCATTGAATACCTCGGCAATCGCTTGGGCGTATTCTGACAATGTCTTCTCGTCCATCTGAAGAGCGATGCAGACATTCTCTCTTTCGCTCCAAATGGTATTGTATTTATCAATATCTGGAATATTTGACCAAACGGGCAGCAATTGCCACGGAATATCTTTTACGCCTTTGAACTCCCTTCTGAATTTTTCAAATTTATGAATGAATTCTTTCTGCTTGACAGGGTCGTTTTCAATATCATTCACCAAGAAATAGAAACGGTCGAAATCATTGTATATATCCAAACTCTTATCAAAACCGAATCGATAGCCGGAGCTTTGGATATAAACAGACTCGGAGTTGGTGAATACGGATTTGAAACCAATTCCTTTATAGCCGGTTTTCTTCTTATTGGCAGATTTTGTACTCTGGGCAGCAGATGTTATTGATTCAAAATCATGCTTGTTAAATGAATAGCCATCGTGGGTCAATAAGAAGTATTTGCCTTCGAGTTGCAGTTTCACTTTTACGCCATTCTGAGCAGCAGCATCATCTGCATTTTGAAGAAGCTCAAAAAACATTCTCTTTTTACTTGAATACAGGTTCTGGCCAACCTCTTCAAGAAGATTGGCGACACTCGTGTTTGTATTCGGGCTGGTGTGCTGCTTAAATGACAAAAGAACAGACTCTTGATAGGGGTTCTTCACCAACTGAAGATCAGGGGAGGAAACAGAAAATAGGTAAGGCGTCCCTTCCTTTCGCCTAAAATCAGCATTCGGTAATGAAATGTCAGTTTTATAGTACTCGCCTTCAAAGAGAAGGTTGCGTAGCCTATTATCTGCTCGTACCAGGATGTTCTTACCATTGATCGGGTCGACGAGTAATTTACCATTTACCTCGCTATCGGAATCAGAAAACGTGATTAATTCAGTAAAGAAATACCCGTCGTTGATGGATATGACCTTTCCGATAAAAGTCTTTGTTTGGATGTCCATCGTTTTGAGGAGATCCATTAAGGATAGGGAGTAAAGGCTGTCGTCGTATCTGTCCTTTATGATATATTTCCTGCTGAATTTAGCGTTATTGTGTTCATCTGTACCAGTGTAGACTATTTGAATGTGCTCGCCTACAAATACTTCATCACTTGCTCGTAAGACTTTATTTGGAGACAATTCTTCTCTGGTAATGATGATATTTACTCCTGCGTCTATAACATCCACTTTCGCAAATTTATCGTCAACATACGTGACTTTGCCCATAACAATATCACCAGGGTTAAGCTTTGCGATCAGATCTTCCATCAACTTGCGCTTGTTCTCCTTTTCAATAGGGCGCATATCAAGCCAAATCGTAGACTTGTTTTCATTGAATTTGCTATAGACGAATTCAAGTGATTGCCCAGGAGACAACGCACCAGAAATCATCTTTGACTTATATGGCTCAATGAAAAAATTTTCAGTAAGCTCTATCAAGAAAAGGCCTTCTTCTACTGAAATTACAGCAGTGGGATTGTCATGTGCTTGATTTATCCCCACATATTTTGCAGTTACTCTATCTCCGATGTTATGCATCCTTGCAAATAGAGAATGAAGAGGATGGGTACTCAGTGTGACTTTTACCATTCCATTTTCTTTAACTGCAGTGCTCTTTACAACACAAGTAATTTCATCACCAGCCTTATAATAGGTAGAGGTCAGTTCTACCCACGGCGCCAATCCAATGAAGCCATCAAATCGAATCAATATGCCGTAGTTCTCAACAGAATCAACACAGCCCTTTAATATTAAATCAAGGTTCAAATCACGCGGATTGGCACATGCATCTTTTCGGCTTAACTCAATCTTGCCATCAGGATGAACTTTAGTTACAATAGCTTGTATGTAATCTCCAACATGAAGTGAATCATAGAACCTGTTTTGGTGGCTCCACGAAATGTTTAATTTTCTGATAAGTCCGGAAATGCCGTTCGGAGTACTTACAAACAGTCCATACTGAGGATTCTTGCTTGTAATCTGAACAGCTAATGATTCTCCAATTTGTGGGTCTAAATATGACATTATGGATTATATTAAATGGGTGAATTTGATTTTTATTTGATTATCGTATGTTTTTTACTCGGTTGCTGTAGCCTCAGAGTTATCTTCCGCCTCATTAGCTGTTCCGGGAACATATTTCAATGCGCCGAATAGCATTTCTGCTTCATATGTTTCTTTTTTCTCCTCTGCAATTATCACTACGTCGAGATAGTCAATTAAGTACTTCAGGAGAACTTTACCTCTATTAAGGATTGATTCGGCCGACCAAGGATGCCATTCAGTTTTGCTACTGATTTGACGTTCGCTAAAACTTCCATTAGCATACGCCTTGACTTTAGTTTCCCACGGATTATTACCAAGACTTGAGTTCTTCTTGTCTCTAATAATTGTAAGGTTGCCGAGAGAATTTAATAAGGTTTTTATGGCCACATATCTTTCCTCTTCATAAAAACTCTTTTGTGATAAATAATTTGACATTGTATCACTCCAGTAATCTTGATAAGTTTTTGGCATGATATGTTCAATTGACGTCTCGAAGAATTTGTCCCATGAGATTATAGCAAAATCACGTGAGTAATCCTGCTGATGAATATGTTCTTCAAATTCAAACAAGAAATATTTTAGCCCATTCCATCTATGGTAACCTACATTGCCACGAACATATGTAAATAGCCATTTGAAGCCACCTATTAAGCTTGAGCATTCAATAGTCTGAGCTAATATGGCTTCTAATTCATTATTCAGTTCTTCCAGTTTAATATCTCCTATATGTAAGTCCCTGGCGCGAGTTGCAAACGAGCGTTCATCCATTATCGATGGAATAGGCAAACGATTTCTGAATAATATTTTCTCGACATTTTTCAGACATCTATTGAATTCCTCTGGTTCGTCTTTTTGAAGAGCAAGAAGCTGTGCAAGAAATAGCCTCATCTCTTTTGAACCATTGAGACATTGAATTTTATAGAGCTCCAACTCAACCGTATTCTTGATATCGGGGCAATTAACCGTGAACCAATAGGGAACATAGTTTGCTAGATCAATAGCGTATTTCTTAATCTTATCAAATGAGACAACTTCTTCTTTTTTTGACGACTCTGACTGGTCGCGAGTATAACTCAATCTGTATTGACTTGCCCTATTGCAGAACATCTCAAACACTTTTTTTTCAGCATCTTGCGTAGAGAATGAGTAATCGGCAGGTGTTCTGATCAAGGTCAAATGAGATGATAGAAACTCATCTTCATCAAGCATTGATGTTTCATTTTGTCCTAATGAGTTATAAATCAATCCCCAACAGTCATTAATGATTTTTGCTAATTGGTCGTTATCGCAATTGGTCAATTTGCTGTTTAAGAAGAGGAGCCTATTCTTTAATTTTTCCAGAATAGTCAATGGCTTGCCACGGTTGTTCATCGTCTCGAAAACAGCCTGAACATCAAAACTATCATCTATTATTTTGATATCAAACATCAGGGCTGTGGTAACCTTTGAAAATATTGTTCTTGCCTGCTTCGGAGTCAATGTGGCCAACTTATCGCAGAAGAATTGTTTAGCTTCCCTTAAGTTGTTGGTATATACGCTTTTCCCTTTGCAGATGGAATCAGGATCTTCAAATATCTCTTTTCGTAAAAAGTAATTATAGTCGCCATTTTCCGTTCCATACGAGAATTTATAGACGGCATTCTTACCTTTCTCTTTAATATACTGACTGTATATTTTCTTGTTGTTCAGTTTCTTATACAATTCAAAAAGAAGGATAAGAATGGTCGTTAATCTTTGCTGTCCATCAACAACATCATAAAAGTTGCTTCCAGACTGCAGCAACTTTTGTTCTGATTTGCTCAGTTTATCAAATAATGTTTTCTGTAAAGAAATTGCACCTGTGTAGTGTGGCTTATATCCACCGGAAGGATTAGTCGGAATATCTTCAATGTCATCCCACAATTCCGGCAATTGTTTATCTGCCTTCCAGGCATACCCCCTTTGATAATCCGGAATTCGGAAATAATTATTGGCGAAAATATCAGGTATTTTTTGATTACTTGTTTCCATATCTTAGGTTATATCAAATGGGTGACTTTTATTTTCTTGTATTTCTAGCGACGCATCATTGCATTCTTATTGATTATCAGTGGTTTACATCTTAAAAGGGTAGGCTGCTCAAAAATTTACTTGTTTTTTTGCGAAAAATCGAAGATTTAACGTTTTTTTATCGACTCTCTCCGAACAGAGGGAAAAAAGCAAAAAAACTCCCTTTTTGAGCCCCGGCAGACCCCGTCTGCAAAGATAGAGAATGTCGGGGTTTATTTCGCAAAAATGGGCTGTAAAATCAAGGGTGGATTCACGGATATTTTGGGGTTCCAATCATGGTATATTGTGTTTGGTCGAAGAGGTGTTTTGCTCGCCCTTAATAACCTCAGGAGCATATATAAATTTTGCAACCAAATGAAGAAACGGCAGGAACCATTTAGCCATGGCGTAGCCATCTCTTTTCTTCCCTTATTTTAACTTTACTTTAATGAACGTATATATGAATACGGGGATAAAGTAAAGTTGATGATTTCATGGAAAAATGTAGATTTCAAGCCTCAATTTTGATGGAAAAGTGTATAAAGAGAGTCTGATTCGTTGGAAAAAATGTGAGCTAATAGGTATTATTCGATGCAAAAATTAAAAATCCTAGAATTAAATTCTGGAAAAGTATTTAAAACCATCACTAAACCCAAATATACCACTAGAAAATAAAAGACTCACCCTGAGCGCGCTGTTCTTATGGGAAGCGGGGTGAGTATGTTATTGCAAATTTAATTAATAAACTTCATATACCAATATCTTTCTTAAATATATTAATGAATTATATGGTAATAGGTCCATGCACTATTACATTCTTATTGATTGCTAATAGCTTACTCGTTTTTTGCGAAAAATATCCTTTATATTTCGATTTTACTTACTATGTTATGTTCTTTAAGAGTAAGGGGATGGAAAAGGGGACTTGTGCTTTTTAATAAGAATCAAATCTAATGTCCTTGCGTTAATCTTTCTAGGTAATTTAATAAACCTTCCGATGCATGAAGGAATAAGATAAAATACTTTTCAAACATTTCGAACAAAATCTCATCTGATGTAATTCTAATTCCGTATTTGTTTATATGTATATATCTGGTTATCAGTGGTTATAGTATTTGATATTTTAGAGACTAAGAGATTGAGGGTATCTGTATAAAGCAATAATTATCTATGATTTAGATAGATTTTATAGTGAAAAGTACTCAAATTACATAGAGGGACGTAAATTTGTCCCCCGTATATGGCTTGGGGGACAAACGGGGGACAAAAATGTTGAAAAAATAGGCATAACAAAAGAAAATACCTTTCCTAAAACTATTATTTTGCCATATTTAAGTCGTTTTTAGTCAGTATTTTAGATTGTTTATAATTGTAACTACCTGATAATCAGTGTATTATCTATTTCCCGATGCAGCATATTTACATCGCTGATTATCAGCGACTATTCATTTTAATCGGTACAACCTCTGTTTTTACAAGTACACAGAATGTGGGGACAAATGCAAATAGTTGTATTTTATTGCTTTGCATATACGTGTTGTACCGCCTCTTTTCAGTCCTTTTGTGGAATGTCCGCTATCAGATACAAGGTGTTGACTGATAGGGCATTTTCGCAGGTATGTTACAGAACGCTTGTTGAATACAAAGGTAGTGGTTTTCTTGGGAATTTCTGTGGTTTGCGTCAGTTTTTTGTGCGAAAATATGTGATAGGCTTGAAAAAATGTAGTTATATGTGATTTATTCATTTGAAAAAGTGCGTCGGTTTGAATGTTATTCGCTGGGAAAAGTGTAACTTTGCCATTGGAAGAATATGATTGCACCATGCTTAAAAGGAAAATAGAAACATATTTAGCTAAATGGAAAGAGTCTGAGGACAGAAAGCCCCTTGTGATAAAAGGTATCCGCCAATGCGGAAAGACATACATTGTCCAGAAGTTCGCAAGAGAGAATTATGAGAGTGTGGTTTATATGAACTTCATACTTGAACCGGATAAGAAGTCTGCCTTTACGGGTAATATAGATGTCGATACCATTATTCTCAACCTCTCTGCTTTGATTCAAGGTAGTCGTTTTATTGAAGGGGAAACTTGCATTATCCTTGATGAGATTCAGGAGTGTAAGGAGGCAAGGACAGCCTTGAAGTCATTCCATATAGACGGACGTTTTGATGTTATTGCTACTGGTTCTCTTTTGGGAGTGAAAGGCTACGGCAAGAGCAGGAAGAAAAACGAAGAGGAGGGACAAGATTCTGTTCCTGTCGGATATGAAACTGTGATAGATATGTATCCGTTGGACTTTGAGGAATTTCTGTGGGCAAACGGAATTAGTGAAGTGGTTATTGATGCTGTCAAATCATGCTTTGAGCACGAAAAGGCTGTTCCCGATGGGATTCACAAGGCAATGATGGAGTTGCTGTACAGATATGTCATTGTCGGAGGTCTACCGGAAGTGGTGAACTGCTTTCTTGAAACCAAGAATATCGAACTTATATATAAGGCGCAGCGCAATCTTATTGCCGAATACGAAGAGGATATGGTTAAATATGCGGATGATGCGGACAAGCCTAATATCCGAGAATGTTTTGAATCTATTCCGAAACAATTAGCCAAGGAGAACAAGAAATTTCAATATTCCATCGTCAAGAAGGGCGGAAGAGCCTCGCAATACATCGGTAGCATCCAATGGTTGGAGGATGCCGGGATAGTCCGTAGATGCTATAATACGCAGATTACAGAACTGTCGTTAGAGGGTAATTCTATCAAAGAATGTTTCAAGGTATATACCACTGACATTGGTATTCTAATGGCAATGCTCGATTATGGAACACAGGCAGATATTTTGAAGGGTAATCTTCTTGGATACAAGGGAGCTATCTTTGAGAATCTGATGGCTGATTTCTTATGCAAGTCCGGGCAAAAACTATACTACTTCCATAAGGACAGTGGGCTTGAACTGGACTTTTTAGTGAGATTCAAAGGGGAATGCGTTATCCTTGAAGTCAAGGCAAAGTCGAGAAAGGCCAAAAGCATGACTACGGTTCTGAAGAACAAGGATGTGTATCATGTCAAAAATGCGATTAAGTTAGGACAATATAATGTAGGACGTGAGGGGGGGATACTCACCATTCCGCTTTATATGGGATTTCTTGTTGAAGATAAGCTTGCGGAGGTTATCATTCCTGATGTTGATTTGAGTTTATTGACTACCATTTAATTATAAATAAAGATATTATGGCAAAGCAGATATTAGTAGGAATCAGAGAGCAGGATTTGAATGAGGTAGCTCACTACCTTATGATCTACATCCCATTCAATGAGGAGCTGTGTAGTTATACCGATAATTGGTTGGGTGAACTTTATGAAAACAAGTATCCTTTGGTCTCTAAGGGAATGTGGTCAGCTATGATTGACTTGAAAGCTCATAAGCTCCTGACTTGGAAGCAAGAGTATAGAGGTTTTAATGTAATAATAATATAGTCTATGAAAGTCATTACATCAACACATTTGAAGCAATGGGCTGACACAAAAGAATGTCAGTCTCTCTTGCCTGAATTGATAAGACGTCTTATCTGTGCTTCCGTGAAGCAGTTAGAGAGGCTGTCTTTCCCCAGTGGTGATGCTGTGCATATGCCTGGATGGGATGGAATTGTATCATGTCAAGAACCGATAGATTTAGTTCCTAAGGGGGAATCTCTTTGGGAGTGTGGAGTGAATAAGGATATTCAGACCAAAGCGAACGATGATATAACAAAACGTGCAACGAACCCTCTCGGACATATAAAATCGGACTCTACGTTTGTTTTTGTTACACCTCGAGAATGGACTGGAGCAGATGCGTGGATTATTGCTAATCAAAAAGGTTGGAAGAAGTTAGTGGTTTACACCGCAGTGGAACTTGAAGTTTGGATTGAGAAATGTCCCACAGTCGGATTATGGTTGGCAGACAAACTGAATATTCTGAACGCCGGAGGTTATCAGTTACCTGATGTTTATTGGATGCAGTGGGCTTCTGGCGATAAGTATTCTCTGCCATACCAAATAGTAACAGCAGGAAGGGATCAGGTCATTGACCGTGTGTTAAAAGCGTGTTTTGAGCTGTCTATTCTTGAAATTCAGGCATTAACGCAGTCGGAAGCGGTTGCATTTGTATTAGCGTCAATTGTAACTTGCAATGATGCTGATAAACTACAGGCAAAAACAATCGTTGTAACTGACAAAAATACTTTTGATGATTTAGTATCTCACTATGAGAATCTGATTATTATCACGACCTTGCGAGACAATATGTCCTATGCATTGTCGCATAATCATACAGTAATCTGCGCTGTAACCCCTGAGGATCAAGTGCCTACAGCTGTGAAGTTACCAAGGGTGGAACGAGAAGGCTTTGTTAAGGCTATTGAAGATTGTGGTTTTGATTCAATCCAGGCTAGAAAGATTGCAACAGATACGGCTAGGGATGTAAATGTTTTGAGGCGCCGTATGAAGATTGACAAGCTAAAGCCGGAATGGGCGAATAGTGATGGAATATCTGCCTTATTGCCAATAATCCTATTGGGGCAATGGAACGAAAATGTACCAGGGGATTTGAAACTCGTAGAGAAATTATCTGGGAAAACATACTCGGATTATGCCAAGATATTACAAGGATTCAGATTAATGTCTGATTCTCCGATAGCGCATATCGGAACAGTCTGGCGATTGAGGTCTCCAATGGATGCTATGGCATATGCTTCGGTTTATCTAACAGACGGTGATTTAGCAAAACTGAAAGAAGTATGTGAATTGTTGATTGCTGACGACGATCCCGAAGCGGTAGACAAAGTTACTTCTGATGGATGGAGAATGTGGCAGTTTAAGCAGCAGTTTTCTTCTAACGTCAAAAAGGGAACATATCAATCTTTGATATTACTATCATTGATAAATGATGATAGTGGCAATAAAAATATTTGGGTTGATGGTTTGGTACGAGAACTACTGAATGGCTGGACGCTACAGCGTTTTTTGTCCAACAGAACGTATTTCACTCTTTTAGCGGAGGCTTCTCCTGAAGCGTTTTTAGGATTTCTTGAAGAGACAGGACAGGATATTTATGATGTTGTATTTACTCCACAGAAGTATAGTTTGGGGTTGACAGGTTGGAATATATATTATACAGAAATTCTTTTTGCGCTTGAGATGTTAGCTTGGGATGAAGATTATATTTATAGAGCCACCTCTCTTCTATTGCGTTTTTCTACATATAAGAACGAGAGTAATTATGCTAACAAGCCGATAAACTCGCTTGCGGAGATTTTTCGTTTCCAACTGCCGCAAACATTCGCCAAGTTTGAAAATAAGATAGAAGTGCTGACGTCTCTCTCTTCTTCTTTTAGAACTCTGATTTGTGAGTTGTGTTTCCATATTTTAAATAGTTTGGGAGCTGAGACATTCTCTCAGACACATTTTTATAAGTGGCGACATTTTAGCGATCTTTCTTCTCCTAAATATATTCCGGTACCAATCGATAATGTGAAAGCAGTGACAAAATTGTTATTGAACTGTACAACCTTCTCAGAAGATGACATATGTACGCTTTTAAAACTGTCGACTAATAAATGGATGAGTTGTTGTAGAACAGATATCCTTGATGCAATTACCGAGAAAAAAGATACTTTTTGTGAAAGTGACGTAGTAGAACATACTCTTCGTGACGAACTGATTCATCACCTTTCTATTCCAGAGGCTGCGTGGGCGTTGTCAGAGAAAGAACTTGAACCATATAAGAAACTACTTTCTGACATCGAGTCCAAGAATGTTGTCATGAAATATCGATGGATGTTCGAGGATATGTTTCTACGTCTTCCTCAAAAACGAGAGATGGACTTTAAAGAGGAATGTCGGATGAAGCAGGAGATTCGAAACAAGGCTGTTAAAGAAATTCTTTCGGAAAAAGGCAGGAATGGTCTATGGGAGTTGGTAAGTGCTGCAAAATGTCCTAATTCTGTAGTCAATAGCATGATACAACTATATGGTGACAACTTGCTGCAAGATGTTTGTGAAAAGTTTGGCGAGAATATACTCGACCTTACATTCCTTCAGACTTTTTTTCGGAATCTATTCTTTCAAAAGGGTGAAGATGACTATGTAAGGGTTGTGGAAGATGTAAGAGCATATGGCAATACTTGCTTGTCTGTATGCTTATATGCTCCAGGGTACAATGAAATGTTTGCTACCATTGCGAATGACTACGGTGAAAAAATAGAAACTCTCTACTGGCAAAATATTAATGTGGCGTATATTAAAACTCCTAATCCAATACAAATTATTGATAAACTTGTTTGGGTAAACCGCTTTGACGAAGCGTTGGAACTGATATACCATAACAAAGACTCTGAACTGATACCCGATATTCTTAAAGTCAATGTCGTCAAAGGTCTTATATTCGGTGGTCAGCAAGACTTTACCCCGAAAATTGATTGGTACTACATAGATAATGTGATAGAAGATTTGGATAAGTCAGAAGATCCCGAGATTGTCCAAGCATTGGTTCAAATCGAATTTTTTGCTTATCAAGCTTTCGAGCATCGTAGAAATATAAGCGAACTACGTCTTATCAAAGAACTGATGAGCAAGCCTGAATTGCTTATAGAGTTGATGGTAATGGTATATAAATCTGATGATGGGAATGAGGAGGAGGTAAGCGAATCGGAGATAAATAACAGGATAGTGATGACAAGATGTGCATTCCAAATCTTGCATAATTTCCCATGTTGTCCAGGGGTTGATAGTCAAGGGAATGTGAATTCTGACGCACTTCGCACATATATATACCGTTTATATGAATTATCCGTGGAACGTCATCGTTCTCAAGTGACCGATATGGTGGTAGGTAGTCTTTTGGGTAACCTCCCAAGGAATGCCTCATACCCACAGGTCATTCTCGGGGAAATAGTAGAAGAATTGAAAAGTGATTCGGTTGATGAACATATTCGAATGAGGATTTTTAATAGCAGAGGTGTTACAATGCGAGCTTTTGCAGAAGGCGGTGCCCAGGAACGGTCGTTGGTAGCATTGTTCAATGGTTATCGAGACAAGGTTAAGTTTAAATATCCGAGACTTTCCAAAATATTCACCAAACTTATGCAAGAGTATGAACGCTATGCAAACCAGGAAGACTGCGCTGCACAATTGGAAGATTTGGAATATTAGAAACCGAGGAATGGCGTTTGTTTGCTCAATTATTACCTCAGATCGTCTCAAAAAGTGCAGTTTGTTTGGCTAAAAAACATAGAGCATATTTACATCACTGATTATCAGTGATAATTCACTTTAATCGGTACAACCTCTGTTTTGACAAATACTGTAGGGATAAATGCAAACCGTTGTATTTCATGGTTTTGCATATACGTATTGTACGCCTCTTTTCAGCCCTTTTGTGGTATGTCCGCTATCAGATACAATGTATTGAGTGATAGGGCATTTACGCAGGTATGTATGTTACAGAGCGCTTGTTGAATACAAAGGTAATGGTTTTCTTGGGATTTCTGTGGTTTGCGGTATGGTTTTCTTCCAAAGAGGGTGATTTACAGTAGAAAAACGGTTGTAGAGTCAGAAAACTTTTGTAGGATATACATTCGATTCGTTTGAAAAAGTGTAATTGACTCCGTTTGTTCACAATGGAAAATGTTTGTATGCCCTAATAGGAACACTTGTATTCCGCTAACAACTATTATATCCTATCGGGTATAATCTTGCTTATTATATCAATATTATACCCGAAATAGTATAAATCAATAGATTTGACTGAGCTCCATAATGTCGAGCATCTGATATAGTATTCCGTCAATGCAGGAATGCCAACTTTGATGAAAATGACCATAATATCAATGGCTTACAGGATGATTGTCTGTTTTAAGACGGTCTAAGAGCATATCCATCGTTTTTCGTTCAAATTGTATATCCTCAATCAGTGAGGAATCGTTCTCAGCCCATTGGTTAAGGTTGCTTTTTGAGAATAGTTCGCAATGTGAAGGTGCAGTATGTGTGATAACCGTATCAATCATGAAGCTGGCACGGATAGCATTCAGCTTATCAGAATCGTAAATAGGAGCTTCGTTCTTCCAATATAAATTGCGGGAAATATCGTTTTCTTGCGAATCATTGAGATGGAGTCTGTATTTTCTTTTTTTCCATTTATTTTGCGATAGATACGGTCAATAGAGATAGCTCCACCTACACAAAGGATAGTATGATTACAGGCTTGTAGAATGGAATAATCTGGAACAGCGATGAAGCGTTTGGCGTTGAACATTGCGCCATCGAAATAAGCAGGATTATCATGATTACCTCGCACAAACACAATCCAATTGTTGGCTTGGTTCATTCGCTTGGCATTTCGTCTAACCATCTGCTCATAGTACTCTTTCTTTTCGAAGCCAAAGCCGCAATCCCCAGCTACAATTAGCAAAGTGTCCGTAAGCTGATGTTAGATGCAGAGTTTGAACACCAGTTGATTAAAGTCTCCATGAATATCACCGGAAACTATTATTGTCTTAGCTTCTGGAAAAGATAGTGAGAATATGCCGTTATGATTCATCTTATGTTCTTGTTTATAGTGTTTATAGATAGAATTAATCTTTGCCAAACAATCCTCTTTCTTTCCATATCTTGATTTCTTTATCAAAATCCGAAAGAAACTCTTTGTCTTGAATCAAGCGGAATTTATCATATTCAGCGTATGCCTTTTCTTTCGCTTGTTCGGTGGAAATGGTGTCAGCCTCATTATATTTATCACACTCATATAGAGTCAGGAAATCATCCAATTGCTTTTTCCAATCTGCCATTGTGGAGATGATTTGCCGTTCGGCACGAAGTTCGGCCAAATCAAGGAAAGCGGTTGATAGACGATTGAAAGCAGAGACTTCTTTGTCTGATAGGTAATTATGGGCGATAATTGTATCCGACTTTTGAACTCTGCCGTCAGGAGCGTTTTTCCACGTGGTAAGTCCCATGTGAGGTTTTTGGGCATCTGCTCTCGAATAGATGATTTCGGTTGCTGTTTGATGGGAAGTAGCCCAATACATCATATCTTGCACCATCTTGAAGAATTGCAGGGTAGTCTCAGCCTTAGGATCATAATCGGCACTACATTCGGTATAAACATCGGTGATTTTTTGATAGTACCGACGTTCTGAAGCTCGTATTTCTCGGATACGTTCTAACAGGTCGTCAAAATAATCTTTGCCAAAATGTTTGCCCTGCTTCAAGCGTTCATCATCCAATACAAATCCTTTTATAATCATTTCTTTTAGAACCGATGTAGCCCACATCCGAAATTGGCTCGTTTGATAACTGCCCACACGAAACCCAACGGCAATAACCGCATCCAAATTGTAGAAGAATGTATCATCGTTCTTGCCATCAAGTTCAGTTGTTCGAATTTTTCGAATAACTGAGTTCTCATTCAATTCACCGCTTTTGAATATATTTTTCAGATGATTGTTAATCGTATTCGTTTCGACACCAAATAAATCGGCCATTCGCTTTTGTGAGATCCAAAATGTTTCACTATTAAAGACGACCTCTATACGACTTTCTCCTTGTTTCGTCTTATATAGTAATATATTGGATGATAGACTATTGTTGATTAATTCAGGAGTTGATATTTCTTGTTTGAAATATTCCCTTGCCATTTGCACTTGCGGCTTCTTGCTATCGGCATTTTCTGCGATCAGCAAACAGGCTATTCGTGATAGATGTATATTCTCTACCTTACGAAAGGAACCGGAATTTAGCTTGACCATCTCGAACGTAGGATTAAAATGCTCGGTAGTGTTACAACCTTTCTTATTGGCTATTGCGATAACCTTGGTTAGAGTACGATTGAATTTTTCGTATGTACTATAGCCTAATGCGTTACACAGCTCACGAGAAGTCCAATACTCTAAACCTTTTGCATCTCGCTTTTTAATCTGTTCAAAGTCGGATTGAATAGGGGATATGTTGTTTTCTTTCATCGTCTTGAAACCTCTTTAGAATAGTGGGCGATTATTTATATAATCCCGGTCTTAATTCCTTATTATGCTTCATGATTCTCTTTTCCATAAGAGTACCTTTAGGGACTATTTTGTAGGAATAGGCTTTCTCAAAGGCTTGGCGTCCGGCATCTGTCATAAGTCCTCGGTCTTCAAGATCGTTTGTTTAACTCAGTCCAATGACTTCCTTTGCGACGAGGTGAAAGCCGCTGTGCAAGGCGTCCGTCTGGCAATTTTTTTAGAGTTGAATCAATCCACCCGAAGCACAATGCTTCTTCAATAACCTCAATGTATGGAATACATTCGTATGTGGGCTGTTTAGAGCGTGAAGTTACAACCCAACACGATTTCACCCGATTATGGTTGACCTTCAGCCATTCTCTCAACTCGATGCGGTCTGTGAAGTCTAGTAGATTGATAATTTCCATATTTGCCTCCAACTGATATGTTATTAATCCAACTGTTTTCTATAAACTGAGTCCAATGTATTTCCTTCTTTATCTTTCCATACCAACCAGCCGTTGTTGCTGCTACCAATACAGAAATCTGCGGCAGTACTGGGACTTGAAAAAGTTTTATCTGATGTCAATACCAATATTCCGTTCTCAGTAGAAGTGTAATCTTGAAGCATCTTTTCTCGTTTTTCTTTCCAGTTGAAAGACGGAACCATTGTTTTGGCAACAGTACTTCCTTTTAGGACTGTGAATCCATCGGAACTGTAGAAACCTTTTGCATTGCATCCTCTACCTTTGGTGTAGAATAGATGTTCTTCTTTGGGTTGTGATACTTCAAAAATATTGCAACCGATAAATGATGCCAAAAACTTCACATCTTCGAAAAATTCATTCATTGAGTCCTGTTGATGCTCCGGTAGGTTAGGGGCTTTAGGAATTTGTTTATTATCGCTTAAAACAAAAGCGTTTGCTTTCTTGGCTTCGGCTATAGCTTTATGTTCTAGGTATTGCACATCAACTTTAGTCATATCGGCGTCTTTCGATACAAATATGAGTGCTTTTTGCCAAAACGATTTTTTGCTATCGTGGTCTTTTACACGTTCTTTAAAGTTCTCCGTTTCACCTATATACGCCTGCGGCTTGGTTGATTCATCTTCCCCCAGCAATATATAGAATGCAGGTTTTTGTAACTTCTCTTGTGTATTCAAATAAGAGAGATTAGAACGTGGTACGACAAACATTTGGCAAATTTTGTTGCTAATGAATGCGTATTGAGTTCCTTTTGGGTCTCCATCAATGAGATATGTTGTTACTGTCTTTCCCATAAATATGTCTAAATTCAATTACTTTGAGGTATAACTCATTTAAGAACTGACTTTTCTTAATGCAAATATACACTATTATCGAATATAATTCGCTATATTTGCATTATAAAATCATATCAAAGAATGAAACTGAATAGGATAAAGTCTGTATTATCTGAAAAAGGTATCTCTCAAACATGGTTGGCAAAAAAACTCGGCAAGAGTTTCAGTATGGTAAATGCCTATGCTTGTAATCGAATTCAACCAAATTTGGAAACCTTGCAACAGATTGCGGAGATATTACAAGTCGATTTGAAGGATTTGATAACCGATAAAAAAGAAAGGTTACAATAGTATTTAATAAGGTTAGGAAGTTCTGGATCCTTTTGCAACCTGTTGCAGATGTGCCTATGAACTTCCGATAATATACAATATCAAGAACATGACTCCTGAAGAAAAAGCAAGAATAAAGATAGACCAGTGGTTTGCCGATGCTGGTTGGAAAGTAGTCAACAGGGAGGATTATGAACCTACTTGTACGGCTGTAGCCATAAGAGAAGGTTTATTGAAAGGAAATCTTGAGGCAGATTATTTCCTTTTCATTAATGGAAAAGCAGTAGGGGTACTTGAAGCTAAGCGTGAAGAAACAGACGCTTTTGCCTCCAAAGTATGCGAGCAAGCAGCCTTATACGCAAGAAGTGTTCCGAATATCTATCAGGCATATCAAAAGCCATTGCCTTTTATCTTCACCTCGAATGGCAAGGAACTATATTGCTGTGATTTTCGTGAACAAGATTCTTGTTTCAAGCAGATAATGGCTATTCCTACGCCGCATGAATTGGTCAAGAAGTTGGGGATTGAGGATACATTTGCCGGACTTCCTACATTGAAAAGGAAGGGACTTCGTGATTGCCAGTATGAGGCGGTGACAGAACTTGAAAAAAGTTTCCGTGCTGGGCAAAATCGGGCGTTGATGGTTCTTGCCACTGGAGCAGGCAAAACATATACGGCTTGTCTTGCTGCCTACCGAATGCTTTCTTATACACCAATGCGTAGAGTGTTGTTTCTTGTTGATCGAAATAATCTTGGAAAACAAGCAGAGGGAGAATTTGGAACTTTCCGTCTGACAGAGAACGGGGATGCTTTCAATACTATCTTTACGGTCAATCGCCTTCGCTCGTCTTCTATTCCTTCTGATAGCAATGTCGTTATTTCTACAATACAACGTCTATTCTCATTCTTGAAAGGAGAAACGATTGAGGATAATGATGATGACGAGAACGAACCTATAGAGGAAGTAACCTTGCCTCCTAATCCCAACTTACCGCACGACTATTTTGATATGATTATCATAGACGAGTGCCATCGCTCCATTTATGGGAACTGGCGCAAGGTGCTGGAGTATTTCGATACGGCAAGATTGGTTGGTCTGACCGCAACTCCTATCCCTGAAACAATGGCATTCTTCAATAATAACTGCATTGTTAACTATACATTGGAAAAGAGTATTGTTGATGGCGTGAATGTGGATTGTCGGGTATATAGAATAAAAACGCAAGTCACAGAAACGGGTGGGGCTATATTAGAGGGTGAGAAATTTAAAGAAGAAACAAGATATACAGGTGAGGTTAAGATTGTAAGTAGTAAGGAAACCAAAATCTATACAAATAAAGAACTTAATCGGAGTATTATCAATCCGGCACAGATAAAGTTAGTCCTTTCGACCTATCGGGATGTGGTTTATACAGAGTTGTTTAATGACCCGCAACGTGAACCAAATATGGACTATTTGCCCAAAACATTGATTTTTGCTCTCAATGAAGCTCACGCTACAAATATCGTACAAATAGCTAAAGAGGTGTTTGGACGGACTGATGGCCGCTTTGTTCAGAAAATTACCTATTCGGCAGGCGACAGTAACGAACTGATACGCCAATTCCGTAACGACAAGGATTTCCGTATTGCTGTCACCTGTACGTTGGTTGCCACCGGAACAGATGTAAAGCCACTGGAAGTGGTGATGTTCATGCGTGATGTGGAGTCATTGCCTTTATATATTCAGATGAAAGGGCGTGGAGTGCGCACTATTGGTGATGAGCAACTCCGCAATGTTACCCCGAACGCATTCAGTAAGGATTGTTTTTATTTGGTTGATGCGGTAGGCGTGACAGAACATGCGCAAACAGTGGCACCTATAGATGACGGTCCTACAACAAAAACGATTACTCTAAAGGAGCTGTTAGAACGTATTAGTCATGGCTATATCCCTGACGAGTATCTCAAACGGCTTGCGGCAACGCTTGCACGAATATACAATAAAGCAGATGATTCGCAACGGAAAGAGTTTGTTCGTTTGTCTCATGATGACATGAAAGAGCTTTCTGTCAGAATATACGATGCGCTGGAGAAAGGCATTCTTCCATTGTTTGTAAGCACTGATGAGCCTAACAATGAACGTAAGGGGTTAGTTGCTCCGCTTGCCAATCATGCGGATGCTCGGAAATACCTTCTTATACTTGCAGCCGGATTCGTCAATACATTGATGCCGGGTGAAGATACGCTTATCTCCAA
>ERZ780037.31-NODE-31-length-64885-cov-7.43998_pt1 | contig 64885 bp, 58 predicted proteins | sample MGYA00511854_ERZ780037 | MGnify/ENA primary metagenome ERZ780037 (study PRJEB29588, sample SAMEA2148063) | human gut metagenome | biome: human gut; feature: human-associated habitat; material: faeces | place: Denmark | collected 2008/2010 ... | reverse complement strand
GCCGATAGGAACCATAGAGTCTATCGCCTTGATACCGGTCTGCAAAGGCTCGTTCACCGGCTGACGGAAAATAACACCCGGAGCCTTACGTTCAAGAGGCAATCGAATCAAATCACCCTGAATGGGACCGGCCCCGTCAATGGGTTCACCCAACGTATTGATGACCCGCCCTAGCAATCCTTCGCCAACAGGAAGAGAGGCAATCTCTCCCGTACGACGAGCCGTCATATTTTCGGTAACCTTATCGACATTATCGAGCAAAATGACACCCACATTGCTCTCTTCGAGGTTCATCGCAACTCCGTGCACTCCATTCTCAAACTCGATAAGTTCGCTTGACCGCACATTTTCGAGTCCATAGACATGAGCCACCCCATCACCCACTTCGAGAACAGTACCCACTTCCTCGAAATTGATTTTGGAATCGACTTCATCGAGTTGCTTTTTTAAAATATCCGATATTTCACTGGGTTTAATCATATCATTTGCTGTTTAGCAATTTCAAACGCAATTTCTTTAATTCACTATTTACCGAAGCATCTAATTGCATCGAATCCACCCGTAAAATAAATCCGCCGATGATAGAAGGATCTATTTCATAAACGAATTCCAACGTCTTATCCGTTTGCTTTTTCATGAGATCACCTATACGGTCGAGAACTTCCTTATCCAAAGCAACAGCAGTTATTATCGTAACACGAGCTATATGATTAGCTCGCCGGTAAATATCCTGATAAGCCAAAGCAATGGCTCTTGCAAACGTTTCGCGACGGTTCCTAATCACTAACTGAACAAAACGGAGAAGATAATCGTCGGGCTTTTCACCGAAAGCCGATGACAATACCCGCACCTTATCCGCAGCAGAGAGAGCCGGGTTACTCAGTGCCTTAGACAACTCGGTATGAGTTGCAAAAGCTGCATCAAGCCGTTTCATCTCTTCGTAAATAGGAGCGGCCACATGATGCTCCTGAGCATACTTATAAAGAGCTTTCGCATATCGGCTCGGTATTAACCCTTCGTTCATATCCTATTAGTTTTGATTCTCAATTTCATTCAACAGTTTGTCGATCATTTCGACCTGCGTTTTGTCATCAGAAAGTTGCTTACGCATCATTTTTTCTGCAATTTGCAGGGCAAACTCGCTTACCTCGCGGCGGAATTGAAGTTCCGACTCTTTTCGAGCTTGCTCGATCGACACGGCCGCAGCGCCCATTACTTTCTTCGCCTCTACCGATGCTGCCTGACGAGCCTCCTCTATGATATGAGTTTTCATCTGGGCAGCTTCGTGCAGAATCTCCATCTGTTGTTTCTGCGCTTCGACCAAAAGAGCTTTGGCATCCGCTTGTGCGTTGTCTAATTGCGCTTTTGCCTCTTGTGCATACTCAACCCCCTTATCGATAAGCTCGGCACGTTCGTCGAGACTGCGGATAATATAGGGCCAAGCAAACTTCGCAAGAATGGCAAAAAGGATGACGAAGACAACGAACATCCAAAATACCAAGCCGAATTCGGGCGTGAACAGTTCCATATCTTAGAGGAATAATGACATCACGCAAACAATCACAGCGAACAATGCAACACCTTCTACAAGAGCGGCAATCACGATCATGTTGCTTCGGATATCACCGCTGGCTTCGGGCTGACGAGCTATGGCATCCATCGCCGATGAACCGATCTTACCAATACCAATACCTGCTGCAATAGCGGCGATACCAGCGCCGATACAGGCGCCCAACTTAGCCAGACTTGCACCGGCTGCTGCTTGTAATAAAATCATTCCTAACATAATGTTTGTTGTTTAGAGATTATACATTATTTTATTTCTTCCACTTTTCCTTCATGATGCCCATCGACTTGTGCCAAAGCTATGAACAGAGTCGAAAGCATGGTAAACACATAGGCTTGAATAAACGATACCAACGTATCTATAAGCAACATAAACAAAGAGAACAACACCGATACGACTGTCGTTGCCCCTATAACAACCGCTCCGAATGCTCCAAAAATGAAAATGAGCGATATAAGCGACAATATAATCATATGCCCGCCCATCATATTGGCAAACAAACGCACCATCAAAGCCGCCGGTTTGGTAAATATTCCGAACACCTCGATCAAGGGCATGATAGGTAACGGAAACTTCAACCACAACGGTACATCGGGCCAAAATATTTCTTTCCAATATTCTTTTGTTCCGCGCACATTTACTACGATAAATGTACACAAAGCAAGAACCATAGTAACGGCTATATTACCCGTCAAATTAGCGCCACCGGGGAAAATTACGATCAGCCCTAACAGGTTCATCAAAAGGATAAAGAAAAATACGGTCAATAAATAAGGGGCAAAACGAGGTGCTTTATCGCCCAATGTGCTTTTTATCACGCCCGTATAAACGAACTCGATAAGAAATTCTATGGCTCCTACACCTTTTTTAGGGGCTTTGAAACGTTTCTTTCTATACCAATGAGCCACCGAAAGCACACACCACCCACAAATGAATGCCGCTATAATCAACGCCAACACATTTTTGGTAATCGACAAATCGAGCGGACGATAACGATTTCCCCTATCATCGACACTCTCGACCTTTCCTTTATTCGGGCCGTCCTGAGCGACATAAAAACCTTCATAAGTCTGCCCGTGTTCAAGCCGATGCGACCCGAATATTTTCCAATCGCCCTTATAATCCCGCACGATAACCGGAAGTGGGATTTTATGCTCATGCGAGAAAGGTAATTCCCAACCATAGCCATCGAGCAGGTGCTCAAAAATTGTCTCTTTCGGGTCAAAGGCCTTTTCTCCTTCACCATCGGCCTTTTCCTGTGCCGACAGCGGGAACGAAAATACCGTTAACAAAAAAGCGACTATGTATGCGATTTGTTTTCTCATCTCTTTTTTACTCCAATTACCGTACACAAACTGCTACACGATTATTATCCACATCGACAAACCCGCCACCGACGGATACCGAATGCCGCTCACCGCCCGTTACATACTCAATGGTACCGGCATCGAGCGTAGAAATCAACGATGCATGATTTTCAAGAACTGTAAACGAACCTTTTGCTCCCGGCAGGGTAACCGATTCGACTTCTCCTTTAAAAAGGATTTGTTCCGAAGATATAATTTCAAGTACCATAATTCTCGTTTTTATTAGTGAGCGGTCTTCGCTTGTTCTAACAACTTCTTACCTTTGGCAATGGCCTCGTCTATTGTACCCACGTTCAAGAATGCTTGTTCGGGATATTCGTCCATCTCGCCGTTAAGAATCATCTTAAACCCGCGGATAGTCTCTTCCAACGGAACCATCACACCTTGAAGACCGGTAAACTGCTCGGCCACGTGGAAAGGTTGCGACAAAAACCGCTGTGCCCGACGAGCACGATTCACCACCAGTTTGTCTTCGTCCGACAACTCATCGACACCCAAAATGGCGATAATATCCTGCAATTCGTTATAATGCTGTAAAAGCTGTTTTACACCCTGAGCAACCTGATAGTGTTCCTCGCCTACAATATTCGGATCGAGGATTCGGGACGTAGACTCCAACGGATCCACTGCCGGATAGATACCTAACTCAGAAATCTTACGGCTCAATACCGTCGTAGCATCCAAAAAGCTAAATGTAGTCGCCGGAGCCGGGTCGGTCAAGTCATCGGCCGGTACATAAATGGCCTGTACCGATGTAATAGAGCCCTGCTTCGTAGACGTAATACGTTCTTGCAACTTACCCATCTCGGAAGCCAAAGTAGGTTGATATCCCACGGCAGAAGGCATACGACCCAACAATGCCGAAACTTCGGATCCCGCCTGAGTGAAACGGAATATATTGTCAATAAACAAAAGTATCTCTTTACCTCCGCCATCGGAATCACGGAACTGTTCGGCAACAGTCAACCCAGACAAAGCGACACGCAGACGGGCTCCCGGCGGCTCGTTCATCTGACCGAACACCAACGTTGCCTGCGATTCATTCACTTTCTCCATATCGACATCACGCAGATTCCACTCGCCCCGTTCCATGCCTTCTTTGAATTTATCGCCGTACGACATAACTCCCGACTCGATCATCTCACGTAAAAGGTCGTTACCTTCACGGGTACGCTCCCCCACTCCGGTAAACACCGAAAAACCGTTGTGCCCTTTGGCTATATTGTTGATAAGTTCCATAATCAACACGGTCTTACCAACACCTGCCCCTCCGAACAAACCGATCTTTCCACCTTTTGAATACGGTTCGAGTAAATCGATCACCTTGATTCCCGTATAAAGCATCTCGGTACTGATAGAGAGGTCGTCGAAAGCCGGAGCCTCCTGATGAATCGATTTTAATTCGGTATAATCCAATGCAGGAAGGTGGTCGATCGTTTCACCGATGACATTCATCAACCGACCTTTCACTTGCGAACCGGTAGGCATCGATAACGGTCTTTGCAAGTCGATAGCCTTCATACCCCGTTTCAGTCCATCGGTAGAATCCATCGCTACACAACGCACCGTATTTTCACCGATATGTTGTTCTACCTCGACAATCAGCTCTGCCCCGTTCTCTCGTTCGATTTTAAGAGCGGCATATATGGGAGGTACTTCATTGCCTTCGCCTTCAAAAGCGACATCGACAACCGGCCCGATGACCTGCGTGATATATCCAAATTTATCTGCCATAACTTTACCTCTATTATCAGTATTATATTTTTAATTCATTAAAAGTGCAATCCGTAAATCACAATAAGCACCATAATAAAGAGATTAATCAAGTTCAAAGGTAATAAATATTTCCATTCGAGCCGCAATAATTGGTCTATTCTCAAACGGGGGAATGTCCACTTGAACCAAATAATCACAAACGAAACAAGTATCGCTTTTCCAAAGAACCAAATCACAGACGGAATATAATCCATAATATGGTTAAAACCTTCCCAACCCGGTATGTGGAATGGCATCCAACCTCCCAAGAAAAGCAATGTAGCCATACCCGACACAATAAACAGATTCAAATACTCAGCCAAGTAGAAAAATCCGAAATGAATACCCGAATATTCTGTGTGGTATCCGGCTGTCAACTCGCTCTCGGCTTCGGGCAAGTCGAACGGACCACGATTGGTCTCGGCCGTACCGGCAACCAAATAAATCAAAAATGCGACTATCGCCGGGATATGACCTGTAAACAAGAACCAACCGTTAGTCTGAGCTTCTACTATACCGGTTATCGACATTGTTCCGGCAAAGACGACCATCGTCAATACAGACAACCCAATCGAAAGTTCGTAACTCACCATTTGAGCACCGCTTCGAATAGCACCGATAAGTGTAAATTTATTGTTACTGGACCAACCGGCCAACAAAATACCCAACACTCCTATGGACGAAACGGCGATCAGGAAGAACACGCCGATATTAAAATCGATAACTTGTAATCCTCTTCCAAAAGGCAAACAACCAAAGGCCAACATGGAAGCGACGATTACCAAATAAGGAGCTAAATTAAATAAGAACTTATCGATATGATTCAAAGTAATCAACTCCTTAATCAATATCTTGAACATATCGGCAACACTCTGAATAATACCATAAGGACCTACACGATTCGGACCCAAACGGCATTGGAAAAAGGCACAGACCTTACGCTCAAAATATATATAGAACAATGCCAAAACTGCATACAACAGCAACAGCACCACGCCTACCAATACAAATTCAACAAGTAAAGCTCCCCAACCGGGCATTACACTTCTCAACAAATTATCGATCCAGTGGGTAACTATCGAAAAGTCGAACATAACTTATTCTTTAATTTATTTTTTATTACTCAATTATCTGTCCATATCGGGGATTACATAGTCAAGCGACCCGCCGATAGCAATCAAATCGGCGATCTTTCCATTGCGACACATTGGATCGAGACCAGCGACCAGCGGCAAGCATGCCGAATTTATCTTCAAACGATAAGGATTCTTATCTCCATGACTTTCGATAAAAATACCCAACGGACCACGACTGGCCTCTACTTGGCGGAAATAACGGCCTTCGGGCAGCTTGATAATAGGCTTCATCTTAACGGCATAATCACCCTCGGGGATATTGTCGATCAATTGCTCTATGATATGTATAGATTCCAATATTTCATCTAAGCGTACCATGTAACGGGCAAAAACATCTCCCTCCGTACGGATAACTTGATTAAATTCCACCTTGTCATACATTGCATACGGGTGATTCTTACGCACGTCGCAAGCCCAACCCGAAGCACGCCCCGACGGTCCCGCAATTCCATACGAAATAGCATCCTCGCGAGAAAGAATTCCCACTCCTTTCATACGTTGTTGGGCAATGACATTACCGGTAAACAACGTGTGGTACTCTTTCAGCTTAGCCGGCATATAGGCACAAAACTCTTTGACCTTACGCTGGAAATCGGGATGTAAATCGGCCATCAAACCTCCAATCGTATAGTAATTGAAAGTCATACGCGCACCACACGTTTCCTCAAATATATCGAGAATCTTTTCTCTATCGCGGAAACCATAGAAGAATGCTGTCGTTCCTCCCAAGTCCATACAGAATGTGGACCAGAATAACAAGTGCGAAGAAATACGCATCAACTCGTCCATGATCGTACGTATATACTGTGCACGTGCGGGCACTTCTACTTGCAAAGCATCTTCTATACAAAGACAGACTGCATGTCGGTTCTGCTGAGCGGACAAATAATCAAGACGATCGGCGAAGTGAAGAGTCTGAGGATAGGTAAGAGACTCACATAGTTTCTCTATTCCCCTATGCACATAACCGCAATACACATCGATTTTTTTAACCGTCTCGCCATCGAGAGAGGTACGTAAACGCAACACACCATGAGTCGCAGGATGTTGAGGACCGATATTTACCACGAATTCCTGAGGAGAAAATATCGTATTCGTCCGTTCTTCGAGCTTTCCATCTTCCGTTTCGACAACGGAGTGTGTGACATCATCGACAGACTCATGCTCCAATCGGATAGGATTCAATTCAGGGTCTGCATTATAATCTTTTCGGAAAGGATACCCCACCCAGTCGTTTCGCAAAAACAGCCGGCGCATATCGGGGTGGTTGATGAAACGGATTCCAAAAAAATCATAGACTTCACGTTCGTATAAATTCGCGGATTTCCAAATATCCGAAACAGAATGAAGCAGAGGATTCTCTCTATCTGCGGTCTCTATTTTAACCGAAACTTGTGAATTATCGACGGTAGAAGTCAAATAGTAGACACAACCCACGGTCTCGCCCCAGTCCATGCCCACAATAGAAACCAAATAATCGAAGTGCAGTTGATTATGCAAATAAAGCGCTAAATCATGCCACTTGGCATCAGGAACCGACACTTCCAAAATAGTCCCTTCCACGAAGGTAGCCTCCGGCAGAAAACTACTTATTTCTTGCTGTATGTTTGCCATATAGGTAACTTATATTATTTTCCGAATACTTTCTCTCGCTTTTCTTGACGATTGACCCCGCCAAAGAATTTCTCGACTTTTACCTTACGTTGTAATTGCATCAAACCGTAAAACATAGCCTCGGGACGAGGAGGACACCCCGGTATATACACATCGACCGGAAGAATCTCATCTACACCTTTCAACACGTGATACGAATTTTTAAACGGTCCGCCCGAAACGGCACATCCACCGACAGCTACCACGTATTTCGGTTCGGCCAACTGGTCATACAAACGTTTAAGAACGGGAGCCATACGATGTACAATCGTACCGGCCACCATCACAAAATCGGCCTGACGCGGACTGGCACGGGCTACTTCAAACCCGAAACGGGCCATATCGTACCGCGCTGCGCCGAGCGACATGAACTCGATACCACAGCAACTTGTCGCAAAGGTAAGCGGCCACAAAGAGTTAGACCGCCCCCAGTTAATAAGTTCGTCCAAGCATCCCACCACCACATTGGTATGAGAGGCTTTGAGCTCATCAACAAGATGTTCAATATATTCATTGTCTTTGAAGTCTTCATACTTCATCGATTTAATTTTCACTTCCATTCGAGTGCTCCTTTCTTCCATGCATATACCAGTCCTAAAACAAGTATAACCATGAAAAATAAAATATTAAATAATCCGGCTACACCTAAATCTTTCAATATAACCGCCCACGGGAACAAGAATACCGTTTCTACGTCGAACATCAAATACAGAATGGCAAACAAGTAGTAACCTACTTTGAACTGCATCCAAGATTCGCCGCGCGATGGGATACCACACTCATAAGCCTCACCTTTCTGTGGGTTGAACGAGCGAGGCGAAATAAGCCCTGCAATCAACAAAGCCGCGCCCACCAACGCTAATCCGGTAATCAATACAACTACAAATAGTGCAGAATTCATACGTTAATTTAGTTTGTATTTATTTTTATTCTTTTCTCCAAATGACAAAGCCCTATATTGCTAAAACAACAATACAAGGCCCGATCGTCTATAAATAAAAAATCTTTCTCTTTTCATAAGAAAAAGAAATACGACATCGCTCCATTCCGGTATTAGTCTCGCGATCTGATATTGTCTTATTCCATATAGAACCAAACATACGATTTCTTTTCTTTCTTAGTCAAGGATTTATACAACGGACAAATTTATTTTCCGAACGATGAATATCACCCCAAAATCCTTTGTTTCACTGCAAATTATTCTTCGAAAAATTTTGTCGCACAAATATACGAATTTTATTTCCAACAAAAGCCTCACGTTAGACTCTTTTTTATTTTTAATCCGCAATTCCGGACAAATTATTCTGCTTTTGGAACACCACCTCAAAAAAATTGCGCGACAAAAATAGTTTGTCACGCAATGAATACATTCAAAAAAACTCCTATTACAACGAATCGAGAGTTTTAAGAGCTTCGAGAATCTCTGTATTACCCGGATCCAATTCCAGCATCTTGTTCCAATAATCTTTTGTAGCCGCGATAGCCTCGTTTTTCTTGGCCGGATTGGTGGTTTGCAGATAATTATAATATCCCAAATATTTATAAGCCTCGATATAAACACGTTTTGTAGCAGCTTTCTCCTTATTGGAAGGATCTTGATCCAAAACAGTCAAAGTCTCTTCATACAAAGGTTTGGCCAACCCTTCTTTCAATTCAGGGTCACGCACTGCGGCCGCACGAGAGCGCCACAAATATCCCCGATAATCCGTCGGAGAACGCTCTACCACAACTTGGAACATAGTATCTGCTTTCAACAAATACATATTCATCAACTCCACGCTATCTTGTGCAGCTTGGCCTGCACTATAACAAATTTGACCGAGCAAATAATAGTCCATGACACGTTGATTATTCACCGTATCGGCATTCATATACTTCTCATAAGTATCGATTGCCTTTACATAATCTTTATTACGCTCATAGGTATCGCTCAAAACTTTAAGAATATCCGTACGGGTATTATCCAGTTCATAAGCTTTTTCATATTGAGCAACGGCTTCTCCATACTTCTTTTGTTTGGATAAAATATCGCCATACGTCATATAATCGCGCGCCGTAAACACATTGTCACCCGGATTCATTCCCAAGAACTCGATTGCAGCCTGTTCTGCGGCCTCAAAATTCCCCAGTTCATAATTATCGTACATAACGATACGACGAATAACAAAGTTTTGAGGATCATGAGATAAAATATCTTTTGCAAGTTCCAATGACTCATCAAAGCGTTTGCCATAGAACAACAGAGTAGCCAACCGGGGACGGTCTGTTTGGAAATGGTTGGGGTTCTGCATATACTTCTCATAAGCCTCGGCAGCCTTTGTATATTGAGAATTCTTATAATACGCTTCGGCCATCTCACGTTGTGCAATAGCAGAATTAGGAGCGATAGTTTGCAACTCTTCCAACTTTTGAATGGCCAATGTCGGATTTATATCGAAATAAATATGCGAGTATTTCACATACGCTTCGATACAATTAGGGTCGAAATAAATCGCATTTTCATACCGTCCACAAGCATCCCCATACTGCTGTTGGTTTACCAAGACATCGCCCTCAAACATAAAATAATCGGGAAACTTCTTGTCTGCTTTATAAGACTTCTTCATATACTCCTCATAACCCGGAGTCCCGGTCTCATAATATGCTTTGGCAATTGCCAAATTAAGACCGGCATCTTTCTTATTTTTTCCTTTAAGTGCTTCTTTGAAATATTTTTCAGCCACTTTTTCAGCTTGTTCCTTATCTGCACTTCCATTCAATGCGAGCTTACCTTGACCGACGAGATTATAAGCGAACAAAGGATCGGCTTCAAGACCTTTCTTATAGTACTCTGCGGCAGCCGTATAGTCCTTGTTGCCAAACGCTATCTCTCCCAAATAGTAATAAGATTCTGCTTTATTCGTTCCTGCATCATCAAGGGTGCGTTCAAGCAAAATTTTTGCCCGATCGGGTTGACCCGCTTTAAAATACTCTATTCCATCAGTATAGCTGGCAGCAAAAGCAGTGAAACTGCCGGCAGCAAGAAACAGTGAAAAAAATAATTTAAGACTTGATTTCATTGATATATTTTTAAATTAATAATTTTCTTACTTAAAAAGCATCGGTAATGCTTACATCTCTTTTTAACGCAATATTAGTTTGCCACGGTACAATACCGGTCTTAAAAATTATTAACTGCCCTCTTTGAGAAGACACAAACTTAATAAAGCCGGTAGGCAATCCATTCCGAGGATCCGTTGTAATCATGTAAATAGGCCGAGTCAACGGATAATCTCCCGACGCTATATAATATTGATAGGGTTTATAGGGTTTAAATCCCGGTGCTTTACGCACAGCCATTACTTTTACGACATCGGTAAACGAAGTATTGGTCGAGTCTGCTTTATTCCCAATCCAGCTTGCTCCTATTACCCCTATCGCATTAGGCGTTTGAGCCACATAATCGATCACAGCCTGATTGGATTTTTGGGCAAACAAACCTTTATACAGAGTTTTTCCCTCGCAAAGAGAATCTATGGCATAACGCATAGAACTGGAACCTTGATTGTCGAATACAAAATGAAGGTCTCCCAACGTAGATCCCGGATAAATCTGGTTCCATTTCGTGACCTCTCCTGTTACGATCTTTCGCAAATCATCTACCGAAATTATATCATTCTTGTTAGATTTATTCACAATAAAAGCAATGCCGTCTAAGGCGATTTGCACGGTGCGCACCTTTAACCGGCGGGATTTAAAAGAATCTTCTTCTTTCGGGGATAACGGACGAGTAGCAATAGCCAACCGCACACTATCTTGCAAAAGCATATTCAAGGCTTCCGATTCACTTACATAATAAGGAATAATCGAAGCCTTCGGGTAAGCTGCTTCAAAGACCATGATTTCTTGCTCCATAATCGGCTCGAAACTTTCGTCACAGCTGATATCTATCACACCCGACGTGATGGTCTCCTTAACCTTTTGTCCCTCTTTTTCTTCATTCTGGCAAGATGAACACGAAGACAAAGCAGACGCGGCTACAAAAATTGCGACTGGAAGTAATATTAGCTTATTCATAATTCGTTTTATTTCATTCCAACAAACAATCTATATCCTCTAAATACTCCATATACGGCAAATACACCGCCCATAATATAGCGTACTATATCGTATAAATTGGAAAACAATGAAGTAAATAACAGCAAATAGGCCATACCTAAATAAATAGCTATCATAATCATGCCGAAAACGACATTCATGCCCAAGCGGTTCTTCTTTTCCGTATCATCGTTGTAATGGCCATACTTTTCTTCCATAATCGAACTTTTTAAAATACCCGCAACCTAAAATCTATGATAATAGGCTGCGAGTACTATATTTCACGAATCTCTTCTTAAACAAACAAGAGATTACAAAAGTTTAAATACAACAGGCAGTGTAAAATAAACTGGCACATTATTACCGTTTTGTTTACCCGGGATCCATTTAGGCATACTCTTCACTACTCGAATAGCCTCCTTATCACAAGTAGGATCCAAACTACGCAAAACCGTAACATTATCAATCGTTCCTGTCTTCGAAACAACGAAACGCAAAATAACACGACCCTGAATACCGTTTTCCTGAGCTATAACCGGATATTTGAGGTTATCACGAATAAACTTCATCAACTCGGTCTCTCCACCCGGGAAAGTAGGCATCTGTTCTACTGCCTCGTAGGGCTTTTCTTCCTCTACGACAGGCTCGGCGATTACTTCTCGGAAATCAGCGATATCCTGTCCGTGTTCTTCGTCATTACCTTTCACATCGGCAATAGAAATATTCACTTTGGATTGTGTCAATTCATCTTGCGATTTCAATTCTTCTTCATCAGACACTTCCTCGTCTTTCTTAATGACAGGTGCAGTAAACTTAATGGAGCTCTTCAACGGAGGGGGAGGAGGAGTTTCAACCAACGGTTGAACTTCTTGTTTCTCTACCTCGGCCTCTGGCAATTGTGTCATCTCCACAACTACTGTTGTCTCTTCTTCAACTTCTCCGAACTTAAATGACTCGACAATATAGGGAAGTACGAAAGCAAATGCAACCACACAGATTACGCCAACGGTAGCCCATGTATATCGCTTCGGCGAGTTAACCCGTAAAAGATACCCTCCAAATGCTTTGTTTTTTCCCTCAAAAACTAAATCGCACCATTCTTTCGAAGTTAAATCTACGTTCTTTGACATTTCTCTTCTTTTTTAATGTGTACTATTAGTTCTTTTTACTGGTGTCTATCTGATCGGAAAGAGCACCCTTCTTCTCATAATTCTCCATCAGGAACAAATCACCTTCTGTGATGTCAACGATAGCATACTTACCGATACTGCAAATGATCATCTCATCAAGAGCATCTATCAAATTGCGGTAAGTCGCACCGTTCTTTCCTTCTTCATCGGGCAATTTCGCTTTAATCATGACCACCGGAGCGCCTTTGGCTTTTTTGGCATCTACGACCAACGAGTCAAAAACTTCTTCACTGATCTCCTCGCGTTTTTTACGTTCCTTCAAATCTTTCACCTTGGCAACAACTTCTTTGTTACGATCAAGGAGCAAGGCTCTGATACCATCGGCATTATAAGATGTCTCGATCAACGAAGTGTAATCTTCGTACTGGGGCTCACCCAAATAATAGAATACCCTGTCATTATCGCCCAAGAGGATTGTGATAGCCTCCGAAGCCTTCACCTTATTCTGCTCTTCTTCTGTTACCTTATCGTTGGTAGGCATACTGATTTCCATCGTCTGCGGTTTACTCAACGTAGTACAAAACATGAAGAAGGTTATCAAAAGCATGTTCATATCAACCATGGGGGTAAAGTCCACATGGATTTTCATTTTCTTCTGTTGACCTTTCTTACCGCCTTTACCCGAGTCTTTTACTTCTACTTCTGCCATAATTTTTCTTTCCTTTCATGACTTGGTTATTGTTCTTCTTCTGCGGGTAAAGTCTTCAACGACGTAAGCAGATTGTAACGGTTTTCTTTGATATCCTGCAACGAAGACATCACGTTTTTGATTTTGTCATACGGTGTAGCCTGGTCGGCTTTGATGGCAATCTTCAAATCGCGATTTGCTTTTCGTGCAGCACGCACCCATTCTTTAAACTCGTTATTGGCGCTATCGCACGGGATACCATAATTTTTCAAAGTTTGATCCTGAATATCGGATTTCAAATCCAAGAATCCCGGCATTTGTTTGATAGGCACACCAAACGAATTTGCCAATCTGAACTTATTTATTTGCTCTGGAGTAAACGGTACTCCGTACATACTACTCATTGCGTTCAATACATTCACCCTATCCTCTTGTTTGTCGAGGCTGATAAAGATTTTCCCGGACGGTTCAACCAACACCTGCAGAACATTAATTTCTGGGATTTTGATTTCAGATACCGAAGATGGGGTACTCACTTGCACAGGCTCTTTCTGAACGAAGGTCGATGTCAGCATGAAGAAAGTAAGCAGAAGCACGGTAACGTCACTCATCGCTGTCATGTCGATGAGCGTACTCTTCCTTTTTACTTTTACTTTAGCCATATAATGGTCCTTTCGATTTTATGCCGATTACTTGTGAGTAGCAGCGAACGTGTTAACAATACAGAAACCTACCTCATCGATAGCGTAGGTAACATTATCAATTTTGTTAGAGAAATAGTTATATGAAATAACAGCCAAAGCACCGGTTGCAATACCGAAAGCAGTGTTCACAAGTGCCTCCGAAATACCGGTCGACAAACCCACAGAGCCAGGGCCCCCGGCGGTAGCCAAAGCTTGGAACGATTTGATCATACCCAACACAGTACCAAGAAGTCCGACCAAAGTACCCAGCGTCGTCATAGTCGCTACGATAGGCAAATTCTGTTGCATGGAAGGCATTTCAAGAGCAGCGGCTTCTTCCAATTGTTTTTTGATAGCCTCGATTTTTTGTTCTTTCGACAAAGTATCGTCTTTTTCAACTTCGCTATATTTAATCAAAGCCGAAGAAACAACACTTGCAACGGTTCCACGTTGTTTGTCGCAAAGAGCCTGAGCACCGGCGATGTCGCCTTTTTCCAAAGCAGCTTTCACGGCAGCGATAAACTTATTGGTATTTCCTTTTCCTTTTACGCTAAGCATAGCGATGAAACGTTCTACCGAAAGAACAATCACAGTCAATAACAAAGTTTGAAGAATAGGTACGATAAAACCTCCTTTATAAATTGTACCTAACAAATTCAGAGGATGTCCTCCGGCAGGATCTCCACCTTCAAAGTTTTCAGGAGCACCAAGTACTTGGGTAAATACTACCAAAGCAACGATAAAACAGATGATAATTACAATAAACGCGTTTTTAATACCGCGCACTTTGTTTTTTTTAGCCTTTTTAGCTTCCATAATTAAATAAAATCTAAGTGTTTGTATTAGTTATTTTAAAATTAGTATCCAATCCTTTGTAACTTCCTATATCAGTATCTCCACTCATTGTGTTTCCACCCTCTATAAGAAACGCATCTATTTTCACAATATTATATGCAAAGAAACAAGTATAAAAATTTAGCACTTTACATGCACCTTTCCTTTCTCTTTCTTCGCATTCGTGCGTCAAATGTAGCACATTATTTCCATACAAAAAAAATAATTCGCTTTTTTTTACGAACGCAACACCCCGTCCAAACAGGCCTGACGGCCTACCCCTTCACACGTTATAAAATATAAATTTCACTCATATCCTTTTATTTTATACTATAATAGTAAAAGAGAAAGCCAATAGACTTTGCTCCTCAAACAGAAAAAACACACGAGTTTTTAATTTTAAAATAACATTATTTAATCCATTTACAGGGATTCCAGCAGAACAAAAAAGATAAAATTCAATTAGTACGAGCTCTCAGAAAAAAATGAGGCAAAGATTCTATCAACGAATCGAAAAGAATTGTAATTTTGCGACAAAATTCATTTTCTACAAATATCAATATGGATCATGTAGTCAAAATAAAGAAAGGACTTGATATTCAATTAGAAGGAATTCCAAGCCCTAAAATATCTAATACACCGGATAGTCAGCTATACGCCATTATTCCCGACGATTTTGTAGGTTTGACTCCCAAAGTAATTGTTAAACCCGGAGAAAAAGTCTTAACCGGTTCTCCGGTCATACACGATAAAACGCACCCGAATATCGTCGTGCCCTCGCCTGTCAGTGGTGAAATTGTAACAATAGAGCGAGGAGAAAGGCGAAAAGTCATAAAAATAACCATTAAGCCGGATGCCTCTCAACAAGCCTTAGAGTTCGGAAGGTTCGATCTCGAAAACATGGACAGCTCCGAAATCAAAGATTTATTGTTGAAATCGGGCATTTTCGCCTTTATAAAACAGCGGCCCTACGATATCGTAGCGAATCCCGATACCGCTCCTCGCGACATATTCGTTACGGCATTCGACTCCGCTCCTTTGGCCCCCGATTATGCCTTCATTCTCAAAGAAGAAAAACAGCACTTCGAAACCGGATTAAAAGCGTTAAATAAACTCACAAGCGGAAAAGTTTACGTAGGTATATCACAAAGACAACCCATAGACGTAAAAAATGCTACGTCTGTTATATTCGACGGACCGCATCCTGCTGGAAACGTAGGTATACAAATCAATCATATCGCTCCAATCAATAAAGGAGACACAGTATGGACGATGAGCGCTCTCGACGTACTCTTCATAGGAAGACTATTCGACAAAGGCATCGCCGACTTTTCTCGCATAGTCGCCGTTACAGGCTCAGAAATAGACGACCCGCACTACGTACGCACCCGTATAGGCGCATCCATCGCTTCTATCACACAAGGTATGGTAAAAGCGGTCGAATACGAACAACGCTATATCAGCGGAAATGTATTGACGGGGGTTAAAACCAATGCAGACGGTTACATCGGAGCGACCCATTCTCAAATAACGGTAATCCCCGAAGGAAACAATTACGACGAATTTTTAGGTTGGGCTTCTCTCAATCCCCATAAATATAGCACGAGTCACTCTTATTTTTCTTGGCTATTGGGAAAAAAGAAAAAATACACCATCGATGCCAGAATAAGGGGCGGAGAACGAGCCATTATCATGTCGGACGAATACGACCGGGTTTTCCCGATGGACATCTACCCGGAGTATCTTATCAAAGCCATTTTAGCATTCGATATCGATAAAATGGAAAACTTGGGTATCTACGAAGTCGCCCCGGAAGATTTCGCGCTTTGCGAATTTGTCGATACGTCGAAGCTCGAATTACAAAAAATCGTGCGCGACGGTCTCGACAGACTTATGAAGGAAATGAACTAATTCAGTAACAACATTAATACAAAACAACCTTGAAAGCTTTAAAGAATTATATAGACAAAATCAAGCCCCATTTTGAACCGGGAGGAAAATTGTCTATGTTCCAATCTGTGTTCGAAGGGTTTGAATCATTCCTTTTTGTTCCCAACACCACATCACGATCCGGTGTTCACATTCATGACAGTATAGACTCTAAACGAACGATGATTGTCGTTATCATCGCTTTATTGCCTGCAATGCTGTTCGGCATGTATAACGTAGGCTATCAGCATTACTTGTCGATAGGAGAATTGGCTAGCACCTCATTCTGGTCAATATTCTTCTTCGGCTTTTTGGCAGTTTTACCCAAAATCGTCGTAGCATACGTAGTTGGATTGGGAATAGAGTTTACCGCCGCCCAAATACGGCATCATGAAATACAAGAAGGATTCCTCGTTTCGGGCATGCTCATTCCCATGATCGTACCGGTAGATACTCCCTTGTGGATGATCGCCGTCGCAACTGCCTTTGCCGTAATCTTCGCAAAAGAGGTATTCGGAGGTACGGGAATGAATATTTTCAATATAGCGTTGGTAACAAGGGCATTCCTCTTCTTCGCTTATCCATCAAAAATGTCCGGTGACGAAGTCTTTATCCGCACGAGCGATACATTCGGATTAGGAGCCGGTCAAATAGTAGAAGGTTTTTCGGGGGCTACCCCTCTCGGACAAGCCGCTACCCATTCAGGAGGGCCGCTCCAACTAACCGATATATTGGGAAATCCCCTTTCCCTGAATGACATGTTCCTCGGATTTATACCCGGTTCCATAGGAGAGACTTCGACATTAGCCATACTCATCGGTGGAGCCATACTGCTAATTACCGGGATAGCCAGTTGGAGAGTCATGCTCTCTGTTTTTGCAGGAGGCATTTTCATGAGCTACATTTGTAACTGGTTCGCCAACCCCGACATTTATCCGGCAGCACAGCTTTCGCCGGCCTGTCAAATATGCTTGGGAGGATTTGCTTTCCCCGCCGTATTCATGGCTACCGACCCCGTAACCGGGTCAAGGACTAATACAGGAAAATATATATTCGGATTTTTAGTCGGCGTATTAGCGATTTTAATCCGGGTATTCAATACCGGATACCCCGAAGGCGCCATGCTGGCAGTCCTGCTCATGAACGCTTTTGCTCCTCTCATAGATTACTTCGTAGTCGAAGCCAACATTCGCCACAGACTCAAACGAGCAAAAAACTTGACAAAATAAAAACAGCTATGAATAAACAAGGTAATACATACACAATTATTTATACCTCGGTCATGGTTATTGCCGTAGCTTTTATTTTGGCCTTTGCAGCGATAGGACTAAAACCTGCACAGGAACGAAACATCGCTATTGACAAGATGAGCCAAATACTCAACTCCGTAAACATCGCATCGACTCCCGAGAACGCTCAGGAGTTATACGGAAAATATATCGACGATTCTTTTATAATCAATTCGAAAGGCGAATTGGCAAAAGGGGAATCTTTTTCGATAAACATTGCAGATCAACTGAAACTGCCTGAAAACCAACAAACCTTGCCCGTATTCATCTACACCGACAATAACGAGTCTCCCAAATACATTATCCCTCTTTCCGGTAGCGGGCTATGGGGACCCATTTGGGGATACATATCGGTAGAAAACGATGGCAATACGGTTTATGGTGCTTATTTCGCTCATCAAGGCGAGACCCCGGGTCTCGGAGCCGAAATAGAAAAACCTCAGTTTCAAGAACAGTTTCAAGGGAAACACTTTTTCATAGACGGCAATTTTACCTCCATCGCTGTTGAAAAAGCAGGACAAAAGCCCCAAAACGGAGCCGACTATGTCGATGCTGTTTCAGGAGGGACAATCACAAGTAAAGGAGTACAAACCATGCTTCAAAAATGTGTAAAGCCTTATGCCAAATTTTTAGAATCGCTTAATTCAAAGAATATATAACCATGTTGTCAAAAAAGAACAAAGAGATTCTCTTAGGCCCCCTTTCCAAGAATAACCCGGTTATCGTACAAATATTAGGTATTTGCTCGGCATTAGCCGTCACGGCTAAACTCGAACCGGCTCTTGTTATGGCAGTATTCGGTATCGCGCGGGTATTTTCTGTCCCCGCCGTGGTCGCATTTGCCAATGTCATCATCTCGTTACTGCGAAACACGATACCCAACAGTATCCGCATCATCGTTCAATTAGTCGTCGTCGCCGCACTGGTAATTATCGTAGACCAAATTCTCAAAGCCTATATGTACCAAGTGAGCAAACAGCTCTCGGTGTTCGTGGGACTTATCATTACCAACTGCATCCTCATGGGTCGTCTCGAAGCCTTCGCATTGAGTCATAAACCGTGGGAGTCGTTCTTAGACGGTATAGGAAATGGAATAGGATACGGAATCATATTAGTCATAGTCGCCTTTTTCAGAGAACTGTTAGGTTCGGGTACGCTATTCGGATATCCGGTCATACCCCAACAATTATACGATTGGGGCTATCAGAACAACGGTTTAATGATACTTCCGCCTATGGCCCTTATTACCGTAGCTTGTATCATTTGGGTACACCGTTCTCGAAATAAAGATTTGCAACAATAAGAAACAGAGATAAGATAGCTATATATGGAAAATTTAAATCTGTTCGTCAAGTCTATTTTTATAGACAATATGATATTTGCCTACTTCCTCGGTATGTGTTCCTATTTGGCCGTATCGAAGAATGTAAAAACAGCCTTTGGACTGGGTATCGCCGTGACCTTTGTACTAGCGATTACTTTGCCGGTCAATTATCTGTTAGAGACCTATGTTTTGAAAGCAGGCGCTTTGAAATGGTTGGGAGCCGAATACGCTCAACTCGATTTGAGCTTCCTGAGCCTAATCATGTTTATCGCTATTATTGCCTCGATGGTACAATTGGTCGAAATGTTCGTAGAAAAATATTCACCCTCCCTATACGCCTCCTTAGGAATATTCCTGCCGCTGATTGCTGTAAACTGCGCCATATTGGGAGGCTCGCTATTCATGCAACAACGCAACTTCCCCTCTGTTACGAGCGCGACCGTTTACGGGATAGGTTCTGGAATAGGCTGGATGCTCGCCATCGTATGCTTAGCGGCCATTCGAGAAAAATTAAGTTATTCAAACATACCGGCTCCATTGCGAGGTATAGGTATCACATTTATCATTACAGGACTAATGGGTATCGCCTTCATGAGCTTTTTAGGAATTAAACTTTAAAACGATGTTATTAGAAATAAGTTCAATGACAAGTACTATCATATCGAGTATCGTTTTATTCTTGGGTGTATCGATATTTTTAGTCGTGATACTGCTCGTTGCAAAAAAATATCTTGTCCCGTCGGGGAAAGCGACAATCACCATCAATAACGACAAGCAAATCGAAGTCGAAACAGGAAGCAGTTTACTGAGCACGCTATCTAACGAAAAAATATTCCTGCCGTCGGCGTGCGGAGGCGGAGGCTCATGTGCCCAATGCCGTTGTCAGGTATTGGAAGGCGGGGGAGAAATTTTACCGACAGAACAAGTACACTTCTCACGGAAACAACAACTGAACCATTGGCGGCTGGGCTGTCAGGTGAAAGTGAAAAACGACATGAAAATAATCGTTCCCGAATCGGTATTAGGTGTAAAAGAATGGGAATGTGAAGTGATTTCAAATAAAAACGTAGCGACTTTCATCAAGGAATTTATCGTTGCCCTGCCACCCGGAGAACACATGAATTTTATTCCGGGTTCTTATGCTCAAATCAAAATTCCCGCCTACACGATGGACTATGACAAAGATATCGATAAAAGCCTCATCGGAGATGAATACTTGCCTTCATGGGAAAAATTCGGGTTATTCGGATTGAAATGTAAAAACACGGAACCTACGATTCGCGCCTATTCTATGGCGAACTATCCGGCAGAAGGAGATCGAATCATGTTGACGGTGCGTATCGCCACGCCACCGTTCAAACCGAAACCGCAGGTGGGCTTCCAAGATGTGATGCCGGGTATCGCCTCGTCATATATCTTTACGCTGAAACCGGGCGACAAAGTTATCATGAGCGGCCCTTACGGCGATTTCCACCCCATATTCGACTCCAAAAACGAAATGATGTGGATAGGCGGAGGTGCAGGTATGGCTCCATTGCGGTCACAAATCATGCACATGACCAAGACGCTTCATACGACCGACCGGAAGATGTCTTATTTCTACGGAGCCCGAGCATTAAACGAAGTATTCTACCTACAAGATTTCTTGGATCTGGAAAAAGAGTTCCCCAACTTCTCTTTCCATTTGGCACTCGACCGCCCCGATCCCGCAGCCGATGCGGCAGGAGTTAAATACACGCCGGGATTCGTTCATCAAGTTATATACAATACCTATCTGAAAGACCATGAGGCCCCGGAAGATATAGAATATTACATGTGTGGCCCCGGCCCGATGTCCAAAGCCGTAGAAAAAATGCTATGGGATTTGGGTGTACCGGAAGAAAATCTGATGTACGACAACTTCGGAGGGTAATAAATCACCCGACAGATATTGAAAAGCAGGCAGGAAAATCGATTGATTTTCCTGCCTGCTTTTTATCGTATAATCACCAGATAGACACATAAACGACTGACTCCCACCTTCTGCACGGCTGGCATGAAAAACGAAGTCGGTAACAAAAAGGGAATTTACCCCCTACACCCCGATCAATCAAAATGTCATGGAAGCATACACCCCGAAAGAATTCCCATCGGTAAGAGGCGATATAACCAACCTATGGTTTTGAGCGAACGGACGAGTATAAATATATGCACAACCGGCTCCTATAACAGCTCCCGCCGCCACATCCCACCAATCGTGCTTCCGTCCATACACACGACTCCAACCCACATACGAAGCTAACACATAGGCGGGAGCACCCCATTTCCAACCATATCTGCGTTGAACAAAAGCAGCATTGGCAAACAGAAGAGAAGTATGGGCCGAAGGGAAAGAATATCGATTGCTATGATCGGGACGATCCTTCTTTACCGTAAATTTCAGCAAATAAGAAACACCGAGTGTCGTCACACCCGTAAAAAGCCCCTGCTTGGCCCCGGTCCAGTCCTTCATAGCCAAAACAGTGGCAACCGTAGCCACGGGCATAGCAGCCAACAATACATCGCCCGACACCTTAACAGCTTTTCGTTCCCGACTCAAACCCTCTGCCCCGGCAGGAAACACAAATAAAAGGAGCGAACATATATACACGACAATTCGACGAAACATACTCAATGAAAGAGAGATAATACCTTAGGAACAAAAATCAACAAACCTACAATCACCGACATGACAGCCAATATCAACACGGCCCCCGCCGCCAAGTCCTTCGTATGCTTGATAGCTTCGTCGTACTCGGGCGACACTTTATCGCATAATGCCTCGATAGCCGAATTGACACCCTCGGCTGCCAGCACGGCTCCGATACATAGAATTACAGCGATCCACTCGAAAGTCGAGAGGCCCAATAGCCCCCCGGCTACAATCACACACACGGTCACCGCACAGTGTATCCATGCATTATGTTCCCTGCTGACAAGCCGAACTACGCCCCGCCCCGCATACTTGAAACTGCGGGTACGATCCACGAAAGAAAATCGCCTCTTTTCCATGAAAAAAATTTCCTTTATAAAAACAAAAGTATAAATAAAAAACGATATACAAAAGCATGATTAAATCGTTAATTAACAAACATTTGGAAAGCATCTCAAAAATTCATAAGAAGATGAGAAGACAGTTTTTTAGCCCCCATATTCGAATCCCACGTCCCAAAGCAAATAATCCGATTCCACTATTAGTAAACATCGTCTATTTTCTCTATCCTTCATCAGAGAAACGCATATCACAAACCAGAGACATGAAAAATTCCACCATTTTATTTTAAATACTTGCGTAAAAAAAATTAAAATTCGAATATTATTACTACCTTTACGCAGTAATTGGTGCGCACCATTACAAAGACATAAGAAAAAGAAGCGTCTATGCTATCTTGTAAACGGAAATCTGGAAAATTTCTCAAATTGTACAAAGGTAACATAGTAGTTTCCATGCTATATAGCGTGGCTCTACTTTACCACATCTGTACAATTAGGTATTCCAGAACCTCCGTTTAAGGCGTGGCATAGCAGTCCACGCTTCTGTATTTGTTAAACTTAATACTCTCGTTAGGACTGAGACGAGTATAGTTTACAATGGAAAAAAAATTAAAACAATGGATCTTCGCATTCTTCGCAATCGTTATTACCATCTCGTTCTCATCTTGCAGTGAAGATGAACCCAACTATGACAGTGTAGATGATATCGCAGGTGTATATGTTGGACAACTAAATATGATTGGTTTTTCTGACGAAGAAGCCGAGGTTGCATATGTAAATCTCTCAAAAAAGTCATCTTCTGCTGTGAGTTGCACAATCGAATCGGAAGGCTGGAATGTAAATATGACCCCGGTGAATCTTGTTGTCACGTTCAACGAAAATGTTATTACTCTTAAAAGTGAAGCAGGAAAGTCGATCACAGGACAGATAATCAAAGGAAATTTGCAACTGACGTATGAAACCACAGGCGGAAATGTGTTTCAATTCTTAGGAACAAAAGATTAACAGTAGCCCTACATAACAATCGGTTGACAAAAAGGTCGAATGGCCTTAAAGTCAACCGATTGTTTTTATAATAACCTATAACACACTTTGAAGATAACAGTCCAATAGAAATTGTAGCTTGGACTCAGCAAAAATATTAACTTCCTCCTCTGTGTTTTGCACAGCAAAATATAGAGGAGGTGTCCGCAAGGACGGAGGGGTTAACCCTTACAAACAAAAATTCTATCCTATCTTTTCAACCCCTCTCCTCAAAAACTACCGTTTTGTCGGTATCTCACTTATTACTAACGCAACACAAGGGAGAAACAGAAATATAATCCATCGCATTCGTTAAAATTCAAATTTATCCCCCACGAATTTTCTACTGAACCGTACCCCACACGTTACAGGAGCATCTCTCCCTCTTATAAAAAACTGTGCCCCGATTTGACAACCGGGGCACAAACATATAATTGAAAAAAATCAATTACTTCTTACGATTACCATAACGGCTCATGAACTTATCTACACGACCGGCCGTATCCACCAATTTCTGTTTACCGGTGAAGAACGGGTGTGAAGAACTGGTAATTTCAAGTTTTACCAAAGGATAAGTAACACCATCAATTTCGATAGTCTCTTTGGCTGCTACGGTTGAACGAGTGATAAAGATTTCTTCGTTCGACATGTCTTTGAAAACTACGGGACGGTAGTTATCAGGATGGATTCCTTTTTTCATTGTTATATCGTCTTTTTAATTATTATCAAATGTTCACGTTGGTAGCGTGATTTTTCGTAATGGCTTGCAAATGTAGGGATAACTTTTCATTTAGAAAAATATTTATTCCACTTTTTCATAAAAAAGCCGGTCGGCGCATCTTTGTCGCCGACCGAACTATATTTAATTCTGCAATCTGCCGATTATTCGAACTCGATCAACGGTTCGTTAGTACCCACTACATCGTTTTCTTTTACCAGAATACGTTTCACGGTTCCTTCAAAGGTGGAGAGTATATCGTTCTCCATCTTCATGGCCTCGTACACCAGCACGACATCGTCTTTTTTCACTTTGTCTCCAACCTTCACTTTTATCTCGACAACCTTCCCTCCCATAGGAGCATCGATAGTCGGGCCCGTTATAGGTTCTACGGGAGCTGCTTCCTCTGCGGCCTCTTTCACTTCCTCGACAGCCGGTTTCTTAGCCTCATACTCAGCTGCACGTACACCCTTCAAATAAGTAGTGGCAACGTTGGGGAAAAGTTCGAGCAACAAATACTCCTGTTCGTTTTCGGCCAATTTCGCATTGCCATACTCCGGCAACACAGGATTTTCGGGAGCCTTGTAAGAGTTCGTATCATACGGAGTCTCAATCGGACTACCGGTAATCTTTTCACGGAATTTAGGATCGACAGGGACCGGAGTCTTGCCATATTCTCCCTTCACCAAAGCCTTGAACTGGTTGGAAACCGTCGTATATTCCGGATTCCCTTTCAATTTATCCAAAGCACAACTTACGGCTTGGCTTCCTACAATCTGGCTGGTAGGCGTAACCAAAGGAACCAATCCTGCATCAGAACGAACCTTCGGAATCAATCGCATGGCATCATCGAGCACATGCTCGGCTTTAAGCTGCTTCAACTGAGCCACCATATTGGAATACATACCGCCGGGAACCTCCGCAGCCTTCACCAACTCATTCGGTTTCGGGAATCCGAAATAATCTTCGATGGCATGACAAGCATCCAGCAAAGCGGTTTCGTTATTCTGACGCGCGGCTTCAATAGCCGTATCGAACAACTTGTCGATATGATCGGGCAACTTATCAATCAACGGATCGAACGCAATGGGGAACGAGTCTTTCTTCAAGTCGTATGCAGCCAGCTCGCGACGAATACCGAGCAACTCGGCACGTATTTTACTTACGGCTGCCATATTGACTTCCATCTCTACGCCCAATTTATTACAGAAAATATAGAGCAATTCTATGGCCGGAGCCGCCGAACCTCCGCCAAAATACCAAATATTAGTATCCAAAATATCTACACCGTGTATAACAGCCATCAACGACGATGCGAGACCATACCCCGGTGTACAATGGGTATGAAAATCGACCGGCACTTTCAAAGCCTGTTTCAATTTAGGCATCAAAGAAGCGATTCGAGAAGGATTCACCAATCCGGCCATATCTTTGAGAGTAACCATCTTTGCACCCAACTTTTCAAAACCGAGTGCTTTTTCCACAAAATATTCATCGGTAAAGATAGGTTTCGGCAACTTTTTACCGAACAATGCCTTTACCCGATCCATAAACGTTATGGTATAATGCGGATCTACCGTGTAACATACGGCTCCATCGGAAATCGCCCCGACAGCATTTATCTTTTCCACAGAAGATTTTACATTGTTCAAATCGTTGAGTGCATCGAATATACGCATGATACCCAATCCGTTTGCCACGGCCTCGCGATAAAATCCGTCGAGAACCGTATCGGGATAAGGCGCATACCCGAACAAATTACGGCCACGAGAAAGTGCCGTTAAATAAGAGGCTCCCCCAATAGCTTCACTGATCGTTTTAAGACGAGTCCACGGGCTCTCGTTCAAATAACGCATCACCGAATCGGGCACAGCACCACCCCAAACTTCCATCGCAAAGAAACCGGCATCCTTGTAATAAGGTAAAACGCGGTTTATCTGTTCTTGGGTAAGACGAGTCGCAAACAAAGACTGTTGCCCGTCACGAAGAGTAAGATCTCGGATTTTCAATTTTCTTGACATAGCCATTTGATTTTATAGGTGTTACATCTATTCACATTACATGAATTTAAGAATACAAAAATAATATTCTTTAACTTATTATCAAAGGAAAAAGCGTACTTTTGTATCACAAATAAAATCTTTACGCCATTCAGATATGTTTAATTTCTTAAAAAAGAAAAACAATACTCCCAAACTACCCTATACGACAGAGGTTCACTGCCATGTATTACCGGGTATCGACGACGGGTCTCCCGATGTAGAACACTCCCTCGCCCTCATTCATCAAATGAAAGAATGGGGACTTGAACGAATCATAGCTACGCCTCATGTGACCGAGGCTTCATTCGAAAACACTCCACAAACCATCGGGTCGGCATACTCCCGGCTTTGCCAAGAGACCAATTTGGACGAACTGGGAATTAAACTCTGCTACTCCGCAGAATACCGAATGGACGATAACTTTTTGGGCATACTGCAAAGAGAAGAAATCATACCCATGCCGGGCAACCATATCCTTATCGAAAACTCTTTTCTACAACCGTTCTGGAACATCAAAAGTCTCGTCTTCGATTTGCAGATCAAAGGACTTTCCCCCATTCTAGCCCACCCCGAACGATATGCTTATTATTACGATGACAAAAAAATCTACAAAGAACTGCATGAACAAGGGTGTGAATTTCAAGTCAATCTACTTTCCCTCGCAGGGTATTACAACAAAAGAGCGAAAGAGGTGGCCGAATGGCTGATTTCCAAACAGATGGTAGACTACCTGGGAAGCGATTTGCACAACAGTTCCCATGTCCTGCACATCAACAAATATTTATCCGGGAAAGAATATCCCAAGCACATGAGAAATATCCACATAAAAAACAACCACTTGTAAAATAAAATTATTTCAATTTCAACGGCATGTTCGGTGTAATGATAGTCATGTTATCCGGTGTTCTGATCGGATATATATTACGGAATATTCGAGCCATACCCGCCCTCGTTTCCAAAATCAACATTTACATTATTTTCTTGTTACTTTTCGTGATGGGTCTATCGGTAGGTAGCAACCCGCAAGTTATACAAGGGCTGGGAACCCTCGGCCTCTTAGGTATCGCAATCTCCGTTGTATCCATTGCAGGAAGCGTATTTTTATCGTGGATCGTTTACCGTCACCTATTCAAAAAAGAAGATGACCAACGATCATGAAAAATAGCCTCATCATTCTGTTATGTTTTGCGGCGGGAGTACTCTGTTCCTACTGGGGCATAATCCCCGAATGCGACGACTCCCTCAGCCTCTATATCCTGTACGTCATGATGTTCTTGGTAGGAATAGGACTCGGCAGTGATTTAACCGCACTATCCGCTCCCATCAAAAAATATAAATTCCAGATTTTGTTGATACCGTTATCCACGATCGTCGGGACAATCGCCGCTTGTTGTTTGTTCTCGCTATTCTGTCCCGTTCCGTTACGGGAAACCGTTGCCATCGGTTGCGGATTCGGATATTACAGTCTATCGGCAATTTTACTGAACGAGCTTGCAGGAGCCGACATCGGTACTATCGCTCTTATTTGTAATCTGAGCAGAGAGCTTTTGACACTTCTTACAATTCCGCTACTTGCCCGTTATTGCGGGAAATTAGCCCCGATTACAGCCGCAGGAGCAACCTCCATCGACACGACTCTACCTCTCATCAGCGCCACCCTCGGAGAAAAGTACGTCATCTTCGCCATCTTTCACGGCATCATCGTCGATATTTCAGTTCCCGTCCTCATCTGGCTATTATACCTGTGATTGCCCCCGACATACAGAACCACACGGGTATCTGTCAAAACGACCAAAACGGTGCAAAAATCAATCGAATATACCCTCTATGCTCTCCACGGGAGCTGTAACGGATTCTTCGATATATGAACTTCCGCTACAAGGATCGGAATACTCCTCAGGAATCTCGAAGTCGCTATCTTGTGAATAACCCAGACTTTGATCCCCATAAACTTTCTGCATATAAAGACCATAAATAGGCAATGCCATACTGGCTCCCTGCCCATCGGCCATACCATCGAAGTGAATCGAGCGATCCTCGCCTCCTACCCATACACCGGAAACTAAATCGGGAGTAAATCCCATAAACCAACCGTCCGAATTATTATTGGTCGTCCCTGTTTTACCTCCCATAGGAGCAGTAATACCATAACGGAAACGAACACGACCGCCCGTTCCGTGATCTATCACATCTTTCAACATCGGCAAAATGCGATAATAAGCCTGTTCACTGAAAACCTCGGTCATCGAAGGCGTGAACTCGGCTATTACATTCCCTAAATTATCCTCTATACGAGTCACATACAAAGGGTCTACACGCACGCCTTTGTTCGAAAAGGCTGTATAAGCCGTCACCATTTCCTCGACCGAGACCTCGACCGGACCTAAACAAAGAGAGATGACTTCATCTATCTTATTTTTAATCCCGAACGAATGCATCAACCTCGCCAATGACGAGGGCGACAACTTATCCATCAATCGAGCAGAAATCCAGTTATTCGAATTTGCCAACCCCCAACGCAAAGAAACCATCTCGCCCACACGCGCTTTCGACGAATTCCGAGGAGACCAGGGCTTCCCGTCTTCTGTAATCAATGTAGGCTGTTCATTTAAAAACATATCGCAAGGAGTGAATCCCTCCTCCATCGCTAACGTATATAAGAACGGTTTCACGGTCGATCCTATCTGGCGCCGTCCCACCGAAGCCATATCATATTGAAAATGCGTAAAATCAGGACCGCCCACATAAGCCTTCACATGACCTGTATTCGGATCCATAGACATAAATCCCACTCGCAAGAAAGATTTCTGATAACGGATAGAATCCAATGGAGACATAATCGTGTCGATCGAACCTTGATACGAAAAGACCTGCATCTCGACAGGAGTAATAAATGCCTTTCGAATCTGCTCGTCGCTCGCACCCGACGCTTTCATCGCCCGATAACGATCCGACTGCTTCATCGCCCTATCCAAGATTGACTCCCGCTCTTCCCGAGTTATGCTTCGGGAGAACGGTGCATAACTCCGTCCTTTTTTCTCGGCGAAGAAGCGAGGTTGTAAATACCCGCCCAAATGTTTTTCCACAGCCTCCTCGGCATACCGTTGCATCTGCGCATCAAGCGTCGTATAGATTTTCAACCCATCGGTATAAATATTATACTTGGTTCCGTCAGCCTTCACATTTTTCTCGCACCAACCATACAACGGATTATTCGCCCAAGCAGTGGAATCGTCTATGAATTTTTGAGCTTCCCACCCCCGATATTCCGATTTCACAGGCTTTTTTGCCGTCATCATCAATCTCAATTGCTCTCTGAAATAAGGAGCCAACCCCTCTTTATGATCCACCCGGGTATATTTCAGCGCCAAAGGCAAAGCTTGTAAAGAGTCAAGTTCCGCCTTTGTAATATACTTGGCCTTATACATTTGGTTCAAAACCGTGTTACGACGCCCCCTCGTGCGTTCGTTAAACCTGCGGGGATTATAATACGAGGGATTCTTGCACATACCCACCAACGTCGCAGCCTCCTCTATTTTCAACTTATCGGGAGTCGTATGAAAATAAATGTATGCCGCCGATTGTATCCCGACTGCATTATTCAGGAAATCGAAATGATTCAGATACATATTCACGATTTCCTCTTTGGTATAAAAACGTTCGAGCTGTACAGCTATAACCCATTCCTGCGGCTTCTGGAACAACCGTTCCATCACATTATCGGCATTAGGAGAATAAAGGAGTTTGGCCAACTGTTGGGTAATCGTACTTCCTCCCCCCGCACTCTTTTGAAATAATAGCCCTCGTTTGATAAAAGCCCGGAACAAAGCCTTCACATCTATGCCGGAATGGTCCTTGAAACGAATGTCCTCCGTAGCGATAAGAGCATTGACCAAATAAGGAGAAATTTCATCATAATGTACATACACCCGGTTACTCTTGCTTTGATAAAACCGGCCTATTACTTCCATATCGGAAGAATAAATCTCCGAGGCGAATTTATCTTTCGGATTTTCCATATCCTCTATCGGCGGCATATATCCTATCCACCCCCATGCAATCATCGCAAAGGCCGCAACGACAAGAACAACGATTCCCCCAAAGGCATACCACATATACCGCACAATACGCGATGTATCCCCGATAGATTTTTTCAACTTACCCACTTTCATCTCTCCATCTATGCATTTATTAACAAAGTCTTAAAAGCCATTCGCTCTATCCGCAGCCAATTGTTAAAGCAAAGGTAACAAATATATTTTATCCGAATACATTTTGTAGATTTATAAAGAATATTTTTTATGTCTGAACACTTGGCTTTCGGTCTTTTTTTACTATCTTTGCTTAGTGAAATGAGTGGGCAAGAACAAACATATAATCCATTACGGCACAGGCATTTTTATAAAAGCCAAGAAATACATTTTCTTGAAAAAAACAAAATAAAAAGCCAATATGACTTTTATAGTCGTGTTGGCTTTTTTGTTAACGAGCATTGTAATATAAAAACAAATCATACCGACGATGAAACATGAGAGTTTAGTATCTATTACCGATTTTTCAAAAGAAGAAATTCTGGATCTTCTCGAAAAAGCGCGTCGATTCGAAGAAAATCCCAATCGAAAAATTCTGGAAGGAAAAGTCGTGGCGACTCTGTTCTTCGAGCCTTCCACCCGCACTCGACTCAGCTTTGAAACCGCTGTCAACCGATTAGGCGGAAAAGTCATTGGATTTTCAGACGCCAGCACGACCAGCTCCTCAAAAGGAGAAACACTGAAAGACACCATCATGATGGTAAGCAACTATGTCGACTTAATCATCATGCGCCACCATCTCGAAGGCGCAGCCCGTTATGCCTCTGAAATTTCTTCCGTTCCCGTTATCAATGCAGGAGACGGAGCGAATCAGCACCCCTCGCAAACCATGCTCGATTTATATTCCATCTACAAGACACAGGGCACTCTATCGAACCTGAACATTACTATGGTGGGAGACTTAAAATACGGACGCACCGTACACTCCCTGCTGATGGCTATGTCTCATTTCAATCCCACATTTCATTTCGTCGCACCCGATGAACTGAAAATGCCTATTGAGTATAAACTCTTCTGTGAACAAAATCATATTCCCTACTTCGAACACACCGAATTTTCCGAAGAGGTAATCAATCAAGCGGACATTCTATACATGACCCGGGTTCAACGCGAACGATTCACCGACCTCATGGAATACGAAAAAGTTAAAAACGTATATACGCTGCATAACAGTATGCTCGAACACAGCAAAGACAATCTGAGAATCTTACACCCGCTCCCCCGGGTTAATGAAATTTCTTACGATGTCGACAGCAATCCCAAAGCCTATTATTTCCAACAAGCCAAAAACGGACTATTCGCTCGGCAAGCCATTATCTGTAAAGTTTTAGGAATTGAAGTTTAACCCCTTTTATTTTCGGTAATCATGAACGACGAAAAAAAAGAACTAAAAGTAGCGGCTCTCGAAAACGGAACCGTTATCGACCATATACCTTCAAGCCAATTATTCAAGGTAGTATCTATCTTAGGACTTGAAAACTGTACGAACAGTATAACCATCGGCAATAACTTAGCCAGTAAAAAAATAGGGAAAAAAGGTATCATCAAAGTTGCCGACCGTTTCTTCAAAGAAGAAGACTTGAATAAGATCGCATTGGTAGCCCCGGCTGCACAAATCAATATTATCCGCGATTACCAAGTCATCGAAAAACGGAAAGTATCTTTACCGGACATCGTGCATGGCATTATCCGCTGCGGAAACCCCAAATGCATCACGAATAACGAACCGATGGAAACCATATTTCATGTAACCGACAAAATCGATGTCCAAGTAAAATGCCATTATTGCGAACGGTCGGTAACCAAAGAAGAAATAGAAATCTGTTAATTCTTTCGATATATGAAACAAAGTTGGAAACCCGGGACTACCATCTACCCGTTGCCGGCCGTTCTGGTCAGTTGTGGTAATACGCCCGAAGAGTATAACCTCATTACGGTAAGTTGGGTCGGCACGCTCTGTACCAATCCTCCCATGTGCTACATATCCGTTCGACCGGAAAGATATTCCTACGAGATTCTAAGAAAAAACATGGAGTTCGTAATCAATCTCACGACCGTTCAAATGGCAAAAGTGACCGATTGGTGCGGCGTTTCCTCCGGAAAGAATTATAACAAATTCGAAAAAACAGGACTCACTCCGAAAACCGCTCAAATCGTAAAAGCTCCCTACGTCGAGGAATCTCCCCTCTGTATAGAATGTAAGGTAAGAGAAATTATCAGCCTCGGGTCCCACGATATGTTCATATCCGACGTAGTAAACATATTGGCCGATGATAAATATATAAATCCCGAGACAGGCGCGTTCGATATGCAAAAGGCCGATCTATTGGTCTATTCCCACGGGCATTACTACGAAATAGGAAAAGAAATAGGGAAATTCGGTTGGTCTGTCCAAAAGAAAAAATAAATAGACAGGTATGAAGAGAATCACTACGGTTATCTGCATGGCACTCTTATGGATTCTTACAGTTCAAGCTCAAATACAAGAATTGAACGTAAGCAAGCGATTCAATTGGGGAATCCGCTTGGGAGTCAATGCGCCGTTAGTCGACATAAGACATTTGACCCTGAACGGAAACAAAGTCGACGAATCCGATTCCGAATCGAGGCTGGGATTATCCGGCTCTTTTATAGGAAGATACAATTTCAAAAAACATTATATACAACTCGAAGTGGGCATGCATCAGTTCCATACCCGGCTATATAATCCCGACTACGAATTACGTAAAATCAATACTTCGGCTTATACCCTCGATGTTCCCATACTATATGGCTATAACATCACCAAACATGGCCCATACCTCATGAATCTTTTTGCTGGTCCCCGGGTTTCCTACATCTTTAACGAAACAAGCGGAATAAGCACTACGGGAGGTTCATTCCGCAACCTAATCTACGATGAATCCCCTAACAGCTTTTCATTCTATTTGATCGGCGGATTGAGCACCACCATAGGGCATCTATACATCGACTTTCGGTATGCCTATTGTGTGGGAAATTCCAAAGATTTATCTTTCAAAGTCAATCCCGATGAGCTCCAAACCAGTCAGGTAAAACTGTCCAGAGCCGTCAACGAATTGAGCATTTCAATAGGATATTTATGGTAAAAACTTTTAATACACAACACAATATGAAAAGAGACGACATTATTTTCGACATCATTGAAAAAGAGAATCAACGACAACGAAAAGGCATTGAATTGATTGCTTCGGAAAACTTTGTCAGCGATCAGGTCATGCAGGCAATGGGTTCTTGCCTGACCAACAAATACGCCGAAGGGTATCCCGGGAAACGCTACTACGGAGGTTGCGAAGTGGTAGACCAAAGCGAACAAGTCGCTATCGACCGTATCAAGAAACTGTTCAATGCCGAATGGGCGAATGTTCAACCGCATTCGGGAGCACAAGCAAACATGGCCGTATTCATGGCCGTGTTGAACCCCGGTGACAAATTCTTGGGGCTGAACCTTTCACATGGAGGCCACCTTTCGCACGGAAGCCCCGTAAATTTCTCCGGACTGATGTTCCACCCGTTGGAGTACAGTGTGAAAGAAGATACCGGATACGTCGATTATGACATGATGGAAGAGGTAGCCTTGCGCGAACGTCCGAAACTGATTATCGGCGGAGCCTCGGCTTACTCTCGCGAATGGGACTATGCCCGCATGCGCAAAATAGCCGATGAAATAGGCGCCATTTTTATGGTCGATAGGGCCCCCCCCGCCGGGCTCATAGCCGCCGGATTGTTGGACAATCCTTTGAAATACGCTCACATCGTCACCTCGACCACACATAAAACCCTGCGCGGGCCCCGTGGAGGTATTATCCTCATGGGCAAAGATTTTGAAAACCCATGGGGTAAAAAAACGCCTAAGGGAGAAATCAAGAAAATGTCAGCATTACTCGATTCGGCAGTCTTTCCGGGAGTACAAGGCGGTCCGCTCGAACACGTCATCGCAGCCAAAGCTGTATCGTTCGGCGAAGCCCTGCAACCCGAGTATATCGAATACCAGACTCAGGTGAAGAAAAATGCCGCCGCTATGGCAAAAGCATTCATGGACAAAGGATACAAAATCATATCCAACGGTACCGACAACCACTGCATGCTCATCGACTTGCGTACCAAATTCCCCGAATTGACAGGAAAAGTCGCCGAGAAAGCATTGGTTCAAGCCGACATCACGGTGAATAAAAACATGGTTCCGTTCGATAGCCGCTCTCCGTTCCAAACATCGGGTATCCGTGTGGGAACTCCGGCGATAACGACCCGTGGAGCAAAAGAAGAAATGATGTGCGAAATCGTAGAACTTATCGACACGGTTTTGGCCAATCCAGAAAGTGAAGCCGTCATCAAAGCCGTTCGGGAAAAGGTCAACGGCATGATGAAAGAATACCCCATCTTTGCTTATTAACACCGTTTATTCATTTCAAGAACACTCCGAATGGAGTGTTCTTACTTCATTTTAAATACCATGAAACTTCTATCGAAACTTTCTTTACCATTCATATTCTTTACAGCAATACTGACTCTTGAATGCGCAGCGCAAGATTGGCCCAATCTGAATCGTTATCGCGATGCCAACAAAGCTATTATGGAAATGAGGAAAAACGACTCGGAAGATGCCCGTAAAAATTGGGTTGTCTTCATGGGTAATTCAATTACACAAAATTGGGCTTCTCTGGATCCGCAATTCTTTTCCGAAAATGACTACATCGGAAGAGGAATCAGCGGACAAACCAGCTCTCAAATGCTTCTGCGATTCCGACAAGACGTGATACATCTGGTTCCCAAAGCAGTCGTCATATTGGCCGGGACAAACGACATAGCCGGGAATACCGGCCCGACGAATATCGATATGATCATGGACAATATCAAATCCATGACAGAACTGGCACAAGCCAACCATATAAAAGTCGTCTTATGTTCCGTACTCCCTGCCAATCAATATGGCTGGTCTCCCGAAGTCCAACCGGCAGATACGATTATTGCCTTGAACGAACTCATTAAAGATTACGCCCGTTCGAAACGATTGGTTTACGTCGATTTTTATACCGCCCTTGTCGATGAACAAAAAGGGTTAAACCCCAATTACGGCAGGGATAGCGTCCACCCCAACCTCGACGGATACAAGGTTATGGAACCATTGGTTGTTAAAGGAATCAAACGAGCGTTATCCCGCCCATAGGTCGCCATCTCCAAACGATTTCCATAAAAAGAAAAAGGCTCGAATTTTTCGAGCCTTTTTCTTTTATCATTTGATTCCGTATTTCTTTAATATCCTCATAATCTGAGGTTGGTATTGCTCTACCATACGATCGAATCCCAAGTCGTTAGGGTGAGTACCGTCTACCGAACCTTCATGATCTGTCCCGATGGCATGATTGTCCCGAATCAAATACAGGTCTTTTATACCTTGTTTCTTTAACAGTTCATACTGTTTCACAAATGCCTCGCCTTGACGGGTACAACGATCGTGCACGGCTTGGTCACTGTATCCGTTTTCCCTCATATAAGTCTCTATCATGATAATAGGAGTTCCCTGATGATATTTCCGAATCGTGTTCACCAAATATTGAGTACGCTCCGTGATCTCCTCGGGAGAAGGATTCGGCATACAATCCAAAATAAAAGCATCGGCATCGATATCTTTCAACATATCGGCCACCGCAGCCTCCATTTTACCGTTTCCGCTCAAACCGTAATTCACGAAATTGATACCCGTATTTCTCGACATTCGCGCAGGGTACGCCAGCCCCGAACGACTGGCACAAGCCCCATGCAAGATACTCGATCCATACATAAGAACCGTATGACGGAACGGAGACGGCTCTGCCTCGATAAAAGACCCCTCGTCTACCCCTATTTCCAACGAACATACCTCTTCGAACAACGGAAGATATAACAAAAACCTATGTACCCCCGGCTTTAAATTCTTGGTGATGACCCGCTCTTGCTCCGCTTTTCCTGCCGACGGAGTACCTGCGCCCACCGGTATCCATTTCCCGCCGTCATTCATATACAAATCCAATCCTCTATCGCATATCGGCGTAACATTTCCCATCACACCTTTTCCCTTCGTTGTCCAACGAGCGGCAACCGTCGGGCTATTGGTCTTAAAACTAACGACCAATCCGGCCGAATGCGTAAACAACCGCTTTACTTGAAACGGCATATCGTTATACTTTACCGTATCGACCCGGTGATAGACATTTTCGGGAGTCGGCATCACTTTCCCGATGAGCGTCAAACGAGACGCATCTACATACTTCAATTCCGCATTTATCGGCAAAATAAAAGCCGAAATCATACACAAAGCGGCAATTAAATTTCTATGTTCCATGGATATGATTATAAATTAGTTATTGATTACACTACATCGGGTCTACATCATAATAGAGCAACAAAGTCTTAAACCGGTCGTCCACCAACATATTTTCATAGACCTGTTTCAAAATCTCCTTTACTTTCGGCATCGATGCCGAAAGTTCCATTTTCAAAACGACCTTCCGTATATATAAAGACTGAATACGAGCCACAGGCGGATTATCGGGGCCTAACACACGTGCGCCGAATACCTCTCTCAACAAAGATGTATATCGTACCGACAACTCCTGCAAAAGAGTCTCGTCCCTATGTTTCAGATAAATATATATCAACCGGGTATAAGGTGGGTAAGAAAAAGCCTTTCGCTCGGATAACTGCATGTTATACATACCCTCGTAATCATGAGCGATTACCTGACGTATCAGAGGAGATTCCGGCTGGGAAGTCTGTAATACGACCACACCCTTCCGATTTTTCCGACCGGCTCGTCCCGAAACTTGCTCCATCATCTGGAAAGCTCGCTCGTGGGCTCTGAAATCGGGATAATTCATCATCAAGTCGGCGCTCAATATCCCCACCACGCTCACATGGTCGAAGTCCAATCCCTTCGTAATCATTTGTGTGCCGATAAGGATTTTATTCTTTTTCTTTGAAAAATCTTCGATAATCTGTTCATAAGCACTACGGGAACGGGTCGTGTCCAAATCCATACGAGATACCGGTATATTCGGGAAATGTTGAGCGATATCCTCCTCTATCCGTTCCGTCCCGAAACCCATCACCCCGATCGTAGGCTGTCCGCAAGCCGGACACACTTTCGGTATCTCATACGTAAAACCGCAGTAATGGCAAGTCAGCTGATTAAAACGCTTATGATAAGTAAGACTCACATCGCAATGCTCGCACTTGGGAACCCATGCACACTGTTTACATTCCACCATAGGTGCGAATCCCCGCCGATTTTGAAACAAAATAACTTGCTCGTCCCCGTCCAAAGCAATCTGCATGCGATTGAGCAATTCAGGTGTAAAATTCCCTCGCATACGGTTCTTTTTCCGCATCTCCCGCACATCTACCGGGATAATTTCGGGTAACTCCACATCGTTAAATCGACTCTTCAATTCTACCAGACCATATTTCCCCTGCCTCGCATTGAAATAAGTTTCGACAGCCGGGGTAGCCGTTCCCAACAAAGTCTTAGCCCCATGCATCGACGCCAAAACGATCGCCGCATTACGAGCATGATAACGGGGAGCCGGGTCGTACTGCTTATACGAAGTTTCATGCTCCTCGTCGACAATTACCAATCCCAAATCGCCGAACGGCAGAAAAATGGAAGACCGCACACCCAAAACGATTCGGGGAGAATGGTCGTCGAGCAATGTATTCCAAATCTCCACCCGCTCGTTATCCGAGAACTTCGAATGATAAATCATCAATTTGTCTCCGAATATTTTGCGTAACCGATTCGTCAACTGTGTCGTCAATGCTATTTCGGGAACCAAGTATAATACCTGTCTGCCCTCGTGCAGAACACGGTCTATCAAATGAGCATAAATTTCTGTTTTCCCGCTCGATGTGACTCCATGCAACAACGTGACGGAATGCTCTTTAAATGAATCCGATATTTGCCGATATGCAACTTGTTGGGCATCGCTCAACGGAGCAGCCTCTTGAACAGTATAAACCTCTGTCTCGAAACGACTTATCTCTTTCTTATACGGTTCGAACAGCCCCTTCTCGACCATAGCACCCAAAACCGCCGAAGACACTCCCGAACGATCGAGTAAGCTCTTCCGGGAAACCTCTCTCAGTTTTCCCTTTTGCATAAACAAAGATAAATCGAGAAACGACAGTAGCATCATCTCCTGCTTCTTGGCTTGCTTCACGCATTCAAACGCATGGCGCAAAGCCGCATCATCGCCTTGTTGGAACGTCAAACGAATATAAGTTTCCGTCTTCGGACGGTAGTTCGTCTTCAACTGTTCGAAAACAAAACCAGCCTCTCGTTCGAGCAACACCCGCAAAGTAGGTAAAATATTGCGCATTCCGCTCTCCTTTTCGAGTTCCTGCACGGTCATGCGTGACTTCTTGCCCAATGCCGCCAACAGCATCCATTCGCGCTCTTTCAAACGATTATCGTCCGGCTCCTCGAAATCTGTATTCAACGTGACCGTCGTTTCACTTTCGAGTTTCAATCCCGAAGGCAACGCCGCTTTATACACATCGCCGACCGAACAGAGATAATAATCGGCGATCCATTCCCAGAACTGTAATTGGGGACGGCGCAAAACAGGACGCTCGTCGAGCACCGAAATAAGCTCTTTCACCTCGTATCCCTGTGGCATGACATCGTGCAACCGAACTACAATAGCCGTATAATACTTTTTCCTGCCGAAAGGAACTACGACCCGACTGCCAATTTGCAAAGCCTCCTGCAAATCGGAAGGAATCCGATACGTAAAATATTTATATAACGGCAGCGGTAATACAACGTCGGCAAGCGTGCTCATACACAAATTCTATCTTAAAGTGACTTCTATTTAAGTTACCTCATGAAAATTTATCTTTGAGAACTTAATAGATTTGAGTGCTAATCTAATTAATCTCCTATGAGAATATACACAAAATTACAGCTTTTTATTGATAAGGATACGAAAAAGAGCAAAAATTCATTTACACACCATATTGATACACATAGGAGAGCACACCTTTCCGGGCGTACCCTCCTACTACTTTCAACGACTATTTATTAAATACAATTATTACTTAACAACAATCTTTTTTATATGATTCCCTATTTTCACTATATACAATCCCGAATGCATCGGTATTCGATCATCCAATCCCACATAAACACATTTACCATCAATAGTGAATATTTTCACTATTTCATTTCCCTTTTTATTATTAAGTATGATAGAATTATTTTCAACAAAAACATTAAGCACATTCAAATTTTTGTCCGATATCCCAGTACTTCCATCAATGACTTTTATATTACAAGTTGCAAAAAATCCTCCGTCAACAGTCTCCGCCATAACAATGGACTCTCCATTTGCTACTGCAACAACACTTCCGTCCGCATACACTCTACAAACATTTTCATTAAAACTACTCCATTTCACTCTCTTATTCGTAGCATCTTCTGGCAATACCGAAGCTAAAAGTTGATAAGGTTGTCCTATCTCCGACAAAACAAGTTCCTCTTTATCCAACACAATCCCGGAGACAGGCTGAATTACGACAACTTCACATTGGTTTTCCACTTCGTTATTTTCTACCGACATTACAGTTATTACCGCTTTACCCGCTTTCTTCGCTGTCACGACTCCTTTTCTATCGACCGTGGCGACCCTTTCATCAGAACTGCTCCAAATTACCTGCTTATTAAAGGCATCTCCCGGATATATCTGTACCGACAGTTTATAGTTTTTCCCCACTGTTATCGAAACAGACTGCGTATTGATTTGAATATCATTTATTTTTTTCATCTCACGAATTTTCCCTGTATAGGATCGAGCATACTCTTCTTTACATCCTTCCGGTACATAAAGGATATCAAAAGACATACATTCTGACTTTGAAATAATAGGGCGAACCTTTGGATAATAGACTCCTACATGCGCTTTCAAATTTGCACATAACGTTTCGCAAGTTTCCGGCACTATTATAGTATCCGCAATAAAATAATCACCACATTTACCCCTCGTTTGAACACTATTCCAGCATATAAGTTTCGAAGGTAAAGAAAGGGTTCCTTTTTTTTCCACTTGTATTCCTCCACGATCAAACCATCCGCCCAAATACATGCCATCGTCAATTCTCATTTTCCCACCTACTTTAATCAAATTTTTAGGTATATTATTCACTCTAATAATATCAGAGCCTGATGGCTCGCTAAAAGCATGGCTACCAATACACTCTAAACTCTCTGGTAAATTATTTACTATTTTTTCCAAAAATTCCGTTGTACCCCCCATTATTTCTTTCACACCTTCCATTAACACGACATGGTTATAAGTACCATCAAGAAAACCACCATTGACTCTCTTATAACCCAAAAACACACTATCCACTGTAGCATATTCAGGTACTATGTGACCTCCTATTGAGTCCAAAGACTGCGGAAGAATAAATTTCTCCAATATCTTTCTTGGTTTCATATCTAAAAAATTCGGCCAAAGAAAATTTGTGTTATAATCGCCATATGCCACAATATGGGCATCATAAAGGTCAAGAGATTGATTCAATCCATAATTATTTATTAAATTGTTAATGAAATCAACATCTACTTTGTTAATATATCCGGTGACTTTCAATTCGCGCACAGCCAATTGTTCTTCATAAGTCATTTTACTTGACAACCACCCGGGAACTTGGTTATCAATAACGACAGAACTACTCTGAGCCCAAGCTTCAGTAAACAAAAATATGTTTACTACAATCCATAAAAAAAATGATTTTTTCATACCACATTCGATTAAATGTTATTAATTATAGTTTCTATATCCTTGAAAATTTAATAATATCATCATTAACCCCATGTACTCTCTTTATATATTCTATTAATTTACGGTTGGTCATAGCCGGGAAAAATGGAGAAAGTGTGATTCCTTTAATCAAACTTAATGGCTCCTTCACGTCAAAATAAGTCCCATTCCCCTCTCTTTTATCTCCATTTAAAGGGAAAAAATAAAATCTCAACTCTTCTTCTCCTTTGTAATAATTAAACTTGTAATAAGCATAATCCGTTAAATCCTTAATTATATATTTTTCTCTTTCATAGCACATCTTTGAGACAAAGACTTCGTAATCGGGAAAATCAAGAGAGGCAAGTAAACGCCCGACCGTTGTTTCCACCCTAACACAATAGTTATCAGACGAATAAACTTTCCACATCAAATAATCCTCTTCCGATTTTAAAGTCCAACATGAAGTCAACCAATCCCCTGAACCTCTCACTTGCTCTCTAAGTCGTTCACTTTTCAGCATCATTTCTTCCGAAATTGTATCTCCTGCAATATGAAAATCAGATAGAAATAATAAAAAACATGTTCCTATTTCCAATCTATCTGAAAAATTTTTCTTTGTACTGATATAAAATTGATTGGAAAGAAGCAATAAAAGATTAGGTAAACTTATGTATTTGAAGATAGATATATCAAGAGAAATATTCGGAGACAAATAGATATTGTTATCTCCATGTTTTTTAAACCGGCTTTTATCTAACATTCGATTATAATTAAGCCGATAAACTCCCTCAATCGGAATACATTAATTCGAAAGTTCACATATAAAAAAGAGGCGGGGAGTCTATTCCTGTTACTCGTTCAACACCCTGAGGCTCCGGAAATTGCCCTATCTGTCAGAACGAGCAACACCGAAAGCCCCACGCCGATGAATAAATATACACTTTCTCTATAAAGGCCCAATAGAGAACCCATAGAATATGCAATATAAACACCCCATAGGGCGTTCCTGTTGCTCTGTTTTTGACAGATATTTTGAAATTTTCCGGATTTCAAGGTGTCAAAACCAAAGCGTCAGCAAACGCCTTTTATTTATATGTATCCCACCCTCACCGAAATATACGTAAGCTTTCGGTATAGGTTAGACAAATGCAAATATACAAAAAATATGAAATTATTATCTTCATCCCATAAAAAAACAACGAGGCAGAGAGTTTCTCCCTGCCTCGCGATTATATTTTGAAAAAATCCAGTTTAGAACAAATAAGCCGCCGTAATGGTCCATGCCCGGCTCTTACCTTTCATAACCGAATCGGGAAGGTCGTTCTTGACCTCTATGGCACTACCCAATCCCCAGCCATATTGACCGGCAATCTGCAAGTGATTGAAAAGTTCGAGACCGAGGCCCACATTTATCGCCGTATCGAAACTTTTCTCTTTGAATTGCTCTTTGAAATTATCGCCCACACGGAACGCAAAACTCGGCCCGGCATATACAAAAGGAGACAATATAGAACCGACTACCGGCAGCGAAAACTTATATTTCAAATTAATGGGAATCTCTACATAATCGACATGTTTACTCTCCGATATACCACTGGTTATATCTTTCAATTCCGACCCCTTCCGAGTATACATCAAACTGGCATCGACCCCGATACCGATAACAGGAACCATAAACTCGGCCATCAGACCTCCCGTAAAGCTCGAAATATTATTTGCCTTGAAATTATCAGACAAATTTCCACTGAGAGAAAGAGTAGATATATTCATACCCACTTTGGGACCGAACTTAAATTGTGCATTGGCAGGAACAGCCAAAAACAAGGCAGCGACAAGAGCTACACAAAAAACTGTCTTTTTCATAAACTTCATTTTATTTTTATTTATAATCAGCCATAGGCTATTATTATAACCCATTTCTCGACCTCTATTTGCACAAAGATAAAATAAAATATATTAAAATCATAAAATTGACAGACAAATCGACAAGAATCATAAAATTTTAAAGACCCTTATCGGCTATCGAAAAAAATAACGTATCTTCGACAAACAAAAACAAATATATATTTCTATGGAGAATAAACCGACCATCGAAGAAGAAATCGTAAAAATGCTGAGAACCGTTTACGATCCCGAAATACCGGTAAATATATACGACCTCGGGCTCATTTACAACATAGAGGAAAACGACGGAACCGTAAAAATAGAAATGACATTGACCGCTCCTAACTGTCCGGCCGCAGACTTCATCATCGAAGACGTGCGTATGAAAGTCGAGAGTATCGAAAATGTGAAAAATGTGGATATCCAGTTGGTTTTCGAGCCGGAATGGGACAAAGACATGATGAGCGAAGAGGCAAAACTCGAACTTGGACTTTTATAACACAATCATGCCGGGAAAAAAAATTTACTTCGCATCCGACTTTCATTTGGGAGCAAGATATATAGAGAATCCCATCGAATACGAACGTCGTATCGTTAGATGGCTCGACAGCATAAAACAAGATGCCGGAACGCTCTATTTATTGGGCGATATTCTGGACTACTGGTATGAATACCGGTATGTAGTCCCCAAAGGATTCACCCGTTTTTTCGGCAAACTGGCCGAGCTAAGCGACAACGGCATTGATATACACTGGTTTATCGGGAACCACGACATCTGGATTTTCGATTATCTACCTCATGAATTGGGCATTACGATACACGACGGAACCTTGATAACCGAAATCGGGGGAAAACGTTTCTTCCTCTCGCATGGAGACAATGTCGGAAAAAGACCCATGACATTTCGCTTCCTCAGAAAAATATTTCGAAACCGCTTCTGCCAATATCTTTACGCGGCCATACACCCCCGGTGGACCGTTGCTTTTGCATTGCGATGGTCGGCCCATAGTAGAAAAGCCGGAGATGACTACGCCGAATATCAAGGCGAGAAAAACGAGCACTTGGTATGCTTTGCCAAAGAATTTAGGGAAACGGGTAAAATCGATTTTTTCATATTCGGTCATCGACATATCCTGCTCGATCTTGCACTCCCCCATCAGAGTCGCATCATTATTTTAGGGGATTGGATCAAGCATCCTTCCTATGCAGTTTTTGACGAGACAGGACTAAATCTGTTCGACTACATCGAGGAATAACAAGCAAAAAGTTACCGGTAAGTACGCATTTAATATTTTTTATACATTCGAAGCATTCAAATAAAATAGTGCAAAAGAAACTATTTATCAATAGTTTACCATATAAGAATCAAAAAAGTATTTATAAAAGCATATTGTATAACATATTATTTTGTTTGTTTATCTGCAAAAAAAGGTTGTCCTTTGTCTCAATAACCTAAAACAATCTTTTTTACCTTAAAAAAATTAATACCTATTGAAAACCTATAAAAAAGAGCTTTTGAGAAAAAGTTCTTTTTTGTTTTTATATCCACACAGTTTATCGCTACCTCATACAACCTATCTCTCGATGTGTAACTCCGTTTACGACATGCACTATTTTCTGTCCAATACGTTACGGAGAAATATATTTTATCGCTTAACCATTCCGAAACCCTACATTTCGATAAAAAAACGAAGATTTTAGTATCAATTTTTCAAAAACATTTCTATATTTGCAAAAAATAAAAATATAATATTATTATTTCATATAATTCTTTTCTAATTGTTTTAATTATGAAAAAATCTTACACTTTCACTTGGATTGGGATTGTAATATGTTTACTGGGACTGTCGCCGGTAAGTTACGCCCAAGCTATCGAAATCACCGATAGCACCCCATTTTTTGAAGATTTTAACGAAATCTCCTCTTCCGAAGAAAATTTTGGATTGAGCGGTTGGACTCTAAAATCGGGATATGCGACAGGAAGTACTGCGACCAAATGGTCAGTAAATACATCAAGTTCAAATGCATGTGATGGCTACTCATTAAAAGCCGATGATGCCAGAGCTACCTCAACGGCAATATTAGTGACCCCGAAACTGTCTTTTGCGTCTGGACGAACCGCTAAAATTTCATTCTTCATGAATCGAGATACAGGTACGCGCCAGCCCAATGAGGGATTTAAAATATACGTCAACTCCATAGGCGATATTTACAGCTATGACGATGATAACAAAGTAATTATCAACGGAGACCAAACCGTTACGACTCTAAGCGAACCCATTCTTCACGCCAAAAGATACGCGGGCACTGAGATTACTAAAACCGGAATGTACGAAATGTCGGTCAACATTCCGTCCGAAATGGCCGGGCAAGAATTTTACATTATCTTCGAAGCGATCCAAGAATATGGAAACGCCAATTATATCGACAATATCAAAATCGAATTGATATCGGAGCAACCCAAATTAATCAACGAAACGAAAAATATCGATCTGGGTATGGTGAAAGCCGGAGAATCGGCATCACAAGAATTTATACTTTCCAACGAGGGAATAAACACGTTGAATGCTACCCTTTCCGTAGAAAACGGCGAATCGTCGCCTTTTTCCGTTACTCCAACAACAACCGATATCGCTTTCAACGAACAAAAAACAATTACCGTTAACTTCTCGTCGGCAGAAGTAAATTCATTTACCGGGAAATTATACATCGACTCTAACGGAGGAAAAGACACGATTACCCTATCGGCCGAGACCTATCCGGCAACAGCCTACTACGAAACATTCGACGAACTATCCAAACTTCCAGACGAATGGGTGGTCGTTAAAAACGGAAATGAAACTACCTATTCCATCAACAGTAGTAAAGGTGTAAACGGATCAAAATGTTTAAGCGGTTCTATCGGCTCTTGGGGAGATGAATCGACCATCGACACGATATTTACCCCTGTCATATCGGGAAAAGTAACATTCGATTTCAAGAAAGCCGGAGGCTCTTCCGATGCTATTCAAGCGTATATCGTAACAGCCGACGGTACGCAGACCGCAATAAATACGGGAACAGGTTCTTCGTCATCTTGGACAACAGTCAATGTCGACGATGTACCCGAAGGATCACGCATAGCCTTCACACTGAACAATGTCTATGTAGATAACTTCATAGCATTCACTCGGCAGGAAATTTCCAAAGGCATACAGTTGGTTAAAGAAGCCAACAATAGACCAAGTAGTTGGATGACATTATATGCAGGCCCCGACAAAGCCACTCAAAACACATTGCAATTTGCAGTTAAGAACATCGGGACTCAAACAGTCTCGGCCAACAGCTATAATTTCACAACCCAATTAGTGAACGAGAACAATACCGTAGCCGAAGGCGTCTCCTACAAAACTTACATCATTAACGGAGAAGACACAACCTTATACGAAGACAATGTTATCCCCGGGCCTGAAATAGCCGCAGGCGCAGGAACTACAATCAAGGGTTATCTGTTCATTAGCAGCAATGACGAAAAAAGTAAACTATCGCTCAATGTAAAAGTAAACAACGTCGAAAATACACATTTCACCCAAGTAAAAACGGGCGATAATATAACTATCAAACCCAATAAGGGGGATGCCTCCTTATCGGCTATAAACTTTGGATTGGTAAACAAAGCGACGACATTGGATTATGTAATCAAAAACAACAGTAACAACGGAGCATTGACCGTATCGAAAATCACAGTGCCATCGGGGTCAGCATTCTCGGTAAATGCAGCACTGCCATTGGTTATACCCAGTAGCAAATCCGATACGATCCAAATCACTTTCAATGCCGAACCGGGTATATATAACGATAATATCACGGTAGAACATGACGGTATAGGCAATACGGAATTTACCGCCTCCGGAACAATGCTATCGGCTACGGCTTTATTAGAATCGTTCGAAGGCGAAACCTTCCCACCAATCCTTTGGGATATGAAACAAGGACTTTGGGAAAGAAATACGACGACTAAACATCATGGTGAAACCAGCATTGTCAATACAGAATCCACAGTCGATACGATCATCACCCCCTTGCTCCATCTCTCGGCAGGAGACTCTATTGCATTCTCTGTAAGAGCGACCTCATCTTCTGGATATAACACTGATATTCTATATTCCGCAGACGGAAAGACATGGAATCTGTTAAAATCTTTCGCCATTTATGGCGATTATTGGAGTGACTGGACTGAAATGGCGGCTTATATGCCCGAAGACTTTACCGAAGGTGATTATTATATCGGATTCGCCAGCAAAAAGACTTATATCGACTTGGTTTACGGCCCACAAATTGTTTATCAAGAGCACCGCATCGACATTAAAGGATTTACTGGAGAGAACAAAGGTATGGTAAACTACACTCAAAACTTTACCATCGACGTGGCTTGCTTGGGCACAGCCGGAGAAACGGCCGAAAGCTATTCGATTGCCTTGATGAACGGCGAAGAAAACATCGGCAACTACACGGTAGAACCTATGATATTGGGCGACATGAAAAGCTACACCTGTTCGTGGACCCCGAGAGCCGCCGGCGAAGCATCGATCTATGCACTGCTTACACTCGACGACGTAGTGACCTCGACCGACACGATTACGGTATCTGTTGCCGAGGAAAGCCTGATTTCTACCGTTATGATAGGCGATTTATCGACAACGGCCCCCTCTCCCAACTACAAGCACTACCTCTATGAAACACTTTACACTCCGGAAGATCTTGTAGGATTGCAAGCAGGCGACGTGATCGAAACGGTAAATATCCCCTATTACGCCACAGATGCAGCCGTAAAAGGATATCGAATAAATATCTGGATAGGCAATACCGAAAAAACGGCTCTCACTACCGACAAAATGAGCGAAGCGGACATAACAGGATTGAGCCATATCGGAGCGAACTTGCGATACGAAGCGGGAGGAAGTAAAGAATCGCCCCTATATTTCGAAATGAGACCCGAAACCCCGATCACTTACAATGGTGGAAACCTTAGCCTCATTGTCTCCGTAGACTCCACATCCTACAAATCGGGTGTCTACTTCTTCACTCAAAAGACCTCCACCAAATCGATGAAGACTTATAGCATAGACGGTAATACCAGTGCCGATTATATGGATACTTGGATAAATGGCGGATATATCCCGAAAGTGGCCGAAAATATCATGGTGATGGAACTGGGATTGGCAACCGAAGCGCCGGTCGTACACGGCATTGTAACCCGGAAAGATAACCAAGCCCCGATAGAGGGTGCAACGGTAACCATGCAATCGGGCGAAGTCATTTATACCGCTACCACCGACGAAACGGGAGCTTACAGCATTTCCGTAATGCAACCGGGAAAAGAATATGAAATGACGGTTAGCAAAGACAACTACACAGGTGTGGACGGTGTGCTCGTGACAGTAAACGAAGATACCGAACAGAATTTCGAATTAACGATTATCAGTGGAATAGATCATACGACAGAAAATGCGACGAAAATATTCACCGACCGCACGGGAAACATTCATGTCGTAGCCGATGCCGTTATCGAAACGATAAAAGTATACTCGACGAGCGGAAGCCTCTGCATAACCGAAACCCCGGCAAGTGAATCGGCCGTTATAAATGCCGGTGATCTGAAAGGTATTTACGTGGTAGAAGTCCAAACAGCAGGCAGTGTGAAGCGCGCAAAAGTAAGGCTATAACATTGACTTGAATCACATAGCGACAGGCGGAAGAACTCTGGTTCTTCCGCCTGTCTTTTTCCTTCCCCTTTTCCCTTCATTCCCCTCGAAACCGCCCTTCGCTCTGTACGCACAAGAGAGAATATTTCTCCATACAGAAATAAATCCTTATATTTGTAGAATATAGGAGGCGGTTCGACATAGTCAAATCGGAAATGTGATTTCCGTTTGCCTTTGCACTCACCTTTCGCTATATTTGCCTTACGGGTGGAAACAGGCTGCGCTTCGGCACAACCGAATAAATTTGTTTCTGCTCTCGCTTTGTACTATTTTTGTAATCATAGGAAAAGAAGCCATCGATGAAACGATATGCAATCATAGTAGCCGGGGGAAAAGGAACTCGTATGGGAAACGACATTCCCAAACAATTCATCGAAATAGCCGGCAAACCGATATTAGCCCATACGATAGAAAATTTCTACCGATTCGATCCGAATATCGATTTAATAATCGTACTTCCTCAAAACCAACAAGAATATTGGAAACGGCTATGCGCAGTTCACCGAATCACAATTCCCCATCTTGTTGTCAAGGGGGGAGAAACACGTTTTCATTCGGTTCTTAACGGACTATCTCTTATCCCGGACGAAGGGATTGTCGCTATCCACGACGGAGTACGCCCGCTCACGGCTCATCGCGTAATAGAAAATTGTTTTCATGTCGCAGAAGAAAAAGGCGGAGCCATACCCGTTCTTCCTCTAACCGATTCATTAAGACAAATATTTCCCGACAAATCCAGCAAGGCCGTCGACCGCACGGCATTCGTGGCGGTACAAACTCCGCAAACATTCCGGGTCGAAGAAATAAAAAAGGCATACAAGCTCCCTTATAACGACACTTTCACCGACGATGCCTCGGTGTACGAGGCTGCCGGATACATTCCCGAATTGGTCGAAGGGAATCGGGAAAACTTGAAAATAACTCTGCCGGTCGACTTGGCAATCGCCGAAATAGGATTGAAGGAATGACAGATTTAGCCGGTTTAAATATCAAATACCTTCCCGGAGTCGGCCCTAAACGCGCCGAACTCCTGAACAAAGAATTAGAGATATTCACCTATCTCGACCTGCTGCACTATTATCCGTATAAATACATCGACCGAAGCAAGACCTACAAAATAAACGAAATCGACGGTTCGATGCCTTATATTCAGTTACGAGGTAAAATCGTTTCATACACCACTCACGGAGAAGGGGCACGCCGCCGGCTCACCGCTCTGTTCTCCGACGGTTCGGGAGTCATAGAGCTCGTTTGGTTCAAAGGAATACGCTATATCACCGACCGTTACAAACCGGGAACGGAATATACGCTTTTCGGGAAACCCACTCTTTTCAACGGGAAATTCAACATCGCCCACCCCGAGCTCGACCCGATAGACGATCGCATAGACAACACGACCGGACTACAAGGATACTATACCACGACCGAAAAAATGAAAAATGCTTTCCTCAACTCGAAAGCCATACAGAAAATGGTATATACCCTTCTCTCCGGAATACAAAACCCACTGCCCGAAACATTGCCCCTTCCCATTATCTCGCGAATGCAACTCATGAGTTCGACCGATGCCCTACGCAACATTCACTTTCCGGTGACGATAGGCCACCTGAGGCGGGCAGAATTCAGGCTCAAATTCGAAGAGTTATTCTACCTGCAATTACACATTTTACGATATACCCGGTTACGGAACCTGAAATTGGGAGGATTCCGTTTCGACCATATCGGGAATTATTTCAACGACTTTTATCATCAAGTGCTGCCCTTCGAACTCACCCAAGCTCAAAAACGAGTCATCAAAGAGATTCGAGCCGATATGGGCAGCGGCAGACAAATGAACAGACTGTTACAGGGAGATGTAGGCAGTGGAAAAACACTGGTCGCACTCATGAGTATGCTCATCGCCGTAGACAACGGTTACCAAGCCTGTCTAATGGCTCCCACCGAAATATTGGCCACCCAGCATTACGAAGGGCTGAAAAAGATGGTGGAGCCGTTAGGACTACGTATTGAACTACTCACGGGGTCGGTATCTAAAAAACGAAGAGCTCCCATTTTAGAAGGGCTCCTCACCGGAGAAATAAACCTGCTGATAGGAACCCATGCCCTTTTGGAAGACTCGGTAAATTTTGCGAATCTGGGTTTTGTCGTCATCGATGAGCAACATCGGTTTGGGGTAGAGCAACGGGCTCGGCTTTGGAGAAAAAATAAAATTCCGCCACACATTTTGGTCATGACTGCCACCCCCATTCCCCGGACTTTGGCCATGACTGTTTATGGCGATCTCGACGTATCGGTCATCGACCAACTGCCCCCCGGACGCAAACCCATACAAACACTCCTTCAATACGATAACAAAAGAGCCCAATTATACGCTTCTTTGCGCAAGCAACTACAAATCGGGAGACAAGCCTATATCGTGTATCCGCTCATACAGGAAAGCGAGAAAAGCGACTTGAAAAATTTAGAAGAAGGATATGAACACATTCGGGAAATTTTCCCCGAATATCAAGTGTGCATGGTACATGGAAAAATGAAAGCGGCCGAAAAGGAAACCGAGATGCAAAAATTCGTATCGGGAGAAGCCCGCATTATGGTGGCGACTACGGTCATAGAAGTCGGGGTGAACGTACCCAATGCATCGGTCATGATCATCGAAAACGCCGAACGTTTCGGTCTGGCTCAGCTACACCAGCTCAGAGGGCGTGTAGGTCGTGGCGCCGAACAATCGTATTGTATCTTGATGACATCTTATAAAATCAACCAAGATACCCGAAAAAGGCTCGAAATCATGGCAGAAACCAATGACGGGTTTCGCATTGCCGAAGCCGACATGCAAATGAGGGGACCGGGGGATATGGAAGGGACTCAGCAAAGTGGAATTGCATTCAATTTACAAATCGCCAACTTGGCAAAAGATGCACAAATATTGCAAGTAGCTCGCGATGAAGCAGGTAAACTGCTAGATTCCGATGAACTGTTAGAACGACCCGAAAACCAAATCGTACGAAAAGAACTAAACCGTATTTTCGAAAAACAAAAAAACTGGGGATTAATCAGTTAAATAAAGAGTTTTTACTATTTTATGTTGTAAAACACATTTATACATAAGTGCATATAAATCAATATTTTATATAGAAAACACAAACAAATCGGCTTACTGGATACCTAAATTTTGTTAATCAACCAGAACACATTCCTCCAAAATTCATTATCTTTGAAAAGTGTGTGCAAAAATATACGCATCTTTCTTTGGTGGGCTTAATAAAAAGGCTACTTCGACTATTTATTTTAGGACGCGGCTTATGCCAGAATTAGATAAATAAAATGTATTTCGGAAAAACAAAACATTACATTCTACCTCTCCTGCTTGCATTCTCGCTAGGTAACTTAAATGCCCAGCACAATAGGAATCTCTCCACTCACCTACACTCCAAACAACACCAAGACCTCATCGCAGGGCAACAAAATATACACAAAGAAATAAACTTGGTCGATTCCATCGCCCTACTCGAAATGCTCGAAGAAGAGGAAGAGGAGTTTCCCGGTATCGATATTTATGGAGAAAATTGGGATCAAACATGGGTAAACCCATACAAAGTCCCGATAGACAAATTGCCCGAATCCGCTACTATCGATGTCTCGGAATATTGTATGCCCATCATTGGCCATGTTACATCGAACTACGGTTGGCGACGCAGACGCATGCACAGAGGAGTGGATTTGTCTCTTCATATCGGAGATACGATACGTGCGGCCTTCTCCGGAAAAGTGAGATTAACACGATATGAACGCAGAGGATACGGATACTACGTAATCATTCGTCACGGCAACGGCCTCGAAACCATATACGGTCATCTCTCCAAATTCTTGGTTAAACCCGATCAAATCGTAAAGGTGGGAGAACCCATTGCTTTGGGAGGTAACACGGGACGCTCCACGGGTCCTCATTTGCACTTCGAAACGCGCTATTTGGGAATGGACATCAATCCCAATAAGATTTTCGACTTTGTAAATCAAGTGCCTCATACCGACCAATATACTTTCAATCCGAAAGAATTAGCCAGCAGCTTGGGATACGGCAGATACAAGGGCAGTAACAACGGAGCGAAATACGTATCCTATCGAGTTAGAAAAGGAGATTCACTATCAAGGATAGCCAATAAATACGGTGTCTCGATCAGTCATCTGTGCAAGCTCAACGGGATTAAGCGAAACGGAGTATTGCGCGAAGGCAAAATCTTACGAATAAAATAAAATACGAAAAGAAATAATTTCATTTCCACTAAAACAAATTGCTTCTTTCTATAAAAGGCATTAACCCTTCGGTTAATGCCTTTTTAATACATTCGACTCGGCTGCCGAGGGCTTTGCCAGAAATTTCGATTCAGTAGAAAATTCGTGAGGTAGGCTTGAATCTTAGCGACGGCTCTCTTATCTACAACCACATTCCCATCTTTTCGGAGAGTAGTTAAAAAGTAGCCGAATAGATTTTTGATAAAATTCAACCTCCCCCTCTGCTCATCGCAGATGAGATAGGGGGAGTGCCCGTAGGGCGAGGGGGTTAAATTCTACAATCAAAAAATCCTATACCCCAAAAACGATGACAGCCTTTTCAATCTCTGCGCAAAAATTACCGTTCCTTCGGCAGCCCCCTACATCGCAGCAAGAAAAGTGCAAAGAACCGACACCTCTAAAAATATAAATATCTCCCTCTTTTTTCTAAAAAAGTTCGATCATGCCATAAACAACAGACATACCGGTTCTACATTTGCCTGAAAAAAACAGACATATGGAAACACAAGAACAGATTCTGAAAGAACAACGATTGAGAATAGAGGTGTTGAGACATCAACTCCTATTACGTTATTACGAACTGCTGCTCTCGTTAGACGTACTGACACAAGCTGCGGAAGTAAAAACTTTGATGGGCTACATCAACACCCTCGAACGATATGCCAAGCGATTCGAGAATAAGCCCTCGAAGAAAGAAGCCGGAAAGAAAAGACGGAAAAATACAGCCGACGAGACGACTGCCGATGATATCCACCCCGAAGCCTCTATCTCTCTATCCGAACACGCAAAGGAACTCTTCGATATGATGGCTCTTGACGACAATCTGCCATCGGAAGAAAACGAATTGCCTGCCGACATCGACGACTTCCTGAAAGCCGGATATGCCCGTTTTCTCGAACAGCAAAAACTACGAGCTCATAAAAATACGCCACATATCGAAGACAACTCGTCCCGATAAATTTAAAACAGCTTCTAAGAAAAATCCTTATCCAAAGATTTATACGATTTTACCGGGCTCAACAAAAAATTTAAATATGGCGTCCTAAAAACATATTTATTTAAATATCTTTGTAATACAATTAATCCACAGAGAACAATTCGACCCATTATGAATTTAAACGAGATAATAGCAAATATTGTTATACCGGCAGCAATAGCAGGAATATTGACACCCATTATAATGAAAGGAATCCTAAAAACATCATGGGGACAGAAAATATTCAAACATAAAGACAATGCATCAGAACCGTAAAATAAAAAAACGGCGCGGACTTGCAACTATTTACCGAACAAGGCACGATATTTATACAGCAAATCGCTGTACTGCGACAAATGTCTGATGGGTAATAGCGATACCGGAGAGTAGCGGTCGACATGAATACGATAATAATCGCCATATCCGTTTTGCAACGCCTTGTCGAGATAAGAAATCGACTTGTCGACATCAAAACCGGCGTACATACAAGCTAAATAAAAATAATCGATATTACGAACCGACCCGGAAGCCAAAAGCGAACGCTCCCACTCCTCGGCCTGTTTTTTCAAATGAAGTTTCGCAAATGCGATTCCTTTCAAATTATCGCCATAAGCGGCAGACGTACCGTCCAAGCTAAGTACTTTGCGGTAATCCGCCTCAGCAGCTATACGATTTTCCATACCATATTCTTGCGTATAAGCCCGTGCCAAATAAGAATACGGTTCATCGGGAGCTGCGACGACAGCCTCGTTATAACAACTTATCGCCTGCCCGAAGTCGCCTTCGTCATAGGCTATCATTCCCCTTTCCAGACAAATCGCCACATTCGACGGGTCATACACCGCCGCTTGCCGAACAGCTTGTTCGGCGGCAACAAGATTGCCGTCTCCCCTCTCGATTTCAGACAACAATCGATAATATTCGGCATTCTGCGAATCTTTCTCTATCGCTCTTTTTATATCGGCTCTCGCTTCGTCGAATCGGGTCAACCTCGACAGACAAAAGGCCCGGTTATAATAGACCGTATGAAAATTGAAAAAGTTCTCCTCCACGATCGTATTCCAATCACGCAAAGAAGATGCATAATCATAATGGTCTTTATAAATGGTGGCACGCACATAATAAAGCATACCCTGCCGGGGAGAACGTTCGATATTCCGATTCAACCCTTCGATAACGCCGTTATACGACTCGTTACTATAAGCGACCAGCTTTTGTATCGCTCCCGAATGCCCGTCATCGAGCGAGACGGCATAGACCAAATCATCGACTGCTTCGGGCATCATGTCCATCTCCTTATAAATCTCGCTGCGCTCCAAATAAATCTTCGGATCTTTGGGCGAGAGATTGACAGCCTGAGCTAATAAATCTTTCGCTCTCACAGGCTGACCGGTATGAGCCTCGACTCGCGCCAATCCCATAAATGCGCTTTGACTGCGAGTATCCATGCGCAACAAATGGTTATAGTCGATTTTAGCCATATCGTATTGTCCCAACCGGCACAGCAGATCTCCCCGGTCTTTCAGAGCCAACCGATGGTTAGGGACTAATCGTAAAGCACTGTTCAAATCGGTCAAAGCAGACTTGGTCTCTCCCCTTTCCGACAGAATCTTGGCTCTCAACAAATAAGCCTGTGCCAAATCGTCCTTCTCTTTTCGAGGAAAATATTTAATCGCATTGTCGATATCCGACAAAGCCTTTTTCATATCCCCCTGTCCGAAATAAGCCATAGCCCGGCTATAATACGTTCTGTAATCCTGTGGATTGGCAGCCAATTCCTCGGCATATACCTCCATCATGGCTTTCACCAAATCATCGTTTTCCGTCGCATGAAGAGCAAACGACGACGTGAAAAAACAAAATAAGATACCCCCTATAAAACACCTGAGTCGAGAAACCATTGTCAAACAGCTTTTATATGTTACTTATCTTTACTACCCAAAGACATTACAGCCTGCCGAATGCACACCAACCTTGTCAGCAAGCCTTCCAAAAGATCCAACGGCAACATATTGGCTCCGTCCGATTTAGCTTTACACGGTTCGGGGTGAGTCTCCATAAACAACCCATCGACACCCACAGCGATACCTGCCCGGGCGATAGTCTCTATCAATTCCGGCATTCCTCCGGTCACGCCTGAATCTTGATTGGGCCTTTGCAACGAATGGGTAGCATCGAGAATAACCGGGAAACCGAACTTCTGCATAATCGGAATGCCCCGATAGTCGACCAACAGATCTTGATAACCGAAAGAAGTTCCCCGTTCTGTAATCATCACATCGTTATTCCCCGCATCCACGACCTTTTGAGCGGCAAACTTCATGGCCTCGGGCGACAGGAATTGGCCTTTCTTGATATTCACCACTCGCCCTGTTTTTGCAGCAGCCACCAACAAATCGGTCTGGCGGCACAAAAATGCCGGAATTTGCAACACATCGACAGCCTCGCCAGCCATCTTAGCCTCCTCGGCCGTATGAATATCGGTAACGACAGGTATTTTGTATGTATCGGCGACTTTCCGTAATATTTTCAAAGCCTTCTCATCGCCTATCCCGGTAAACGAATCAAGGCGAGAACGGTTGGCCTTGCGATAAGAGCCCTTGAAAATATAGGGTATCTGCAACGATTCTGTTATCCCGACGATCTTTTCCGCAATATCCATCGCCATGTACTCTCCTTCTATGACACAAGGACCTGCCAACAGAAAGAAATTACCGCTATCGGTATATTTAAGATTTTCGAGTTTCATTATTTCGATTTTAACTGATTCAACACTTGTATCGTATGGCAGGCAACTACTCCGGCCGTTTCCGTACGCAACCGGCTCTGCCCCAACATCACCGGCTGAAATCCACAGGCAATAGCCTGTTCTACCTCTTCGGGGCTGAAATCACCCTCAGGACCTATCAAAATCAAAGCATTCTCTCCCGGGCGATATACCTCGGAGAGTTCTTTCCGCTCGCCCTCTGCATAGCAATGAGCAATGAATTTCTGTCCATCGAAAGGACGGGCGACAAAGTCCGAAAAGGCTTCCATTTCGGACAATCGGGGCAAAACAGCCTTTAAGGATTGCTTCATCGCCGAAATCAGAATTTTGTTCAGACGATCGAGTTTTAACTCTTTCCGTTCAGAGAATCGGCATTTCAACAAAGCAATCGAATCAATGCCTATCTCCGTGACTTTTTCGGCAAACCACTCCATTCTATCGAGATTCTTCGTCGGCGCAATCGCTACATGCACTTGTGCCCGCCACGGATTGGGAACTTTCGATTTTTTCAATATCCGTATGCCACAACGCTTCGGATGCGCCAGAACGATTTCGGCCAGATATTTATTTCCTCCCCCATCGACAATTCCAATCTCATCACCTTCGCCCATACGCAAAACTCTGACACAATGCTGGCTTTCCGCCTCAGGGAGCTCATGCACACTTTCAATATCGGGAGCATAAAATATCTGCATAAGACCTCGTTAAAAGATTAAACTTTCTCTGCCTTGACTTTGGCTTGATGTTTATAGTGGAACGTCAATGCAAACAAAATGCCGATTACACAAGCATAAGCCGCAAAGATAGTCCAACATGCCGGCCAGTCGGTCACCACGCCATTCTCGCTATGATAAGCGATAACCAACCCAGCTCCGTAACCGCCCACGATAGAACCCAGTCCATTCGTCATCATCATGAAGATACCCTGAGCACTGGCTTTTATGGAAGCGGGAGCCTCATCGGCAATGAAAAGAGAACCCGACACATTGAAGAAATCGAAGGCCATACCATATACGATCATCGATAATACCAAGAATACGACCGGGAAGCCCTCGGGACCACCGATTGCGAAGAATCCAAAACGCAATACCCATGCCATGAAACTGATGATCATCACTCTCTTAATACCGTACCGGCTCATAAAAAACGGTATCGCCAGAATAAAAAGAGTTTCCGATACCTGAGAAAGAGAAGAGAGTATGACCGAATATTTCACAGCCCAAGCCTCGGGGTGAGTCGCCTTGAAACTATCGAGAAAGGGGACGCCATACATATTGGTCACTTGAAGGGCTGCCCCCAACAAAAAAGAGAAAAGCAAGAATACGGCTGTACGGTAATTCTTAAACAAAACCAAAGCATCCAATCCCAACACAGACATGAGCCCATTATTCTTCATCGCCTTAGCCGGAGGACAAGCCGGTAAAGTGAAGCAATAAAGTCCCATTGCGGCAGAGGCACACGCAGCCATAATCAACTGCCCATTATTGGAACTGAACCCGGTGAGGTTATCTATCCACATAGCGACGATAAACCCTATCGTTCCCCAAACTCTCACGGGAGGATAGTCCTTAATGCGGTCCAATCCGGCTTTATCGATAGCATTATATGCAACGGTATATGACAATGACAGAGTGGGCATATAGGCCAGCATATTGACCAACATCGCTATTTTGAACAAATCATAATCGGTAACGAACGCCGCACAAAAAAGAGAAATAGCTCCGACCCAATGCAGAACTCCCATCAGCCGTTCGGCATTCACCCACTTATCGGAAACCACACCTATAAGCGCAGGCATAATAAGAGAAGCTATACCCGATAGAGCAAACACACTGCCCACGAGTGCACCGTCGAAAGCCAAGCCCCCGTCTTCAACGGGTGTCGTCATATATAATCCCAATGTACAGAGCCACGATCCCCAGATAAAAAATTGGAGAAAATTCATGACTATCAGTCGAATTTTTACACTTTCCATATTCTTGCGTTTGTGTTGTAATAATTTCCTTTTTTACAGGACATGGTTTAGATTATCTGTCAAAAATAAAGCCGATCGAGCACTGGAATACCTCACTTGTCCGAGCATCTTACCGACATGCGGCTTATTTCATGCAAATCTAAAAAAATATCGGTGTTCTTACAAGTTATTATCTCTTTTATTCAGCTCATCTTGAATACGAGCGGCTTCTTCATAAGCCTCGGAAGCAATAGCCTTTTCCAAGCGTTCTTTAAGTTCCTTACGGGAACAATTCGACAAACTCTTTTCTTCGGGGAGTTCTTCTGTCTCTACGACTTCTTTACCTTCATTTTCTTCATAAACAAATCCTGCCTCGTCTATAATATCTTGCATGACATATATGTCGGACCGTGTACGCAAAGCTATGGCTATTGCATCGGAAGTACGGGCATCGATACGAATCTCACGCGTACCATCGTCAAAAAGCATTTCCGAGGAAAAAACTCCATTCTCAAATTTATAAATACAAACCTCTTTCAAACGAATGCCGAAACCGTGAGAGAAACTCACAAAAAGATCATGAGTAATCGGACGAGGCGGAACAATACCTTCCAAAGATATAGCTATAGACTGAGCCTCGGACACTCCTATCACGACAGGAATACGACGAGGCCCATTTTCTTCGGCAAGCACCAAAGCATACGCACCTTTTTGTACTTGACTGTAAGTCAACCCCAACACCTTTAATTTTATACGAGTATCCACGTCACCACATTTTTAATCATACAAATATAGCGAAAGGCGAGTGCAAAGACAAACAGAAATCACATTTCCGACTTGACTCTGTCGAACCGTATCCTATATTCTACAAATATAATGAAAGGTGTGTGTAGAATAAAACAAATACGCTTGTTTTTCATACCGAATCGTATCTTATCTCTCGGTTTGGCAAAGATCTCCTCCTCTTTTGTTCAGGCTCAGAGGGAACTATTATTTATTCTATTCCGAATACAAGAAGCATCGTTACAAAGTAATTACTCCACTACCGACGCAAATATGGCATTCCTTATCATACACGACAGCAAATTGTCCAGGAGCGATACCCTGTACCGGTTCCGTCGAAGAGATAGAATACGACTTGCCCTCCTTAATTAAGAGTCCTGACGTAAAATCGGGGGTATGCCTGTTCTTAAAAGTTATCTCGACTGGCGATTCCATCTCTCCCCACGGGTCATCTGTAATAAAATGGAACTCCGCCAACTTTAAAACCTTTCCATATTGTTTCTCCGTTCCATACCCGTTCGATACGAATATCGTATTGGTATCGACATCTTTCGCCACGACGTACCACGGACCACCACTTAATCCGAGTCCCTTCCGTTGTCCTATCGTATGAAACCAATATCCCTTGTGAGAACCCAATATCTTACCGGTTTCGAGCTCTACTATCGCCCCTTGTCGTTCGCCCAAATGTCGACGGATAAACGCATTGTAGTCGATATTCCCCAAAAAGCAAATACCTTGACTGTCACGTCTGGAAGCATTAGGGAGCTTAGCCGAAACAGCCATCTCCCGAACCTCCTGTTTCAATAAATCGCCGATAGGAAATAGCAAATGGGAGACCTGAACAGAGTCTATCTGTGCCAGAAAATCGGTCTGATCTTTCTTTTTATCTCTTGCCGTGGAGAGATAAATTTTACCATTCCTCTCGGTCGTCGTAGCATAATGGCCAGTAGCCGTTTTATCGAACGCATGCCCCCAACGTTCCTCAAAGAAACCGAATTTGATCATTTTGTTACACATCATATCGGGATTAGGGGTTAATCCGAGTTTCACCGTTCGCAAAGCATATTCCATAACATGGTCCCAATATTCCCTATGGAGAGATACGACTTCAAACGGAAGTCCGTACTTACGCGCAATATAAGTACACATTTCTATATCCTCCTCGGCCGAACAGTCGCCTTCGTCATTGTCCATTCCTATGCGAATGTAAAATAAAGTCGGGTCTATCCCTTGCTCTTTCAGCCGATGCACAACAACGGCACTATCCACTCCCCCAGATAATAATACGGCTACGTTCATCTATTCGTTCTCTAATTCCGGTTCCGGTGATACCTGTCTTTCAAAATTAAACTTCTTCCATGCTTTCTGACGAGGTTTCTAAATGAAAAGTCTTCACGAAGAAGGCATCCGCAGAATATCGTCCGGGACCCGCAAGCAGTATAAAAGTATAAATTCCCAAATAAAGCATCGGTAATTCTGCCGTCGACAGGCTAATCGGAGAAAAGGTAAAAAAAGCTGCAATAATCATAGAAAACATCAACGGTAAAACCGCCAACCTTGTCATAAATCCCAACAGCACCAACGAGGAACAACCAACCTCTACCAATATGATGAGGATTAACGACAGCTTACTACTCATTCCCATAGTTGCAGGAAACGTAGATTTCAAAGTATCGAACTGTTCTATTTTGGCGATGCCGTGAGTCAGCATCATGAAACCGATAAACACCCGTAACCCTAGTTTTGCCCAATCGGACAATCGTTCACACAACAAAAAGCGGGAGACCGTTTTAGCGAAATTCTTCATATTCAATTTTGTTAATTCAATATTTAAATAACAACCGAATTGCTCAAATAGATTAAATAGAAAAGACTTTGTGGTCGATTCTTCCTTTTTCAGGTGTTATTGGGTCAAAAAAACCTATGCTCACGCACAGAGGGGATCTCAAATGGACGATTCACATCGTTTACACAGAATCAAAACCACAAAGTCTTTTTACTTATTCTCCTTCAATATCTTTTCTACTTCTTCCAGCGAAGTATTGCGTAATATTATCTTCTTATCTTTATCCACCAAATACAAAGCAGGCATAATCCTCAAATCGAAATAACGGTCTCCATTTTCCATAGAAGCCACCACCCACTCTTTGGGATATTTCTCAACACTGCCCAACCATTCGTCCGTCTCTCCATCGGGATAAACCGACAAAATAACGAGTCGCCCTTCTCTTACTTCTTTCAATAAAGACTGCGAAACACTCAACCTCAAAGTAGTCAACGAGCAATCATCGCATTCGGGATCGTTAATATATAGCAGGACAAAAGGCGCTTTTAATTTCTTAACACGGAACTTCTTTTCTTTTCCCGGTAATTTATATTCAAAGTCGGTTAATTCCATTCCCAATTGGTTTTTAGTCAAAACATCATATTGATAGGAATAACGCAACTTACGTAACTTATCCACTTTTTTCGAATCGAGCACCGCTTTTACAAACGGCAAATAGGCTTCCTCGCTAACTAAATGCCCTTCTCCACTATATAGATATTTATCGGCTATATCGGCATACATCAACAATATATCTTCATCGCTCGAAGCCCGCTTCAATAAAATATCAATAGATTTCAATGTACTCTCTCGTGAAGCGATACGCATAATAGAGGTAAAATCGACGAAAGCCTGTTCCGGAATTTCCCTCGCATCCAAATATGCGCGGTTTTCAATATCAAAATTATCCCAATAATGGGCAATTAAGTATTCGCTTCTAACATCGGGCGTCACCAAACTATCGGGAATATCGGGCAACTGATATGGACGGACAGACTCTTCTTGTGCCTCCGACATTACAAAGGTACATGCGAATATACACAACAGAATTTTTCTTACCATAAAATTTCCCATATAACTAACCCAAGAGTAAGAGTAGGAGCAAACACCCTTGACTATATCGATGTATAATCCGTTTTTGCATCAGTTGCAAATATACACAAATTATCGTAAACAGCAACCCATTTGACTTTTATATTTAGTTCATTCGTACTAAATATAAAATATTAAATATTTTCTATACAAAACAACAGCTCGATTATTTTTTTAGATTTTTTTATTTTCCCACTTCCCCCATTTCATATAAGCCGCCGAAAATAAAAGGATTCCAATGGCATAGATATGCTCTGTCGTCCAGCAAATAGCAACATCGACCCTCAGATAAAATATCATAATCGCCACATAGACGACATAGAGCACCAGCGCCATCAGTTCCAAAATAAACGCAGCGCGAGTATTGCCTGTCCCCGAAACCGACTGAAAATAGACATTCCCCGGAACTATAAAAATATAGGCGGAACAAAGGACAAACAGAGACGGAAGCGATGCCGAAATAAGATCGGGCATATCGGTGTAAATGCGCAAAATCCAATTGGGACAAAGGATAAAAAACAATATAATCGGAAGCACAAACAAATATGCCATACGGATACACTGATTCAACGTGCCCCGTACATAGCGAGTATTTCCAGCTCCTATCAAATTACTGATGAGCGTACTACATGTCGAAGAGAACGTAATGACAATCATAAAAGGCAGGGCCGATACGTTACGAATAATATTCGTTATGGCCAACGATCGCTCGCCCAGATGTTCCACGGCGATAAAAAACAGGAACCATGTAGACATGGATATAAAATTTTGAACCATCGTCCATACAGAAATATTCAAAATATTTCCCAAAGGTTCTCCATTCCGCAGACCGAAACGATTTAATCCATATTTTTTGACATCGACTCGTACACGGGTGTAAACGACAAAGAAAATTACCGATACCAACTCGGCCAAAGAAGAACCGATGGCGGCTCCTGCAATTCCCATAGCCGGAAATCCCAATTTCCCGAAAACCAGAATGTAATTAAACACGACATTCGACAATACCATGACAATCGAATTGAGTGTCAGAGTCTTTGTTTGGGTTGTTCCCACGAAAAAGGCGCGGAACATCACGGCTACGAATGAAAAGAAAAATCCATATACCCGCCAGCGAATATAACTTACGGCAGCCTCATGAACATGAGGCGAATCGATAAATCGTTCGAGAATCAAAGGCGAAACGAAATGAGATGAGACAAACAGCACCAACGCTACTCCCAGCAAAAAATAGGTTCCCTTATAAAATATCGGGCCTATCTTCGCATAATTTCCTTCTCCGTTTCTCCGCCCCATAATGATTTGCGCTCCCAAGCTAAACCCGAAAGCAATCATATAAAATGTCATGTAATAGACTCCGGCAATGGCCGAAGCTCCCAATTCGACTTCACCGACACGCCCCATAAAGGCGGTATCGGTCATGCCGATGAGTTGCTCCATAACGAGACTGATAAGAATCGGATAGGCAATGAACCAAATCTGTTTATAGCTGAATTTTACCGGATTATTTCCCATACTCTTTCAAATAAGCCTCGGCGGCTTCACAAAGATCGTTATACCACTTTTCTCCAAACCTGCGAATCAACGGTTCTTTCAAAAATTCGTAAACCCTCACTTTTTCCCGACGGCCCAATACTTCGGCGGCCTTGCAAATTTTCCAACGGTGATAATTTACCGCCGCAAAGTCTTTGTATTCTTTCAAACGCACAGGATACAGATGACAGGAAACAGGCTTGTAAAAATCGATTTTCCCCTCTCGAAACGCTTTCTCTACGGCACATTGGCACATTCCGTTTTTACCGTAACAGGTAAAAACACAATCCTTACCATTCACGATAGATGTCACCAAATCGCCTTCTTCATCGACATAGGCAACTCCTTGCCGTTCGATAACGGCCTTCGCTTCGGGTAACAAATCGTCCCAGATAACCGGAAGAATTTCTTTCAATTTACGACATTCTTCCTCGGAGACCGGAGCACCGGCATCTCCCTCAATACAACATGCCCCCAAACATTTTTCGAGATCACAGATAAAAAAGCGTTCTATGACATCGAGGCTCACCAGCGCACTACCTACTTGCAGCATAATTTCTTCGGATTCTATCGTTTTCATCTATCTTTATGAGGAAGAAAAGCCGGAACGCAAAGCATACGTTCCGGCATATCATCATCGTCGATCGTTGTTATTTCAACAAATCATGTCCTGTCATTTCGGCCGGCTGAGGCAATCCCATAATGTGGCAAATCGAGGGAGCGACATCGGCCAAAATACCATCTTCGACCCGTGCGTTCTTATTCTCCGTCACATAAACGAAAGGCACGGGATTCAACGAGTGAGCCGTATTGGGTGTTCCATCGGCATTCTCGGCATTGTCGGCATTACCGTGATCGGCTATGATAATCACTTCATAGCCGTTTGCCTTAGCAGACTCGACGGGATCGCGCAC